>FLNZ01002539.1_pt1 | contig 30450 bp, 22 predicted proteins | sample 1140391 | NCBI WGS metagenome assembly FLNZ01 (sample SAMEA3878171, study PRJEB12797) | bioreactor metagenome | biome: Moose rumen | place: Sweden | collected 2011-10 | reverse complement strand
GTGGACCAGGTAGGGCTTGAACCTACGACCTCCAGATTATGAGTCTGTTGCTCTAACCAACTGAGCTACAAGTCCGACTATGCCCTTGGGCGTAGTTTTCAGCGTGCAAAGATAGTGATTGAGAGGCGAAAAACCAAATTTTTATGGAAAAAGTTTTTTTGAATCACAAATAATTGGCTATTATTGGCCAATTACGACCAGTTTTCATTATCTTTGGACGTTCATTTCGCAAGAAAAGCAAAATCCATCCGTATGGACGAAAAATTCGACATCAGAAACAGTACCCCCAACAAGGCAGAAAAAGATTTTGAGAATGCACTTCGCCCACTCTGCTTCGACGACTTCAGCGGCCAGCAGAACGTGGTAGACAACCTTCGTGTGTTTGTTGAAGCTGCGAAATACCGTGGTGAGCCCCTCGACCACACCCTGTTGCATGGTCCTCCAGGCCTTGGCAAGACCACCCTGAGCAATATCATTGCCAACGAGCTTGGCGTAGGATTCAAACTGACCAGTGGTCCCGTGCTTGACAAACCCGGTGACCTGGCAGGTATCCTTACGTCGCTCGAGCCCAATGACGTGCTATTCATCGATGAGATCCACCGCCTCTCCCCCGTCGTGGAGGAATATCTCTACTCCGCCATGGAAGACTACCGCATCGACATCATGATAGACAAAGGTCCCTCAGCGCGCTCGATACAGATCAGCCTCAACCCCTTCACACTCGTTGCCGCCACCACCCGCAGCGGCCTTCTCACAGCCCCTCTCCGCGCCCGTTTCGGCATCAACATGCATTTAGAATACTATGAGCCCGCCGTCATCAAGAAGATCCTGAAACGGTCGGCAGGCATCATGGGCGTTGCCATCGCCGAGGAGGCCGCCGTAGAGATAGCCCGTCGCAGCCGCGGCACACCACGTATCGCCAACGCCCTGCTTCGCCGTGTGCGCGACTTTGCGCAAGTGCGCGGCAATGGCAGCATCGACATCAAGATTGCCAAGATAGCCCTCACCGCCCTGAATATCGACGAATATGGCCTCGACGAGATAGACAACAAGATTCTCACCACCATCATTGACAAGTTTCGTGGAGGTCCGGTGGGTATCACCACCATTGCCACCGCCATCGGCGAGGATGCCGGCACTGTGGAGGAAGTCTACGAGCCATTCCTCATCATGGAGGGATTCATCAAGCGTACGCCCCGCGGCCGCATGGTGACCCATCTGGCCTATCAACACCTCGGCAGAAATCCCTATCAAGCCAATTATATACAACAAGACCTCTTCGGAGACTAACACCCCTATCATCATGCAGACAGCCATATTCGTAGGAAGTTTCGACCCCTTCACCATCGGGCACGACGACATCGTGAGGCGCGCCTTGCGTCTCGTCGACCGTCTCGTCATCGGTGTGGGATACAATGACCAGAAACATTATATGCAGTCCACGGAAGAGCGTATCGACACCATACGCAAGATCTATGCCGACGAGCCACGGATAGTGGTGAAAGGATATGACGACCTCACCATGGATTTCGCACGCCGCGAGGGAGCCACCGTCGTGGTCAAGGGGGTGAGAAGCGTGAAAGATTTCGAATACGAGCGTGAGCAAGCCGACATCAACATGCGCGTCGGCGGACTGGAAACCATTCTCCTCTGCGCCGACCCCTCAAAGTCTGCTGTCAGTTCCACCATGGTCAGGACACTGGCGAAATACGGAAAAGACATCAGCGAATATCTCCCATAATTTTACGACAATATCTATGATTACCTATAACAACGAAGGTGTAAGCCTACCCAAGATCAGACGGCGTGTCATCACAGCATGGATCAAAGCCGTAGCAGCATCCTACCACCGTAAAGTGGGTGAAGTGGGATACCTCTTCTGCAACGACGATAAGATTTTGGAAGTCAACAACCAATATCTGGGTCACGACTACTACACCGACATCATCACCTTCGACTATGACGAGGGCGACACCATCAATGGCGATATCGTCATCTCACTCGACACCGTGCGGTCGAATGCCAGCCAACAAGGCACCACCTACAGCGATGAGCTCCATCGTGTCATCATCCATGGCATCCTCCACCTCTGCGGCATCAATGACAAGCAACCTGGTGAGCGGGAAATCATGGAGGCCGCCGAGAACAAAGCCCTCGACCTCCTCAAAGAGATGACCTCATAAAATCCAAAAAGACTTAGATTCCTCATAACCACCACACGAAAAAACAATGTTTTCAATGAAAAAAATACTTTTTGCCGCCATGCTCTTCATCGCATGTACCGGAAGTTCGGTGAAAACCGTCCACGCCCAGAATGAAGAGTCCGCCAACATCCCCTCGAATACCAGGGACACCATCAAAAGCCAACCGGCAGAAGCACCCTTGAGCAAGACGGCACAATCCATGGCCGCACAAGGAATGGTCAACATTCACGACGTCGATTCCACCATCGAGGTGAGCCTGATGTACTCACGTCCCGACAATTTCACGGGCCGCATCCTCTACGACGACCTGCGGGAGGGATACCTGCACCCCAAAGCCGCCAAAGCCCTCGCCATGGCGCAGAAACGTCTGCAGGAGCTTCGTCCGGACCTCACCCTCATCATCTTCGACGCCACCCGTCCGATGAGCATCCAGCAGAAAATGTGGGATGTGGTGAAGAACACCTCTAAAAACATCTATGTGAGCAATCCCGCACGAGGCGGAGGCATGCACAACTATGGCATGGCCGTAGACATCTCTATCTGTCGTGTGGGCGGCAACATACCCAATGCCATCGACACCATCCCCATGGGCGCCACCGTCGACTTCATGGGCGACCTCTCACATACCGACCATGAAGACCTGCTCGTGGCACGCCACCGCATCACCGGGGAGGCCCGCTCCAACCGTCAGCTGCTCCGCGAGGTGATGGCCGCGGGAGGCTTCAAGGTTTTGCGCACAGAATGGTGGCACTTCAACCTCTGCACCCGCGAGGAAGCCAAACGCAACTACAAAGCCATCAAATGACCGACGAGCGGACACGGCAGTTCATCGCCACTCACCGTCGTGAAGACGTGCGCACCTTGGCACTTCACACCACACGCCACAGCGACGTGGACATACCGTATGCCCTCGCACAGATAGCAGGATGGCAGACGGCATGCCAAAAACTCCCCTCATGGGCCGCCATCGACGACATCGTCTATCCCCCGCATCTGTCGATGGAGCAATGCTCGTCAGAGCACACCGCCCGCTACAAGGCTGCCCTCTGTCGACGATTGCTATCAGACAGCTCCCATACGACCTCTCTCACAGACCTCACCGGTGGACTGGGAGTGGACTTCTCATTTATGGCACAGGAGTTTGGCCATGCCACCTATGTGGAACAGCAAGACACCCTCTGTGAGATGGCAAGACACAACCTGCCCCTGCTCGGACTCGGTCATGCCACGGTGATCCATGCCGACGGTGTCGACACACTCGCCAATTTGTCCGATGTCGATCTCCTCTTCCTTGACCCGGCACGGCGCGACCGACATGGGGCACGCACCTTCGCCATCGCCGACTGCACGCCCAATATCCTGCTCATCGAAGCGCAACTGCTTGCCAAAGCCCGTTGGGTGATGCTGAAACTCTCGCCGATGCTCGACTGGCACAAAGCCATGGACGACGTGCAGCGAGACCATCCCCACACGGTGAGAGAGATACACATCGTGGCGGTGGGAAACGAATGCAAGGAGCTGCTCTTCGTGCTCTCCGCAAAGGAAGCCGGATCCCCCACCATCCACTGCGTGAACGACCGGCAGGCATTCGTGACCAGCGTCGGCGAAGCCCTCACCCCACCCCATCTTGAAGGGCTCAGGAGTATCGATGACTGTCAAGACATGAGGTATCTCTATGAGCCCCATGCCGCCATGATGAAGGCGGGATGCTTCGGTGCGCTCACCAGCCGGTGGCCCGTACATCCCTTAGCCCACAACAGCCATCTGTTTCTCTCTTCTGATAGGATAGACGACTTCCCCGGCCGGTCGTTTGAGATCATCCACATCTGTACCATGAACAAAAAGCAACTCAGATCACTCACGGAGGAGACACCACAGGCCAATATCACAGTGAGGAATTTCCCACTCACCGCCGCTGAGTTGCGCCGCAAACTGAAAATCAAGGATGGTGGAAGCCATTATCTTTTCGCCTCCACGACAGAAGACAACACCCATGTGATCTTCGTTTGTAGAAAACAATAGCTCCATCATCCAATCCCCCCTATTTTGGGCACCGATTTACAAAAAATATACATAAATTTTGCCATATCGCTGATTTTGTGTACTTTTGTCGGGTATATTATATAGAATTCCACACATTATGTCTTCCGTTACGATAAAAAAAGTAGAGACCAAAAAAGATCTCAAACAATTCATCGAGTTTCATTATGAACTGTACAAGGGTGACCCTTACGACGCACCCAATCTCTACAGCGATGATTTACACACCCTCAGTAAGGACAAAAACGCCGCCTTCGACTTCTGTGAGGCGGAATACTACCTCGCCTACAAAGACGGAAAGCTCCGCGGGCGCGTGGCCGCCATCATCAATTACAAAGCCAACGAGATCTGGCAACGGAAAGTAGTGCGATTTGGGTGGATAGACTTCTACGACGACATCGAAGTGTCGACGGCCCTTCTCGATGCCGTCACGGCATACGGAAAAGCCAAGGGCATGGACGAGCTGGTGGGGCCGCTCGGCTTCACCGACATGGACCCTGAGGGAATGCTCACCTATGGTTTCGACCAACTCGGCACCATGGCCACCTCGTATAACTATGCCTACTACCCAGAGCATATTGAGAAAATCGGCGGGTTTGAAAAAGACAACGACTATGTTGAGAACAAAGTGATGATACCCAACGAGGTGCCTGAGCGCTATGCAAAAATCGCCGCCATGATAGAGAAGCGCTACAACCTCCATGTGAAGAAAATCACCAAGAAAGACATCTATGAAGGCGGTTATGGCGTGAAGATCTTCGAGACGCTCAATGAAAGCATGAAAAACCTCTATTGTTACTCCGAGCTGACAGAGAAACAGATCAAACAATATGTGGACATGTATCTCCCCTTCGCCGACCTCAGCCTCATCACAGTGCTTGAGGACTGGAATGTAGAGCCACATAAGGTGATTGGTGCCGGACTCACCATCCCCTCGCTCACCAAGGCACTGCAGAAATGCCATAAAGGCCGTCTGTGGCCCTTCGGCTGGTGGCATGTGCTGCGAGCCATCAAATTCCACAAGACCAATATCGTGGACCTGTTGCTCGTGGGAGTGCTGCCTGAATACCGCCGCAAGGGTGCCAATGCCCTGCTCTTCTCCGACCTTATCCCCCAATATGTGAAATACGGTTTCGAATGGGGAGAGACACATGTGGAAATGGAAACCAACGTCAACGTACAAAGTCAATGGGAGATTTTTGAGACTTACCAGCACAAGCGCAGACGTTGCTATAAAAAGAACATTTGACTACTGAAAATATATAATTGATGCAAGAAGAAAACGATATATTCTCACCTGAAAACCAACAGACACAGTATACCGACGACAATATCATCACCCTGACCGGTATACAACACATACGTACACGTCCCGGCATGTACATTGGTCGTCTGGGCGACGGCTCCCTACCCGAGGATGGCATCTACGTACTGTTGAAAGAAGTCATCGACAACTCCATCGACGAGTTTAAGATGAACGCCGGCAAACGGATTGAGGTGGATATCAACGACAATCTCCAAGTGAGTGTGCGCGACTATGGCCGCGGCATACCACAGGGAAAACTGATTGACGCCGTCAGCGTGCTCAACACCGGTGGCAAATACGACTCCAAGGCCTTCAAGAAAAGCGTTGGACTCAATGGTGTGGGTGTAAAAGCCGTCAATGCCCTCAGCACCCGATTTGAGGTGAAGTCCTACCGTGAGGGACAAGTGCGCAGTGCCAGCTTCGAGCGTGGCGAACTGAAATCCGACACCACCGAGGCCACCACCGACGAGAACGGCACCTACATCTGGTTTGAACCCGACAACACCATGTTCAAAAACTACCGTTACCACGATGACATCGTGGAGAACATGCTGCGCAACTACACCTACCTGAACACGGGGTTGATCATCATGTACAACGGCAGGAGAATCCTCAGCCGCAACGGACTGGAAGACCTGCTCAACGACTCCATGACCTCACCCGGCATCTACCCCATCATCCATGCCAAGGGCGAGGACATCGAAATTGCCTTCACCCACACCAACCAATACGGTGAGGAGTACCACTCCTTTGTCAATGGTCAGCATACCACACAGGGAGGCACCCACCAAAGTGCCTTCAAGGAGCATATCGCCAAGACCATCAAGGAATTCTCGGGCAAGAGTTTCGAATATGGCGACATCCGCAACGGACTGGTGGCGGCCATCGCCGTGAACATCGAGGAGCCGATGTTTGAGAGTCAGACAAAAATCAAACTCGGTTCGCTGACGATGAGTCCCAACGGTGTCTCTGTCAACAAATATGTGGGCGATTTCATCAAACAAGAGATTGACAACTACCTGCACAAGCATGCAGATGTGGCAGAGGCGATCATCCAGAAAATCAGCGAGAGCGAGAAAGAGCGCAAGGCCATGGCCGGTGTGACGAAAATGGCCCGTGAGCGCGCCAAGAAAGCCAACCTTCACAACAGGAAGCTGCGCGACTGCCGCATCCACTACAGCGACACCAAGAACGACAGGAAAGAGGAGAGTTCGATTTTCATCACAGAGGGCGACTCTGCCAGTGGCAGCATCACCAAGAGCCGCGACGTCAACACCCAGGCGGTGTTCTCGCTGCGCGGAAAACCCCTCAACTCGTATGGGCTGACCAAGAAAGTGGTCTATGAGAACGAGGAGTTCAACCTGTTGCAGGCAGCATTGGATATAGAGGACGGTCTCGACACCCTCCGCTACAACAAAGTGATCGTCGCCACCGATGCCGATGTCGACGGTATGCACATCCGTCTGCTCATCATCACATTCTTCCTGCAGTTCTTCCCCGACCTCATCAAGAAAGGCCATGTGTACGTCCTGCAGACACCACTGTTCCGTGTACGCAACAGACGCACAAAGATCAAGAACAAGGAGATTGTGGCAGAGGCAGACAGCAAACTCGCAGCCAATGAGAAGAAGAGCGATTTTGTCGTGAGATACTGCTATAGCGACGAGGAGAGACAGGAAGCCATCAGAGACCTGGGTCCAGACCCCGAAATCACACGATTCAAAGGATTAGGCGAAATCTCACCCGAGGAGTTCGTCCATTTCATCGGTCCTGAAATCCGACTTGAGCAAGTGACCCTGCACAAGAACGACCAGGTGCAGAAGCTGCTTGAATACTATATGGGAAAGAATACAATGGAAAGACAAAACTTCATCATCGACAACCTTGTCGTTGAGGAAGACATACCTGAAGAAGAAGAAAAATGAAAAAAAGAAAATATGCTTTTATCATTGCCCTCATGCTGTTGACCGGCATCGGGGTGTCAGCGCAGACTGACAAGGCCATGGACAAACTCTTCAGAGCCACACAAGCCATCAACAACCTCTATGTGGACAAGGTGGATGATGACAAGCTCGTGGAGGATGCCATCCGTGGCATGCTGGAGAAACTCGACCCCCACTCCACCTATGCCACTGCCAAGGAGGTGAAAACCCTAAACGAGTCGCTGGAGGGGAATTTCGAGGGTATCGGTGTACAATTCAATATGATGGAAGACTCACTGGTGGTCATCCAGACCATCTCGAAAGGTCCATCCGAGAAAGTGGGCATCGTGGCCGGCGACCGCATCGTGTCCGTCAACGATACGGCCATCGCAGGCGTCAATATGTCCAAGGAGGAGATCATGAGGCGCCTCCGCGGTCCCAAAGGCACAAAAGTAGACTTAGGTATCATCCGCCCCGGCATCAAAGGCAAGTTGAAATTCATGGTGACGCGCGATGTCATCCCCGTATTTTCCATCGATGCCGCCTACATGGCCCGTCCGGGTTTGGGCTACATACGCATTGGCAACTTCGGTGCCACCACTTATGACGAGTTTAGGGAAGCCATGAACAAGCTCGAGGGTCAGGGTATGAAAGACCTGATCATCGACCTGCAGGAGAATGGTGGCGGTTATCTGCAGACTGCCGTCTATATCGTCAACGATTTCCTTCGCCAGGGAGACATGATTGTCTACACCGAGGGCCGCCGCGCCCCACATCGTGAATACGACGCCGATGGCTCCGGGCAGAAATTTCAGGGCAAAGTCGCCGTACTGATCAATGAGTACAGTGCCTCTGCCTCTGAGATCCTTGCCGGCGCCATCCAGGACCAGGACCGTGGTATCATCGTGGGAAGACGCTCCTTTGGCAAGGGATTGGTACAACGTCCCTTGGAATTCCCCGACGGTTCGATGATCCGTCTCACCATCGCCCATTACTACACCCCCTCCGGTCGCTGTATCCAAAAGCCCTATACGAAAGGCAAGAAAGAGGACTATGCCAAGGATATCGAGACCCGCTACAAGAACGGTGAGTTCACCAGTGCCGACAGCATCCATTTTGCCGACTCCCTGAAATACTACACCCTTCGTGAGCACCGCACGGTATATGGCGGCGGCGGTATCATGCCCGACCACTTTGTCCCCCTCGACACCATGCAATACACCAAATTCCACCGTCAGCTGTCTGCCAAGAGCTACATCATCAATGCCAATCTGAAATACATTGATGAGAACCGGAAGGAACTGAAGAAGAAATACAAGAATTTCGAGGATTTCAACGTACATTTTGAAATTCCCAAGAAAGTAATCGACGACATCATAGAAAAAGCCGCCAAAGAAGACATAAAGCCTGCTGACGACGACGAACTCACCCGCACCCTACCCTACCTCAGCAAGCAGTTGAAAGCCCTTGTAGCGCGCGATATATGGGATATGTCGGAATATTACCAGGTCATGAATGAAACCAACGCCATTTACACCCGCGCAGTGGAATTGATGCAACAGTGATATAGGTCATGATCACGAATGATCGAATTTGAGAATTTTTACTGAGACACAAAATCAAAAAAGAGACCATTTGCCCCCTACAATGAAGGCAGGAAATGGTCTCTTGGTATAGAGGTCTTCATCAGGACAGCCTGATGGAGATCATGTCAATCGTTGAGTTTGGCCTTGATGAACTCACGGTTGAGGCGTGCGATGTTGGCGATGGTCTCATTCTTCGGACATACAGCCTCGCAGGCGCGGGTATTGGTGCAGTTGCCGAAACCGAGTTCCTCCATCTTGGCCATCATTGCCTTGACACGCTTGGCAGCCTCCGGGCGGCCTTGTGGCAACAATGCCAACTGGCTCACCTTGGAGCTGACGAAGAGCATGGCCGAACCATTCTTACATGCTGCCACACAAGCACCACAGCCGATGCACGATGCGCAGTCCATAGCCTCGTCGGCATTCTGCTTAGGGATAAGGATGGCATTGGCGTCCTGTGCCTGACCGGTACGCACGCTGGTATAGCCGCCAGCCTGGATGATCTTGTCGAAGGCACCACGGTCTACCATACAGTCCTTGATGACCGGGAAGCCGGCAGAGCGCCATGGTTCTACGGTAATCACATCACCGTCGCTGAAGCGACGCATATAGAGTTGGCAGGTGGTAGCACCACGCTCCGTCTTGCCATGTGGTGTGCCATTGATATACAAAGAGCACATACCGCAAATACCCTCGCGGCAGTCATGGTCGAAAACGAAAGGCTCCTTGCCCTCGTTGATCAATTCCTCGTTCAAGATATCAAGCATTTCGAGGAAAGAGGTGTCGTCGGGTATGTCCTTCATCTGATGAGTATCGAAATAACCTTTCTCACGAGGACCATTCTGACGCCAGAACTTGATTGTAAATGAAATATTTTTAGCCATAATTACTTTTCTTTTTTATATGTGAGATAGATTGCATAAATAAGACATAATGCCTGAATGACAATGGTAATTGCAACGGCTATGCCCATCTCCCTGAAACCTGCGATTACTCCGCATAGTAACAAGACGACTATCAATAATTATCCAATCTCTTTCATCCGTTAGTTCTTATAATTTCTGGTTTGAACCTTGATGGCTTCGTATTCCAATGGTTCTTTAATTAACTCAGGATCTTTGTCTTCGCCCTGATACTCCCAGCAGCCTACATAGAAGTAGTTCTCATCGTCGCGCTTAGCCTCACCTTCCTCTGTCTGGTATTCCTCGCGGAAATGTCCGCCGCAGGACTCATTGCGTGAGAGGGCATCGTGAGCCACCAGCTCACCCATGGTGAAGAAGTCGCGAAGGTGGATAGCCTTGTCGAGCTCGATGTTCAAGCCTTCCTTCTTGCCAGGAATGAAGAGGTTGGTGTCGAATTCCTTCTGTAGTTTCTTGATCAGTTGAATACCTTCTTTCAGACCCTCGGCGGTACGGCCCATGCCCACATGCTCCCACATGATGTGTCCGAGCTCCTTGTGGATAGAGTCTACACTGCGCTTGCCCTGGATACCCATGAGGCGGTCAATCTCTGCCTGTACACCACGCTCTGCCTCCTCAAACTCTGGCAGGTCGGTGGAGATACGGGGCCAGACAGCCTGGTCGGCCAGATAGTTCTGGATGGTATAAGGAAGTACGAAATATCCGTCGGCAAGACCCTGCATCAGTGCGGAGGCACCCAGACGGTTGGCACCGTGGTCGGAGAAGTTGCACTCGCCAATAGCGAAGAGACCCTTGATGGAGGTCTGCAGCTCATAGTCTACCCAGATGCCGCCCATGGTGTAATGTACTGCCGGGAAGATCATCATGGGATGATAATATTTCTCACCGTTGATTTCCTTTGCCAGCTTGCCGGGGAACACGTCGGTGATTTCCTCGTACATCTCGAAGAGGTTGCCATAGCGCTGCATGATCACATCGAGGCCGAGGCGGTTGATGGACTCAGAGAAGTCGAGGAACACAGCCAGTCCGGTGTTGTTGACACCGAAGCCCTTGTCGCAACGCTCCTTGGCAGCACGTGAAGCCACGTCGCGGGGCACCAGGTTGCCGAATGCCGGATAGCGGCGCTCCAGATAGTAGTCACGGTCTTCCTCAGGAATCTCATATCCCTGTTTTGTGCCGGCCTGCAATGCCTTGGCATCCTCCAGTTTCTTGGGCACCCAGATACGACCGTCGTTACGCAGAGACTCTGACATCAGGGTCAGTTTCGACTGTTTGTCGCCATGTACAGGAATACATGTGGGGTGGATCTGCACGTAGGAAGGATTTGCGAAATAAGCACCCTTGCGATAACACTGCACGGCAGCCGTACAGTTGCATCCCATGGCATTGGTAGAGAGGAAGTATGCGTTTCCGTAGCCACCGGTGGCGATCACCACGGCATTGGCTGAGAAGCGCTCCAGCTTACCTGTCACAAGGTTCTTGGCGATGATGCCGCGTGCGCGGCCGTCGACGATGACCACATCCTCCATCTCGTAGCGGGTATAGAGTTTCACCTTGCCAGCCTGCACCTGTGCGCTCAGTGAGGAGTACGCACCGAGGAGCAACTGCTGTCCGGTCTGACCTTTGGCATAGAACGTACGCGACACCTGTGCGCCACCGAAAGAGCGGTTGGCGAGCATGCCACCATATTCACGTGCGAAAGGCACACCCTGTGCCACACACTGGTCGATGATATTGTTGGAAACCTCTGCCAGGCGGTAGACGTTGGCCTCGCGAGCGCGGTAGTCACCACCTTTCACGGTATCGTAGAACAGACGATAGACGGAGTCGCCATCGTTCTGATAACATTTGGCAGCATTGATACCACCCTGTGCGGCGATGGAGTGTGCACGGCGTGGTGAGTCTTGTATACAAAGGTTGATGACATTGAAGCCCATTTCGCCAAGGCTGGCGGCAGCACTGGCGCCGGCAAGGCCGGTACCCACCACGATCACGTCGAGTTTCAGTTTGTTCTTCGGGTTGACCAGACGCTGATGAGCTTTATAGTTTGTCCATTTCTCTGCTACTGGACCCTCTGGAATTCTGGAATCTATTTTCTTAGTCATAATATTCTGATTTAAAAGTTAATAAGATTATGATGCGCAGCAGAGACTTGGTGCGAATTTAAAGGCAAATGCCAATACCACGAGGAGGAAGCAGCCCATGAGGATGGTCACGTAGACGAAACCTATCTTCTTCCAGCGCTCAAACCAGATCTTACCACTCAATCCCAAGGTCTGCATGGCACTCCAGAAACCGTGAGTGAGATGGAACCAGATGGCCACGATCCAGATAATGTAGAGGATTACGTAGACAACGTTGCTGAATGTCTCCTGAATCCATGCGAAGCCGTCGGCTGGATGGTGAATAGGATGTGCCCCGATCAACTCAGCAAACATCATGTTATACCAGAAGTTGAACAAGTGGAGCAACAGACCCAAGAGGATGATGATACCCAGAACGAGCATGTTCTGTGATGCCCACTCCACCTTTTCAGGTTTTGCGGTCACCTCATAACGCTCGTTACCACGCGCACGCCTGTTCTGCGCTGTGAGCAGGAAGGCATAGACAATGTGAATAACGGCCAGGGCAGCCAGACCGAGTGTTGCCACCACTGCGTACCAGTTGGCACCCAACAGTTCGCAAATCCAGTTGTAGGCTTCTCCTGAGAACAATGCCGCGACGTTCATGCAGCAGTGGAACGTCAGGAATAGAATAAGTGCGACACCTGTGACAGACATCACCACTTTTCTACCGATTGATGATTTCAATAACCACATAAATGATTGAGATTTAATTGTTTGATTGTATAATTAAAATATTTCTTATAGTATTTACACATGGTTAAAAAAGCCACGCAAATCATCATTTCTTAGTATTCGTATGGCTATCAGAATGCAAATATAATTTTTTTTTTAGAATATTCAAAGTATTTTTATAAATTTTAATACTCAAATGTGATTATTTTTTGGAGACGGAATAGGAACTAAACGTGAAATTCACGGAATTGCCATATCCTTTTTTCCACTTGGAACAAAAAATTGGATAGAGAGGGAGATAGTATGTGTATTTTTTTTATCTTTGCACAAAGATAACTACTAACACATACGTTTATATGAAAAAAATCATCCTTGCCGCCATGATTGGCGCTTTCCACCTCACCACAGTCACAGCACAGACAGAGCTCTATCCCCAGCATTTCAACCTGGAGCAAGTGACACTACTTGACGGTCCGATGAAGCAAGCCATGGACCTCAACATCGAGACCTTGATGAAATATGATGTCGACAGGCTGCTCACCCCATACGTCCGTCAGGCAGGCCTCTCCTCGACCACTGACACCTCCAGCAAATACTACCAGTGGGTCAGCAAGCATCCGTCATTCACCAACTGGGGTGACTCCAGTTTCAATCTTGAGGGTCATGTGGGAGGACACTACCTCTCGGCACTTGCCCTGGCCTATGCCGCCTGTCATGACACCGACACGAAAGCCCGTCTCAAGGAGCGCATGGACTATATGGTAGACATCATGAAAGACTGCCAAGACCAGTATGACAGCGACACCGAGGGACTCTATGGGTTTATCGGCGGACAACCCATCAACAATGACTGGAAGACGCTCTACAAAGGGGATATCTCCGCCATCAGAAACCATGGCGGGTGGGTGCCCTTCTACTGTCAGCACAAAATCCTGGCCGGTCTGCGCGACGCTTTTCTCTACGGCAACAATACCACAGCCCGCGAGCTGTTTCTAAAACTCGCCGACTGGAGTGTCAACGTGGTGGACAAAGTGAGCGACTCCAACATGAACACCCTGCTTGACATCGAGCATGGAGGGATGAACGAGAGCATGCTCGACGCCTACCAGCTCACCGGAGACGCCAAATACCTCGCCGCCGCCAAGAAATATACCCACAAGACGATGCTCAACGGGATGCAGGCCCTCAGCACCACCTTCCTCGACGGCAAACATGCCAACACACAGGTACCTAAATATATCGGTATGGAACGCATCTTTGAACAAGATGCCACCGCCACCACCTACCAGAAAGCCGCCGAGAACTTCTGGACCGACGTCGCCACCAACCGTACCGTCTGCATCGGTGGCAACAGCGTCAGCGAGCATTTCCTGGCGAAGGCCAACTCCAACCGCTACATCGATGTGCTCGACGGCCCAGAGTCGTGCAACTCCAATAATATGCTCAAGATGTCGGAGATGATGTCAGACAGGACCCACGATGCAAAATATGCCGACTTCTACGAGGGCACCATGTGGAACCACATCCTCTCCACCCAAGACCCAGAGACTGGCGGCTACGTCTATTTCACCACGCTACGTCCACAAGGCTACCGCATCTACTCACAAGTGAACCAAGGCATGTGGTGCTGTGTGGGCACGGGTATGGAAAACCATTCCAAATATGGGCATTTCATCTATACCCACGACGGCACAGAGACACTCTATGTGAACCTCTTCACCCCCAGCGTGCTGGACGACGAGACCTTCGGCATACGTCAGGAGACGCTCTTCCCTGCCATCAACATCTACGCCTCCAACATTCCCACTCCCAATACCGCCACCACCCAACTCACCGTGACCAAGGCCGGCACATACACCATCGCCGTGAGACACCCCGCCTGGGCAGGAAAGGAATACCAGGTGACGGTCAATGGCGCGGCTGTCAATGAGTCCGTGACAAAAGGCGTGGCCAGTTATGTGAGCATCCACCGTGACTGGCAGGTCGGCGACCGCATCATCATCTGGCTCCCGATGGAGCTGACCTATGAGGAATGTCCTAACTATACCGACTATATCGCCTTCAAGTTTGGTCCCATCCTCCTGGCCGCCCAGACCACCGCAAGCTCAGAGACCGAGGCCGCCGAGACAGGACTCGTCTATGAGAAACTGCAGAATGAATATGCCGGAGCCGGGCGCATGGACCATGCCCCTGGCAGCAAAGCCACCTCACGCAACCTCATCTCCGCTCCATTGCTGATCGGCAACCGCGACGACGTGCTCAGCCGCATCCAGAGAGTGGTAGGCGACGGACTACGGTTCACCATCGATGTCAGCCGCAAGAATGTGGAGTCGTACCAATGGAGCCAACTGGAACTAAAGCCTTTCTACCAGATACACCATGCACGCTATATATGCTACTGGTATCAGCAGACAGAAGAGAATTTCAGCAAGAGCGACATGGCCCAGACAGAGGCCGCCAACGAGGCCCTCGCCGACCGTACGCTCGACTTCGTGGCTCCTGGCGAACAACAGAGTGAGGCAGGACATGAATATAATTACTCCAGCGACTCCAGTACCGGTGAATACAACACCGAGCACTACCGCGACGCCAGAGCCAACGGGTATATCCAATATACGTTATACAACGAGCAGCAGGTGAGCGAGCGGCTGAGCGTGATGTTCCGCTTCAACCTTGCCGACCGTGGCAGAAGAGCCATCCTCACCATCGATGGCGTACAGGTGGCTGACATCACCATCCCCGCCACCGCCAAAGGCAGCGATGCCAATGGTTTCTATAATGTGGAATACCCCATCCCCACAAACCTTGTCACCGACGCTGAGGGACAGGTGAAGAGACAATTTGTGGTGCGCCTCACCGCCTCTGCCTCCACCCTCTGCCCCGGCATCTATTACGTACGACTGCTTAAGGATTACAACGACCATGCCTACCGCTTCGTGGCCAATGAGTGGACAACAGGCGACCCTAACCGTGTGTCGGCATCCAATATCACGTATGACGACGACCAGAACATCATACACGTCAAGGCATCTGGCGCCAACAATGTGGCGCTGATGCTGAAATACGAGAACCTCGACTATACCATCGCCCACGACCAAGTCTTTTTGGTGGTGCGTGGCACAAACCTCAGCACCAGCGCCGGCGCCTCCTACCTGTGGTGGCTGAACGGTTCGAATCACGGCACACAAGTAGCCCCCACCAAGACCACGACCATCAATGTGGGAGACACAGAGCAGACCGTGGTGGCATGGGACATGACAAAGAGCGGACTCTATGAGAATTTCAGCGGCGACCGTCCCAATGTCTGCATGGGTCAGACCATCTTCGGACTCACTGCCACCAATGGCCAAAGCGACATCTATGACATCAATTTTGTCACCGACGCGGATGAGTATGTGAGCGGCACCGTGGAAATCACATCTGTCAAAACGACACCAGACAAGGATGACGAAGCCATCTACGACCTCAATGGTATCCGACTGCGGCATCCACAAGGCATCATCCTGAAAAAAGGCAGGAAATACCTTGTGAGATAAGGACTGCGGACATTCGTCATGAATCATCAACACATCAACAGAAACTAATATGAGAAAGACCTTCATCCTCGCATTTATGGTCTTGTCACTCGCCTCCTCAGTGACCATCTATGCTTTGGCAGCCTGCAAGCACAGCGACGGCAACACGCCAAAATACAAGGAGATCCCCTACCCCACTCCCAATATCGAGCCCGACACGCTGAACGACGTCTGTGGAGTGGTGCTGCATCACACTGCTGAGCCGACAGCCCAGCGATCCTTGGAGATCCTCTCCTCGCCTGAGAAGAAAGTCAGTACCCATGTGGTGATCGACTACGACGGCACCCGTTATATCATGGCGTCGCCCACCGATGTGACATGGCATGCAGGCCGCTCCATCCTCGCCGGCAGAGAAGAGTGCAATTTCTTTACCATCGGCATAGAATTTCAGGGAAACACCCTCGAGAAACCCCTCACCGCCGACCAGATTGCCAGTGGCATCGAATACCTCCTCCCCATCATCCGTGAATACCATATTCCTATCGACAACATCGTCACCCACGAGATGGTGCGCCAGGCGTTCAAGAAGAAACATCCCGACCAGAAGGTCTACAATAAATACGACATCACACAGAAGGAATATCAACGATTTATGAGGGAGTTGAGAAAACATTTTTGATATTCAGAAAATTTTCCTACTTTTGCAGTCTACAAGACAAATAGCATGATTTTTAAGTATGACGTTGTGGTGATAGGCGGTGGCCATGCCGGTTGTGAGGCAGCCACTGCCGCGGCCAACATGGGTGCACGGACACTGCTTGTCACCATGGACATGAACAAGATTGCCCAGATGTCGTGCAATCCTGCCGTCGGTGGTATTGCAAAAGGACAAATCGTCAGGGAAATCGACGCCCTTGGCGGACAGATGGGTATTGTGACCGACGCCACAACCATCCAGTTTCGGATGCTCAACCGTTCGAAAGGACCCGCCGTGTGGAGTCCCCGTGCCCAGTGCGACAGAGGAAAATTCATCTGGAAATGGCGCGAGATCCTTGACCATACCCCACAGCTCGACATCTGGCAAGACCAGGTGGAGGAACTGTTGGTGAAAGACGGTGAGGCCGTGGGGGTGAAGACCATCTGGGGCGCAGAGATCTACGCCAAAAGCATCGTGCTCACCGCAGGCACCTTCCTCAACGGCCTTCTGCATATCGGAAGGAAATCGTTGCCTGGCGGAAGGATTGCCGAACCCGCAGTGACACACCTCACGGAGAGCATCACCCGCCACGGCATCCGGACGGCGAGGATGAAGACAGGCACGCCAGTACGCATCGACCGCCGCACCGTGCATCTCGACGAGATGGAGATTCAAAATGGCGAGGACGACTTCCACCGTTTCAGTTTTATGGACTCTCCCCGCACATACCGGCAGCTTACCTGTTGGGTGTGTTACACCAACCCCGCTGTCCACGAGGTGCTCCGCACAGGACTTCCCGACTCCCCCCTCTACAACGGTCAGATACAAAGTATCGGACCAAGATACTGTCCCTCGATAGAGACCAAACTCGTCACCTTCCCGGAGCGCGACCAGCACATGCTCTTCCTCGAGCCCGAGGGAGAGGAGACCAATGAGATGTATCTCAACGGCTTCTCCTCCAGCATGCCAATGGATGTGCAGATAGCCGCACTCCGGCAGATTCCAGCCCTCCGCGACGTGAAAGTCTACCGCCCGGGCTATGCCATCGAGTATGATTTCTTCGACCCCACACAGCTGGACTACTCCTTGGAGTCGAAAGTCATCCGCGGTCTCTTCATGGCAGGACAGGTCAATGGCACCACCGGCTACGAGGAGGCGGGCGGACAAGGTACGGTGGCAGGTATCAACGCCGCCATCCACTGCGGCGGCGGACAACCGTTTGTCATGCGCCGTGACGAGAGTTATATCGGCGTGCTCATCGACGACCTGGTGACAAAGGGAGTGGACGAGCCATACCGGATGTTCACCTCGCGCGCCGAATACCGCATCCTGCTCCGGCAGGACGATGCCGACGCCCGGCTCACTGAGCGTGCCTACCACCTCGGACTCGCCACCCGCGAGCGCTACGACCGGTGGATGGAGAAAAAGGAAGGCATCAATCGGATCATCTCTCTCTGCCAAGACACCCACATCCGTCCCAAGGACGTGAACAGCCGTCTGGAATCACTCGGCACTACCCCACTCCACTACGGATGCAAGGCCATTGACCTGCTGGGCCGTCCGCAAGTCAACCTCCACACCCTCGCCGACATGGTGACTGCCCTCAAGGAAACCCTCGACCAACTTCCCAACCGCCATGAGGAGACCGCAGAGGCTGCTGAGGTGCTCATGAAATACAAAGGGTATATCGAGCGTGAGAAACTCATCGCCGATAAGATGCGCCGACTCGAGGACATCAAAATCAAAGGCCACTTCGACTACATGAGCATGACGCAAATCTCTATCGAGGCAAGACAAAAACTACAGCGCGTCAACCCGGATACCCTCGCACAGGCAAGCCGTATACCAGGTGTCTCTCCCAGCGACATCAACGCGCTGCTCGTGCTCATGGGAAGATAAGGAAGATTATAAATTTTGTAAAATATTTTCATTGTTTCACGTGAAACACTCATCAAAACATCACCAACATGAACAACAAAATCTTATTGGACAATCTCAGGTGCATCCCTGATTTCCCCATCAAGGGAGTCAATTTCCGCGACGTGACCACCCTGTTCAAAAACGGCGAGTGCCTCAAAATCATGGTCGACGAACTCTATGAGCTCTACAAGGACAAAGGCATCACCAAGATCGTAGGCATTGAGAGTCGCGGCTTCGTCATCGCCTCCGCACTGGCCGTCAGACTGGGCGCAGGCATCGTACTCTGCCGCAAACCAGGCAAGCTGCCCGCAGAGACCATCCAGGAAACCTACACCAAGGAATACGGCACCGACACCATAGAGATCCACAAGGACGCCATCCTCGCCGACGATGTGGTGCTGCTCCACGACGACCTCCTCGCCACCGGCGGAACCATGAAAGCCGCCCTTGACCTGGTGAAGAAATTCAACCCGAAGAATATCTACATGAACTTCATCATCGAACTGGTCAACGAGGGTCTTGACGGCAGGAAAGCATTTGGCGACGAGGTGGAAATCACCTCACTCATTCAAGTATAGAAACACACCAAAAATGGATCAGGGGGATGGCAAACGACGATAGAAGCGTATGCCGCCCCCTGACTTGTTTCACGTGAAACACCACAAGAGCGACAAAACAACCACCACGCAAAGACACACCCACCAACCTGACAAATATGGAAAACGAGGAACTCAAAAAGAAACTGAAAAACATCGTGGACAATATGCCCGAACAACCCGGCAGTTACCAATACTGGGATGAGAAAGGCGTGATTATCTACGTGGGCAAAGCCAAAAATCTCAAACGGAGGGTGGCTTCGTATTTCCATAAGGAAGTGGACCGGTTCAAAACCAAAGTGCTGGTCAGTAAAATCAAAGACATCACATACACCGTCGTCAACTCCGAGGCGGACGCCCTGCTGCTGGAGAACAGCCTTATCAAGAAATACAAGCCACGTTACAATGTCCTGCTGAAAGACGGCAAGACATACCCCAGCATCTGCGTCACCAACGAGCCATACCCAAGGATTTTCAGAACCAGAAACATCAACCGCAAATGGGGCACCTATTTCGGACCATATAGCAACATGGCACCCATGTATGCCGTACTCAACCTCATCAACAAGATATACAAACCAAGGGCATGCAACATGGTCATGACGAAAGAGAAAGTCATGGAAGGCAAATACAAGCCATGTCTGAAATACCATATCCACGTGTGCGACGGACCATGTATCAACAAAGTCGGGTATGAGGAATACCAAGACAACATCCTCCAGGCACGCGAGATCCTAAAGGGAAACACACGGAATGTGCTCCGCCAACTGACTGTCCAGATGCAACAGAAAGCCGCGGATCTCAAGTTCGAGGAGGCGGAATATATCAAACAGAGAATCCTGCTCATCGAGAACTACTGCGCCAAGAGCGAGGTGGTGAGCAACACCATCCACAATGTCGATGTCTTCTCCATCGTCAACGACGAGCACACATCCAACGCCTACATCAACTACATGCATGTGGCCAACGGCAGCATCAACCAAGCATTTACTTTCGAATACAAAAGAAAGCTGAACGAGACGGACAGCGAACTACTCGTCATGGCCATCACTGAGATAAGAAAACGTTTCGACAGCAAAGCCAAGGAAATCATCCTGCCGATGGAGATAGACTGGAGTCCGGAGGACGTGGAGATTATCATTCCACAGAGAGGCGACAAAAAACACCTGCTGGAACTTTCTGAGATGAATGCCAAGCAATACAGAGTAGACCGTCTGAAACAAACAGAGAAACTCAACCCCGAACAACGTCAGACAAGATTGATGAAAGAATTGCAAAACGCGCTCAAGATGGACAAGATGCCATATCATATTGAGTGCTTCGACAACTCCAATATCAGTGGTAAAGACGCTGTGGCGGGATGTGTGGTCTTCAAAGCACTGAAACCAAGCAAGAAGGACTATCGAAAATACAACATAAAAACCGTTGAGGGACCCGACGACTATGCCTCAATGAAAGAAGTGGTGTACAGAAGATACCACCGTATGATAGAAGAAGACACTCCCCTACCCGACCTCATCATCACCGACGGTGGAAAAGGACAAATGGAGGTGGTGAGACAAGTTGTGGAAGATGAGTTGAATCTCAACATCGCCATCGCAGGACTCGCAAAAGACGACAAGCACCGTACCAACGAACTGTTGTATGGTTTTCCGCCAGTGGTCATCGGCATGAAAACTGACAGCGAACTCTTTCACATTCTGACACGAATCCAAGACGAGGTGCACAGATACGCCATCACTTTCCACCGTGACAAGCGCAGCAAACATGCGCTACATTCAGAACTTGACTCCATCAAAGGCATCGGACCCAAGACAAAAGAGACTTTGATCAAGCACTTCAAGACGGTGAAAAAAATCAAGAATGCTGAAATACAAGAATTGGAAACAGTCATTGGTACATCAAAGGCAAGAATTATCCACACATATTTTCAGTAAATATTCAATAAATTGTTTTTATGGTAATGGAGTGACTCTGACGAGTCAGAAATCTGACAAATCATACAAAATAGAAACTCATTAAGACCTGAAAGATTGGGAAGATTTCTTGCATAGTGCACTCATGAACCTAACCGCTGAATAGATATTGTTTTCAAACCTAATCATAAAAATTTGGAAGTTATTAGGAAAAACGCTATTTTTGTCGTGGAAAAGAGACAGGAATTAATTCAAAAAAAAATGAAATGAGGAATTAATTATTCTAAAACACCGACCTCAAAATATAACATCAAGTATTATGAGAACTGTCATTCAAAGAGTATCCCAAGCAAGTGTGACCATCAACAACCAAAAGAAGGCAGAGATAGCCAATGGTTTGTTATTACTCTTAGGTGTGTGTGAGGAAGATAACGAAGAAGACATCGACTGGCTCGTCAGAAAAATCATCAATTTAAGGATCTTCAATGACGAGAATGGTGTGATGAACAAATCCATCATCGATGTAGAGGGAGAAATCATGGTGGTAAGCCAATTCACACTGTTTGCCTCCTACAAGAAAGGCAACCGCCCATCATGGTTGAGAGCCGGAAAGCACGAGATCACCATTCCCATCTATGAGAAATTCTGCATAGAACTGAGCAAAGCCTTCGGAAAAGAGATAAAAACAGGGGAATTTGGCGCTGATATGAAGGTAGCACTTGTCAACGATGGACCAGTAACGATCTGCATGGATACAAAAAACAAAGAATAACATGGAACAAATCACGATACAACAAGCCCAGAAAATGGTAGACGCCTGGATCAAAAAGTATGGTGTGAGATATTTCTCCGAACTCACCAACATGGCATGCCTGACGGAAGAAGTGGGTGAGCTTGCCCGTGTGATGGCAAGAAAATATGGCGACCAAAGTTTCAAAAAAGGCGAAAATCCCAACTTAGGTGAGGAAATGGCGGATATTCTTTGGGTACTGATCTGTCTGGCTAATCAGACAGGCGTGGATTTAACCCAGGAGTTGCTCAAAAGCATAGACAAAAAGACCAACAGAGACAGTCTGCGCCATATCGCCAATCCAAAATTAACCACATAAACATGATATCGAAAACAGCGAGTAGCAGCAAAACAAAATACAGAAATATAAATATTAACTAAACTATATTATTAAAATGGAAAACGAGAAAAAAATGAGCAAATACGAAGAGGCATTGCTCAAATACAACACAGAAGTGAACGATGCTGAAATAAGAGAAGCCGTGAAGAAAATCATCGCAGAGAAAGTGCCCGAAAACGACAATCTGCAAGTGAAAAGATTCTTGATGGGCAGTGTGGAGCTTACCACACTGAAGACCACCGATAGCGAAGAGAGTGTGATGGCATTTACAGAGCGTGTCAATCAATACGATGCCACCTACCCTGCCCTACCCCACCTCGCCACGATTTGTGTTTACCCATGTTTTGCAAAAGTAGTCAGCGAGACACTTGAAGTTGACGGCGTGGAAATAGCCTGTGTAAGCGGCAGTTTCCCCTCGTCACAAGCATTGATCGAGGTAAAAGTGGCTGAGACTGCATTGGCAGTGAAAGATGGCGCCACAGAAATTGATATCGTGATGCCAGTAGGAAAATTCCTCAGCGGCGATTATGAGGGAGTCTGCGATGATATCAGCGAACTCAAAGCAGCATGCGGCAACGCCCCCATGAAAGTGATATTGGAGACAGGAGACCTCAGAAATGGTTCTGACATCAAAAAAGCATCCATTCTCTCCATGTATGCTGGTGCCGACTATATCAAGACATCCACAGGAAAAGAAAAGATCTCTGCTACGCCAGAAGCCGCATTTATCATGTGCCAGGCCATCAAGGAATACTATGAAGAGACAGGCATACAGATTGGATTCAAACCCGCTGGCGGACTCAACACTGTGACCGATGCCCTGACCTATTATACCATCGTCAAAGAGGTGTTGGGTGAGAAATGGCTTACCAACAAATGGTTCCGCTTAGGCACCAGCAGACTGGCAAATCTGCTGTTGAGTGAACTTGAAGGACAAGAGATCAAATTCTTCTGATTATTTTTCCTACATAATATCATATTTCCACATACTTAAATTGGAACTATATAAAACAAAAAGCCTCCTTGTTGGAGGCTTTTTCATATATTATTATATATTCCTTTGTGCAACAAATTGTAAATAAGCATTGAGAGCAGATTTTATATCGGGTTGGAAAACATGTTGATTGATATAATTCTGTGCTATTTTACTATAATCATCCATTCGTTTGATGGCATAATCTATACCACCCTTTTCTTTGGCAAACTCCACCAAAACAGCGATCTCATCGGTGTTGACACTGCCATTCTTCACTTTTTTTGCCAGTGTGAACATGGCTTCAGAACCATGTGTATTGAGCGCATAAAGAACTGGTAAGGTTAGTTTTCCCTCCATCATGTCATTGCCAGTAGGTTTGCCTATCTCTTTGGAGTCATAATAGTCGAAAATATCATCCCTGATTTGGAAAATCATGCCGATACTTTCACCGAAATCCATCGCTGCTTTCACCTCATCGGCAGAAGCATGGACTGAAAGTGCACCATTTTGGGCACAATAGGCAAACAAAGAAGCTGTCTTCATTTTGATAATCCGATAATACTCGGCTTCAGAAAACTCCTTATTGCTGATATTATTCAATTGTATCAATTCACCATTGGAGAGAATCTGGCCTAATTGCGCCAAACTGCTGATAATTTCAGTATTTTTAGATATAGACACATAATAAAGTGCTGTAGATAAGATATAGTCACCTACCAAAACAGCTACTTTATTGTTAAACGAGGCATTGACAGATGGTTGTCCGCGACGCTCACCGCTCTCATCCACAACGTCATCATGCACAAGGCTGGCAGTATGGAGCAGTTCGAGACCCACCGCGGCATACTGTGTGACCATATTCACATCATTATAGTTTTTTGCTATCAACAATGTGAGCAGTGGTCGCATTCTCTTGCCACCACGCTGACGGATATGTGACAAAGCCGACTCAAGTAGTCCATCCGTATGAGAAAGAGACTCATTAAACAGTTGTCCAAAATTGGACAACTCCTCAATAATAGGCCGTTTGATGATAGAAAGATAATCCATGTGTACTTAAATTTGAGACAAAATTAATCATTTTATCTCATATAATAAAAAAAAGTTGTAATTTTACCGAGAAAAAAATACCACTATGAGCAAACTCTTTCTTTTAGATGCATACGCTTTGATTTACAGGTCGTACTATGCTTTTATCAAATCACCGAGAATCAACTCAAAAGGTGTCAACACATCGGCTATCTTAGGATTCTGTAACACACTTCATGAGGTGTTGGAAAAGGAAAAGCCAGACTATTTGGCGGTGGCTTTCGACCCTCATGGTGCTACATTCCGCAGTGATGTCTTTCAGGAATATAAAGCGCAGAGAGAAAAAACACCTGAGGATATTCTGATTTCCGTACCTGTTATTCAAGAAATATTGAAAGCCATGAACATACCCGTGCTCATAGCGGATGGGTATGAGGCAGATGATATCATCGGAACATTGGCCACACAAATCAAGAAAGACGAACTGACGACGTACATGCTCACACCAGACAAAGACTATGGACAGCTGGTCGATGAACATAGTAAAATATACAGGCCACGATATGGTGGAGGGTATGAAGTGTTAGGAGAAAAAGAGATCAAAGAGAAATATGGCATCAGTCATCCTAAGCAAGTGATAGATATTCTCGCATTGATGGGTGATTCGGCAGACAATTTTCCAGGATGTCCCGGGGTAGGGGAGAAGACAGCGACAAAATTGATCAATGAGTTTGGCTCTGTGGATGAATTATTAAACAACACAGAAAAATTAAAAGGTGCATTGAAGACAAAAATTGAAAGTCATATCGATGATATCAAGATGTCAAAATTTCTTGCCACCATCAAGACCGATGTACCCATCGACTATAATCTGGAAAAAATGAAAGTCACCTCACCCGATGAGACACAACTGAGGAAGATTTTCAATGACCTGGAGTTTAAGACCCTTGCAGAGAAATTTTTGGGAGTAAAGAAGAAAATACCAAAAAATCCACCTTTACAAGCCGATTTATTTGGATTTTTTCAAGCCGAAGACCAAGACGCTGAAAAAAATTCGAGTTTTGAAAGCCTTAAAACAATAAAACATAATTACCAACTTATTGAAAATAAGGAAGATATAAAAAAATTATGTGATTATTTATTGACAAAAGATTTTTTAAGTTTAGACACGGAAACCACCTCCACCCATCCCATGGAGGCAGAACTGGTGGGATTGAGCTTCTCGGTGAAAGAATTTGAGGCATTTTATGTGCCACTACCAAAAGAGCGTGAGCAAGCACAGGAAATTTTGGAATTTTTCAGACCCGTTTATGAAAATGACAAAATTTTGAAAATCGGACAGAATATCAAATACGATTATGAGGTACTTTGTAATTATGGCATCCGACTGGCAGGCAAGATGTGGGACACCATGATAGCCCATTATCTCATCCAACCGGAATATCGCCACAACATGGACGATATGGCAGAAGCATATCTTCACTACCAAACCATCCATATCGATGAGTTGTTGGGGCCGAAAGGAAAGAAACAGAAAAACATGCGTGACCTGACACCCCAGGAAGTTTATGAGTATGCCGCCGAGGATGCCGATGTCACATTGAGATTGAAAAATGTGCTCGAACCAAAATTGAAAGAGGTAGGGGCAGAAAAACTGTTCTATGATATTGAGATGCCTCTGGTAGAGGTGCTGGCTGACATGGAGATGACCGGTGTGAAAATAGACATCGAATCACTGAAAGAGACCTCCAACGAACTTACCTCACGGATGAATGACATCGAAGAGAAAATCTATGAGAAAGCAGGGGAAAAATTCAATATCTCCTCACCCAAACAAGTGGGGGATATACTATTTGACAAACTCAAGATCATCGAAAAACCCAAGAAAACCAAAACCGGACAGTATGTCACATCGGAAGAAGTGCTTCAAACCCTGAAATCAAAGCATGAGATAGTAGACCTCATCCTTAAATACAGAGGACTGAAAAAACTGTTGAGCACCTATATCGATACCCTGCCAACACTGATCAACCAGCGCACGGGGCACATCCATACATCTTTCAATCAGACGGTGACAGCCACTGGACGCCTGTCGTCGAGCGATCCTAATCTTCAGAATATTCCTGTGAGGGGAGACGATGGAAAAGAGATTAGAAAGGCATTCATACCAGAAGAGGACTGTATGTTTTTCTCTGCCGACTACAGTCAGATTGAGTTGAGGGTAATGGCCCATCTGAGTGGTGATGAGAACATGATAGAAGCATTCCGTGAAGGTCATGACATCCACGCTGCCACAGCCGCAAAAATATATAAGGAAACGATAGAAGAAGTGACACGCGACCAGCGAAGTAAGGCGAAACGTGCCAATTTCGGCATTATTTACGGCATCACTGTCTTTGGATTGGCAGAACGCTTGGAGATTGATCGCCGTGAGGCACGGGAACTGATTGAAGGCTATTTTGAATCATTCCCAAAAGTGGCGGACTATATGGAACAATGCAAGCAAATAGCCCGTGAAAAAGGGTATGTGGAGACCATTTTCCACCGTCGACGCTATCTGCCTGATATCAACAGCCGCAACGCCACGGTGAGGGGCTTTGCGGAGCGAAATGCCATCAACGCCCCCATACAAGGGTCTGCCGCCGACATTATCAAAGTGGCGATGATCAATATCCATCGGAAGATGAAAGAAGAAAAACTACGATCGAAAATGATCCTGCAAGTGCATGATGAACTGAATTTCAGCGTCTATCCGAATGAAAAGCGAATTGTGGAACGTATCGTACTCCAGGAAATGGAACATGCATACGAAATGACAGTACCACTGATGGCCGACTCCGGATGGGGCAACAACTGGTTGGAAGCACATTGATTATTCATCAGAAACAAGTAGTGTTCAAAATTAGACATGACATACCTCAAATATACAAAACATTTGTGAATTAGAGCACGGACAATTAGGATTGTGTGCATGTGCGCCTTGATTCTTTGAGCAAGAGGTCCAATTCGGGCCAATTTGTTTACATTTTTATCTCGACTGGCTTATAATTCCCAGATTTTATCTAAATTTGCATGCAATAATCAACGTTGATAGAATAATATGTCATTAAAATGCGGTATCGTAGGACTTCCAAATGTAGGTAAGTCCACTTTGTTCAATTGTCTTTCCAGTGCAAAGGCACAGGCGGCCAACTTTCCTTTTTGCACCATAGAGCCCAACGTAGGCGTTATCACCGTGCCTGACGACCGTCTCACCAAATTGGCAGAGATTGTCCATCCTGGCCGTATTGTACCTGCTACCTGCGAAATAGTGGATATAGCCGGACTGGTGAAGGGAGCCTCAAAAGGTGAGGGATTGGGCAACAAATTCTTGGGTAACATCCGCGAGACAGACGCCATTATCCATGTGTTGCGCTGTTTCGACGATGACAACATCGTGCACGTGGATGGAACAATAGACCCTATCCGTGACAAGGAAATCATTGATACCGAACTGCAACTGAAAGACCTGGAGACTATAGAGTCGCGACTGGCCAAACAACAGAAAGCCGCTGCTGCCGGCAACAAAGACGCCAAGTTGGAAGTAAAAGTACTGGAAGCATACAAAGAGGTTTTAGAGAAAGGTCAAAATGCCCGCATCGTGAGTTTTGAAAGCAAAGAGGAGCAGGATGTGGCACGTAATTTGTTTTTACTCACTGCCAAGCCCGTACTCTACGTTTGCAATGTAGATGAGGCAAGTGCCAGCACAGGCAACGACTATTCCAATAGGGTAGGGGAGGTAGTCAAGGAAGAAGGTGCTGAGACACTTGTCATCGCCGCAAAGATAGAAGAAGATATCGCCGCCTTTGAGAACTATGAAGACAAGCAGATGTTCCTCGAAGAACTTGGTTTGGAGGAAAGTGGTGTCAATCGTCTCATCAAGAAAGCCTATTCATTGCTTAATCTGCAGACATTCATCACCGCCGGAGAAATGGAGGTGAAAGCCTGGACCTACCGTAGAGGATGGAAAGCCCCACAGTGTGCCGGTGTCATCCATACCGACTTTGAGAAAGGTTTTATCCGTGCTGAGGTCATCAAGTACGACGACTACATCGCATTAGGGTCGGAAGCTGCTGTGCGCGAAGCAGGAAAAATGGGCATCGAGGGAAAAGACTATGTAGTGCAAGATGGTGATATCATGCACTTTAGGTTTAATGTATAAAAGACAGGCGTATGAATACACTGCTCTATATTGTCTGGAATCCAAGTGAGGAAGCTTTCCGCCTTGGCAGTTTTGGCATCAGATGGTATTCACTTTGTTGGCTGATAGGACTGGTATTAGCCTATTTCTTGGTAAAGAAACTCTATAAAGAACAAAAAATCAAGGATGAATACTTTGATCCGCTGTTCATATATTGTTTTCTCGGTATATTGGTAGGCGCTCGTCTGGGACATTGCCTTTTCTATGAGCCAGGCTATTTCCTCAGCAGTTGGCAACATGTCGTAGAGATGTTTATTCCTTTCAAAAATATCAATGGATCATGGGAATTCTCCGGATATGCCGGTCTTGCCTCCCATGGTGGCACATTAGGACTGATGTTGGCGCTATATCTCTACTATCGTCGCACCCATGTCAGTTTATGGACTGTGCTTGATAACATCGCGATAGCCACGCCCATCACAGCCTGTTTCATCCGTCTCGGCAACCTGATGAACTCAGAGATCATCGGCAAAGTCACTGATGTGCCCTGGGCATTCATTTTCCAAAACGCAGAGCCGGCACTCTCCACCCAACCACGTCATCCCGGACAACTATACGAGGCTATTGCCTACTTTGTCTTTTTCTTTATCGGTTGGTATCTGTATCGTAAGAAACCAGCAAAAGTGGGTACAGGATATTTCTTTGGCCTATGTCTCACGCTGATTTTCACAGCCCGCTTTTTCATTGAGTTCACAAAAATCAACCAGGTGGACTTTGAAAATTCCTTGCCACTCGATATGGGACAACTACTGAGCCTGCCATTTGTCATCCTCGGAGTTTTCTGTATGCTAAGATCAAACAAGAAAAAGGAAGGGGAGAAGATATAATAGTCATCAAGACCTTTATCTCATCCCCAATTTCCAATTTCTACCTCCTAATTCCCAATTTCTAATTAAACATCAGCTTTTCCCACTGACTATCTTTTTGATTTCATTGAGTTTGTTGAGTGCCTCCACAGGTGTGAGGTTGTTGATATCCAGACCGAGAATCTCATCACGCACCTGGCACAATACAGGATCGTCGAGTTGGAAAAAACTCAGCTGCATACCCTCCCGCGACCGGTTCAAAGCCTGAGCTGAAGGCTTTCCGACTGTACCGACAGAGCTGTTGTCATTCTCTAATTGTTTGAGAATCACCTTCGACCGTTTGACGATACTCTTTGGCATACCGGCGATTTCAGCCACATGAATACCAAAGGAGTGTTCCGAACCACCCTTTTCCAATTTTCGGAGGAAGATCACTTTGTTGTCAATTTCCTTCACACTGACATTGTAATTCTTTATCCTGGAGAAATTCTTCTCCATCTCGTTCAACTCATGATAATGTGTGGCAAAGAGTGTGCGAGCCCTTGCGCGTTCATTCTCATGCAAGTACTCCACAATGGCCCAGGCAATCGATATACCGTCATAGGTAGAGGTGCCACGACCCAACTCATCGAACAAAATCAAAGACCGTCGGGTGGCATTATTGAGGATGTTGGAAGCCTCGGTCATCTCCACCATAAAAGTAGACTCACCTAACGAAATATTATCCGACGCGCCGACACGTGTGAATATTTTGTCCACCAGACCGATTCTGGCGCGTTCTGCGGGCACGAAACACCCTATTTGGGACATCAGTACAATCAAGGCCGTCTGACGCAACAGCGCCGATTT
>FLNZ01005232.1_pt1 | contig 30563 bp, 28 predicted proteins | sample 1140391 | NCBI WGS metagenome assembly FLNZ01 (sample SAMEA3878171, study PRJEB12797) | bioreactor metagenome | biome: Moose rumen | place: Sweden | collected 2011-10 | reverse complement strand
ACCGCTGCCGGACAGTGGATTGACCTGGTTATCAACAGCCAGGGTGCCGACGCTACCGACAGCCACGTGTGCATCAACGCCACTCAGCTGGTTGACATCTACACCGCTGGCAACGGCCTGAGCCTGAGCCAGGGTGCGTTCAGTGTCGCCCTCGGCACCAACACCAACGGCCTGAGCGTGACCGCCAACGGTCTGGAACTGGCCGCTGCCACCACTTCCACAGCCGGTGCCATGAGCGCAGCCGACAAGGCGAAGCTCGACAACCTCTACGCCCTGCTCACCGACGCCGAGATTGCATCGTGGTTCGGCTATGCCGCCAACAGCGACATGGTGACAACCACCCTGCCAGCCGTCAGTGATGACAGCCTGACCGACGAGGAGTAGTCTCTCTGCAGGAATGACGGACTGGCCGCGAAGGCAACATCCTATAATGTCTTTTGACCGCCCGACTGGCCTGTCCGTCAGTCCTTATCTCAAACGATTTCGGAAACGATAAAAGCATAAGGAAATATGGCAAAGAAGAAATTATCGCCATTGGAACTGAAGATGAAGAAGATGGCTGTCGTTGCGCTGGCTACATTTGCCACGAAAGCAGAAGCCGGCGCAAACTATGCCACCGTCGCCGAGGGCGAGCAGGCTATCAGTGAACTCACGTAAACATTAACTATATTAAGGAATATATTATGGCAAATCTTACACCAGAACAACTTTCAAAGACACCGCCGCTGGAGACTGTCAAGGCGATGTTCCAGAAGTTCAAGACGGACAAGGTGGACAACAAGGCCGACAAGACGGCCACCGTGAGCAACGTCACCTACGACTCTACCACAGGCAAGCTCAGACAGACCGTCAACGGCACGACCAGCGACGTGGTGAGCGTCGTGAATAGCGGTTTCTCGCTGACCGAGGACGACACCAACGGACTCGACATCTTTACCGCCATCGGAACGGCCACCATCACGGACGACAACACCAACGGACTCGACGTGATGACATTCTGACAGGCAACAGGACACTGAAAGTATTAACAATCCTAAAAGTAATATCAAAATGGCAACAATCATTACAGACAAGGCGACCGAGCGCGTGGGTCGCACCGTGAACGGCTCGACCAAGAAGTACGCCGACGAGAAGGCACGCGCAGAGCTCAACAAGATCTTCACCGACACCGCAAGCATAGGCCTGGGCTACGGCACGTGCTCCACCGCTGCCGCGACGGCTGCCAAGACCGTCAGTATCAGCGACTTCATCCTCCTGAAGAACGGCATCGTTGCGGTGCGCTTCGTGAACGGCATCTCCGTTTCGGGTGCGACGCTCAACGTGAACTCTACCGGCGCAAAGCCCATCTTACTGAACAACATCGCACTGCCCGCACAGGCCATCGGAGAGAACACGACGGCCATCCTGCAATACGACGGCACGAGCTGGCAGGTGATAGGCGTGAACGCAGCCGTAAGCCAGAGCGACGAGCTGCTGGTTGACCTCGGACTGCCTTCGGGCGTGCGCTGGGCAACAAGGAACATCGACGTGACGCAGGCCAACGGCTTTGCCGCAAGCCCCTTCCAGTACGAGTGCTCATTTGTGTCGTGGGGCAACACGGAGATGTTCAACCCCATCAGCACAAGTGCATTCCAGCACGACTTCGGCTCGTCAAACGACGGCGTATATGCCTCTACGCCCGGCGCGGCACTGAGTGCCGACGCAGGTCTCGGCTACGACGCAGCCCGCATCAACCTTGGCGGCACATGGCGCATGCCGACAACGACGGAGTTCAATGAGCTGTTTGACAACTGTACGCTGATAGACGCTGACGGCAATGCCGTGACGGCCTCTACGTCGGTCGCCCAGACTGCTGCCGACAAGCGTGTAAGCGTCAACGGCGTGAACGGACTCTATCTTCAGTCGAACATCAACGGTAAGCGTATCTTCTTTGCTTGCTCAGGCTACGGCGGTGGCACGTCTTGGTACCGCCGCGGGTCGCACGGCGTCTACTGGAGTTCCTCGCTCTACTCCGCCACGTATGGCCGGAGCTTGAGCTTCTACTCTGGCGGTGTGTACCCGCAGAGCAACGACACCCGGTTCGACGGCTTTGCTGTTCGTCCGGTTCAGTAGTATCATCCTGCCAACCAAGACAGAGCAAGACAAAACCAACCCAAACATTCGGAGAGGGCCACCAGGCCGCTCCCAAGCGGCCACAAGGCCCTCTCCGCAGGGGGTGGAAGTAAAGGTTAAAGGTTAAAGGTTAAAGAAATTTTGAGATTATGACAATAGCAGAGATACGAAAGATGGAAGAGCAGCGGACGGGCTGCGAGAAGACGGTACACCTGATAAAGGAGGGCGACTGGTACAGGACGCACGACTGGAGCGCATGGCTGATGTCGCGCTTCCCGACGGGCGAGGCTGTGGAGAAGCCGCTGAAGGTGACGGCGAAGCGCATGAAGGACGGCTATGCCGACGCTTTCGTGGGATTCCCCTGCACGTCGATAGGAAAATACCTGCCCGAGGACGGCAGCGCGGAGTTCCGTCCCGTGAGCGACACGCTGGTTGACGTGGTGCTGACGCAGGTGGACTTCGGCGATGCCACCACTGAGCAGCTGCGCGAGCAGGTGGACCAGTGGAAGGAGTCGCTGCCCATGGAGCCGTCGAAGAAGCAGCGCCGCGAAGAGCGCGAGGCGGCAGAGCAGGCTCCGAGGATCGTGCGCTTCACCGACATCGTAAACCGCATCATCGCCCTGCCCATCGAGGACACGTCGCCCAGGGAGGCCTACGAGATACTGCGCGACCTGCGCCGGCAGATAACCGCCATGTTCTGACACCCCTGCGACACGGCAAACCTTTGACTTTAGGAACAAGAAACGTTTAACAAACAATATAAAGGATGATGACGGTTCAGGATGATATCCACAGGCCACACGTCTCGTCTCTCCGTGAGGCGGGAAAAACCAAAGACACGGGACGGTTTTCCACGGAATCCCATCCTGCGCTCGTAAAAGGCTGTGGTCGGAAGTTCTTTGCTTGCTCAGGCAACGGCAATGGCACGTCTTGGAACAACCGCGGGTCGAACGGCAACTACTGGAGTTCCTCGCTCAACTCCGCCACGAATGGCCGGAACTTGAACTTCAACTCTGGCGGTGTGAACCCGCAGAACAACAACAACCGGTTCAACGGCTTTGCTGTTCGTCCGGTTCAGCTTACAATTCTGACGCTCATCCTTTCTTTTTTGGCTTATGACACTGACACGAAAGCAACTGTTGCAAGACCTCTACCAGGCGTTCTACGATGCGAAACGCCACAAGTCGAAACGCTCGTATGTGAGGAAATGGGAAACGGACTTCATGCAGAACATGGAGCAGTTGTGCGACGACCTCTACTACCGCCGCTACAGGCCGCTGCCGTCGAAGTGTTTCATCATCGACTACCCGAAGAAGCGGGAGATATTCGCCGCGATGTTCCGCGACAGGATAGTGCATCACCTCTACTTCAACTACACCCACGCGCTCTACGAGAGGACCTTTATTCAGGACTCCTACTCGTGCATCAAGAACCGGGGCACGCACTACGGCATACACCGCATAGAGGCGTTCTGCCGCAGGGAGTCGGGGAACTGGCAGCGGCGGTGCTACGTGATGCACCTCGACATCCGCGGCTACTTCATGCACATCGTGCGCAGGCGGCTTCTGGAGACAGCCGTCGGCACGCTGCGGAAGATGGCCTCGCACAAGGCTTCGGACGGGAGAACATGGGGCGAGTCGCTGGACATGGACTTCGTGGAGTGGCTGACGGAGGTTATCGTGATGCTCGACCCGAAGGAGAACTGCATCATCTGCGGCGACCTTTCCGACTGGGATGGCTTAGACCCTGCGAAGAGTATGCTGCACCTGAAGGACGGCCTTGGACTGCCGATAGGCAACCTGACCTCGCAACTCTTCTCGAACGTCTATCTGAACGAGTTCGACCAATATATGAAGCGCACGCTGAAATGCAAGTATTACGGTCGCTACGTGGACGATGCGGCGGTGGTATCATCCGACAGGGAGTGGCTGCTGTCGATAGTGCCGAAGGTTCAGGAGTTCCTGCACAGGGAGTTGGGCTTAGACCTGCACGCGGGCAAGCTGAATATCTCGGAGGTGCATCGCGGCGTGGAGTATCTGGGAGCCTACATCAGGCCATACAGGACGTATGTATCGAACCATGCCCTGCGACGCATGGAGCAGAAGATACGGCAGATGGACTACTCGAAGCCGTGGAAGGTGGTGCGCTCGGTGAACTCCTACTTAGGCATATTCCGCCACACGGCATCATACAGGCTGCGCCGGAGGCTGCTGCTGACGAGGAACATCCTTCGCCTTGGCATTTTCAACCGCGACATGACGACATATACAGACAGAAAGATATATTATTCACATTTTAAACAAAAGAGAACATGAACAAGGTATTTGGAAAGATTTCCGACTTCTCGCCGGTGCGCGAGGACGGAAGCAGAGTGATTATCAGCTACGGCTTCGAGGCCGTTGACGAGGAGAACGCCACCTGGCAGGAGGTCTATCTCTACAAGAAGCAACAGGCCATCGTGACGCTCGACGTGGTGAAGCAGGCCGTCATCGGCGACATTGACGCAAAGACCGACGGGCGCATACTCGAAGGCTATGAGTGGACGTTGCTCCACGGTCCGCAGGAGGGGCAGGCCGTCAAGGTGTGGCTCTCGAAGGAGAACCAGACCAACTTCAAGGCCAAGCACGACCGTGCCCTTCAGAAACCCGACAGCGTGACGTGGCCCGTCACCTACAAGGTGGGCGAGGTTGACGGACAGCCCGTCTATGAACTGTTTGCCGACATCGACGAACTGACCGATTTCGTCTATGGCGCCCAGGACTACATCGAGGCCCAGCTCGGCATCGGCTGGCAGGAGAAGGACGCTATCGACTGGAGCCCCTACGAGGCACTGTTCCCCGCAGCCGAGGCAGAGTCAGGAACCGCAAGCGAGTAACGCCCTATGGTGACGATGCTGACAATATCAATCCTCTTGGCGGCCCTCTACGTGGGGGCTGCCACCTGGAATCGCAAGGAGTTGCCCGACTCCGTTTCGGCGATGGTCTACGACCTCCCCCGCAGCGGCCAGTGGCTGTGGATCATGTGGATGTGGGCGGTCAGCCTGCTTACGTGCATCCCGCTTATCGACGCGCTGCCAGACGGTGCAAGGGTGCTGGGATTCGCCACGTTCGCAAGCCTGATGCTATGCGGGGCGATGCCTATCAGCGACAGCACCACGAACCGTCGTGCGCACAACGCCTTCGGCATCCTCGGAGGCGTGTTCTCCCAGGCGTGCGTCGCCGTCATCAGCCCATGGTGGCTCACGGCATGGCTGCTGTTCGTCGCCATCTATGGCTATGATTTGCTGCCGTCACAGAACGGGCGCATCTATCCTTCCCGCTGGTACGATGACAAGGGTATATTCCTCGCCGAAATGATTTGCGCAGTGGCTGTCTTCGGTTCACTGCTTACCCGTCTTGCGGCTATGTCTTAGCGGCATTGTAATCTCGCACCTTCCTGCCGTCGGGGACGGGTATGGGAAGGAACTGAAAAAGTCCCCAACGGCTTTCTTCATTATTAGCATCTGACCTCTATATAATATAGCCGTTTTACAACAGCAAGCCGCGGGGACTTATGTCACCCTCCTGTCACTGTTGTAAAACGTTGTGCTACAATATAGAGGTCAGATGGGTGCAAAGGTAATAAGAATTTCTGAAACTTAATTATTTTGCATCATGAAACGGATTGATTTAATCGAATTTAACAGGGAGTTGCTCGAAAAGCTCGCCAAGGCTGGCATCCGTCTGGAGGACTACAGGTATTGTCCGCTCTACCGCGACTACCTGAAGCTGTCGGAGCAGATGAAGTCACGCAAGGAGGTGATACTGACGCTGGCGCAGCAGTACGGCATCACCGACCGCCAGGTGTATAACATCCTGAAGCGGCTGGAGCGGGCTGTGAAGTAGGGTGGTTGTCCCATTCCGAGAGCGGGTCGGTTATATCTTTGTCCGTAGAATTTTCAAACGAACGAGATATGACCGACTTTGAACGACTGAAGGAGATTTGCCGCGTGGCGTGTCACGAGCGGAATGCGTGCCGACCGGGCTTCGAGGCGCTGATGCGTACCGAGACCGTGGGCGACATCCTGCAGGTGTGGCGGCAGAACTGGCAGGACATCTACCAGTCGAAGTTCGCCGACGTGATGGCTGGGCACATCGTGGAGATGGGCACCCGTCTGCGCCGCGAGTTCCGCCACAACGACGTGTTCGTCAACGAGTCGTCCGACCGTGGGCTGGTGATAGTGTGCCGTCCGAGGCAGACCGTCAGTGTAGGGGGCAGTGCCCGCTGCTACGTCTTTGGCGACAGCGGCACCGTCGAGGCCGCCGATCATGCGCAGGTGTATTGCCGTAACAGCGGTGTGCGCGTCGTGCTCCGTGGCTATGCCTACGGGCGGCTGGAGGCAGGCAGCGCCGACATCGGCGACAGGGCTTTCCTGCAGGGTACGCCCGATACGCTCCAGCGCAGCGGCTATGCCCGCTTTGAGGGAACCGTGAAAAGCAGTCAGACAGAAACTAATGATACAACGATATGAACAGCCACTTATCCATACAGATTAACGGCCACGAACTGGCCCTGAAGCCTGACGCAACCCTTGACATCGAAGACCAGAATCCGCTCTTCAACGACGTGGAGATGTTCTCCTATCCTTTTGAGATGCCCTTCCGTGGCAATCGCGTGCTGGTAAAGAACGTAGAGGACGTGAATAGCGACCTGCGCCCCATCGACTTCGAGCACCAGCGGGGAATCGTCTATGCCGAGGGCATCCCCCTGCGCAGCGGCACCACCGTGATTCAGGAGGACGAGACGCTGGAGAGCGGCATGTCGATGAACCTTGATGCCAGCACCCAGTCGTTTGACGACCTGATTGGAGACCTGAAATGCCAGGACGTGCCGCTGAAGGACGACATCCAGATTGGCGAGAAAATAGGCAACGTGCATGTGAAGGTGAAGTATGTCTATGAGATTAAGGTAAAGTATGAGGGAAAGAAGGGTGACGCAGATTATAACTATGACCAGGACGAGGCGACGGGCGACTTTGAGCCGTCGGTGACGGCTTTCAGTTATCCTGGCATCTGTCAGGTGACGGGATCGAAGCAGGTGGCCGTTGAGAAGACACGCAAGGTATATCCAAATGGAGAGGTGGTAATCGTTCCCAAGGAGAGGACGAACTACCCGAACTCGACCTTCATCAACGTGACTGATGCCTATGGCGAGAACTCCGACCACTGGGGCGAGGGCGGAGCAAAATACTGCAATGCCCGTGTCTGCTACAAGCACTATGCCCTAAACGACGACGGTACGACCAGTTCAGACGTGGTGACGCTGCGTGACTATAAGGAGATAACGGGCGACATGTACGAAGACCACTTCCCCTATTGGGTACTCGATGCCGACCGCCCCGCTTCGGGCATCTGTTTCTATGTGCTCTACTTCCTCGACTGCCTGTTTGCTCATCTCGGTGTGCAGTTCGACAAGACGGCGCTTCTCAACGTGGAGGACTTCAAGCACCTCTGTTTCTTTACGACCCATGTTCGCTATACCACCAGAGAGGTGAGTGGCTATTCGACCCTGACCAGCATTGATGACGTGAACAAGTGGCTGGAGAGCCGTGGCTGTGGCGGTCGGCTGAAGTTTGAGGATCCTGAGCAGAAGTCGATACAGGAGTTTAAATATAAGAAGAACAACGGTGACTGGGAGACGGTAAAGGTTGGCAGTCGTGAAGTGGCATCCATCACCACCAATGTACTAAATACCAATATTACCGAGTTTTCTGCCAAGATATTGGCGATGTATGCTTCGTCAGACTGTTTCCCAGATGAGAGCGTAAAGACCGTGCTCGACTCATTGCAGAACTCGTTCGGCATCCGCTTTCACTACGACTATGAGCGCAAGAAGGTGACGGCCTATCTGCTGCGCGACGTGTTCCGTTCGCAGGACGCACCGATAGAGTTTCAGGGTGAGGACATCCAAATACACAAGATGTCGGAGAAGATAACGGGATTCCGTATGAAATACTCCGCTGAGAGCACCCCGAAGGAACAGGCCGAGTATGTGCGCCGTCAGAAGCGCGATTATGATACGGACTTCGACTATATCGAATATCCAGAGGGGCGGACGGTTATAGACAAGTCGTTTGAGGATATTCTGAAGACCATCAGCTCTACCAACATGAACGTGTATGTCGATCAGCGCACTGGCAATGCCTATCGCATCAAGATTAACTCAGAGGCCACTTCGACCAGCGAGATGAAGCCCGTGCTCTTTGAGGTTGGGCAGTTCAAGGGCATTGAGGTGGGCGACTGCTCGCCAGAGAATGAGGATTATGTCCGCGAGTACATCAGCGACTTCCAGCCGATGTCGTTCAACGACGTGAATTTCCAAAGCCGTGTCAGCGGCAATAGTCCTGATGAGATATCGGTTCGCAAGGACGGCGACACATATACTTTCAAGCAGTTTAAGTTCGGCACCCAGCCGATGCTCGTGGCCTACGTTGACGAGGATATGGAGCATGAGTTCGTGGAGCAGAAGATCAACAACCCGCTGTCTGCCGTGCTCGTCGATATGTATCTGTCGGAGGTGCTGACGATGGTGGAGTCGTATGACCCCACGAAGACCGACGAGGGCGACTCGCCGCTGCAGGAATACGACTGGGGCCTGGCCGTGGCGATGATGCGCGGCGGCGGTACGGACATGACCGTGCAGCGCTATGACTCTGGCTACGACGGATTCCAGAACGACAAGTGGCGCACCGTGGCCGGGGAGTATGCCCTGACCACCGACACGATGGACCAGACGGGCACCGTATTCGACTACAACGGCACGATGGCGGGCATCGGCGACGGCGAGCGCTTCTCGCTGAAGATTACGGGCTACCGTCCGTTCCGCTACCGCTACGTTGACGGCCAGATGAAAATCTCCACCAACCCGAAGGAGTGGAGCGACCCGTCGTGGATAGTGCCATGCAACGGCGACGTGGAGGACGCGCAGCACCGCATACAGGAGAAGATTCGTTCGCGCGGGCTCTATGACACCTTCATGGCCGAATTGGCCCGCTTCCTGCTGAACCGCAAGAAATACAAGATTAAGGGCCGCACCACCGTGGCACAGCTCGCCGACATCCCCAATCACTGGCTTGCCCGCTGGCGCATCGGCGGCATGGTGGGGTGGATCAACAAGGTGTCCTACCAGCTCGCCGTGGATAAGCCGCTCGGCAAGGTGGAGATAGAATTTTACGCATTCTGACAACCAACGCAAACAGGATATATATGGCATCGAATCTACAACTATCATCAGGCTCGCCGCTCATCGGCTCGCCCATACTCTACAAGGTGACTGCAGGCTCGCCCGGCAGCAGCGTGGAGACCACGTTCCAGCGCGTGAAGATGTACGTCTATGCGGGACTCTCGACTGCCGACGAGACCGCATGGCATGAGTTTCTGTTCTCGCGCCCCGTGTCGAAGGGCGAGACGGTGGAGATAGACATCAGCAGCGCCCTGACAGCCGTGGCCGACAAGTATCAGTACACCGTCGAGCCGCCTTCGCGCTATCCCTATATCGGCTTCCGTCTGAAAGCCTGCGACGAGTGGATGATCAACGGCGAGGTAAGCGGCGATATCGGCATCGTGGAGAATACAGGCGGCAGGGCACTGATGGGCAGGTTCAGCGACCTGGAGCGGCTGAAGGCAGGCGAGGCAGGGCGCACGACCACATTGTTCTCGCGCAAGCCGTCGTACCGGGTTACGGGTGCGCCTGAGATAGTCTGCAAGGGCGACACCTACCTGCAGTACGGCAGGATGGAGGTGTCGATAGGCAACATTGAGCACGGGCCGCAGTGCCAGCAGTTCACCGTGGCCAGCGAGGGCGTGAACGCAGGTACGGTCCTCCTCTATGCCCTGCCTGAGAACACCCGCGACCGCTACCAGATGCGCTTTGTCAACGGCCTCGGTGTCGTGGAGAGCATCAGCGTCGTGTCGCTGATGACGAGCGAGGTCAACTATCAGACCGACGAATACACCTATGCCCGTCCTGAGCGGTTTGGCAGTGTGAGCCGCAATCTCATCACCAAACAGAACGACCAGGAGCGGTGGCACCTCAGCAGCGGCCCGATAGACCGTGCCTGGCAGCAGTGGTATCTCCATGAACTGCTGATGACCGAGACCGCATGGATTCTCATCGACGGAACGTGGATTCCCTGCCACATCGTGCCAGAGGAGACCGTCAGCGGCATCGACCGCGTGAAGCCCTCGATGCTCGAAGTGCAGTTCACCGTGAGGTTTGACATCGCGGGCTCGCCGTTCGCCTCGATGCTGGTATGAGAATAATAAGGAATAATACATATATAATATATAAGACGCAGCTATGACAGAAGCAAAGCCTCTCAACTACTGGGTATCACCCACCGCCCTCCGCATCACCCTGAACGCACTGAGCGACGCCGACTACATGCAGGCCAGTGCCGCCAGCGGGGCGATGATTATGTGCTACATGAAGGGTATCGACGGACTGGAGTTCGACCACGGGCACAACTACAAGCGCTGGCCGCTCCGCATCTCGCCCACCTACTTCACCACCACCACCCGCAAGTATGTGTATGCGAAGATACCGAAGCCTGGAGTGGATGCCGCCGACGTGGAGAGCGACATTGCGCAGATCGTGTTCCCCTCCGACCGCATCGACATCTACGGCCAGACCGAGGACGGGCAGCAGATAGGCGACTCGGGCTACTACTATATCTACCTGCAGGGCATCATTTCGGCCTCCGAGCCGCAGGTAGAGGGGCTGCGCCGCCGCTGGGAGCAGGAGATAGACACGGGCTCGCTCGGTGCCGACGAGGCCACCGAGGCAGGCGGTACGGGCGAGTGGTGGTCATATAATCCGATTACCGACATGGTGACGTTCCTGAAGACCATTGCCGAGGCAACCTTCGAGTACCTGAAGGCCGCCACCGCCGATATCCACAACCTTAACGTCAGTGGCGTTTTCGATGCTTTTAAAGGATATATTGACGACTTGCGCTCGCACAACTACGCATCAGGATTGCTCGACGGTGCGGGCTTCAGGCTGACCAACGACGATGGTGAGGGGGCCTCAATGCTGGAAGTCGATAAATTGCTGGTACGCAAGAAGGCCACCTTCATGGAACTGGAAATCCGAGAGGAGACTTTCGTTGGCGGCAATAACCACTATTCCCCTGCAGGGTCGATAATCTATCGTGTAGAGTATCTGGATGAGAACGACGAGGCAATAGGCTACACGGTAATGAAAGTGCCGTTCCTGCTGAAGCGCTTCGCCTTCCTCGGCAGGATGTTCAACTATGCTGCCCGTAAGCGCGTGCGCAGATCGCTGAACAATGAAGAGTGGGCTCGCGTCCATCACTTCCGCTGCTACCTGCTGGCAGACGACGGCACTACCGCCACCCGCAACTGGTGGAAGGTGGGTGACCAGCCGCGCTGTCAGACGTTCAACAAGGCAATATCGGCCAAGAACAAGCGTGACAACGGGTGGAACTGGAAGAAGGACCACTATGCAGAAGACCCATCGACACCGATGCCCGACTTTACGACCATTGAGGGACCTATCGAGACTGCCTACTACTGGCGCCTCGTGACTAACGTCGGGTCAGAGAAACTTGAAGACGGCCACATGTATGACTTTATTGACATGCCTTATGAGGGCTGGAGCGGTTACTCAGCTGACGACAAACTCTCGTTTCGCGACGGCGGGTCGGGCATTCCCGTTGCAGGCGATACCATCGTCTGCATCGGCAACCGCTACGATGAGAGCCGCATGAACACCATCTCGCTATACACCTCTGGCAACGACAATAATCCGCCTGCCATCAAGGGGCGGCGTGGCATTCACAATTTCTCGTTCGAGAACACCCTTGTGTGGGAATTGTCGCCGGAGCAGTTCCTCGTGAGGTCCAAGAACTTCAAACTTTTCGATGATTCGGGCTATGAGTTCCCAGTGCCGTTCGACTGCGGAGAGTTTGAACTCGGTCATCGCTATCATTGGTACGACCGCGTGTCGTGGGCGGGATCGATATGGCTCTGTATGGTCAACGACGTCTATGTCTGGGAGGATGCGCAAGGCAATCGCTATGAGACGTGGCAGGTGAGTGACATCGAGTATGGCGAGGACAACTTCGAGTATTCGGTGACGGGACTGCCGGGCATGGACGCGGGCGCGGTGATTCGCGGCACCGACCACTACTATCGTCGCGGCAGTGCGAATGGCATACAGGTATATTACATTAAACTATATACCTACTCAGAGCCAAGCAATGCCAACGATTTGTGGTTGCGACAGGTATCGAAGGGTACTGAAATTGTGAAGACCGAGGTAAGCTATGCTGCATCGAAAAGCGGTACGGTACATCCAGACGATGACTCGTCAGACTGGAAGACAGTGGGCAGCGGTGCAGGCCAGTATGCTACTCCAATGGCAGCCATAGCCGCCACAAACATTGATGACGAGAAGCACTCAGCAGGTGTCTATCTCTGGACACGGACGCGCACCTATTACGATGACGCAAATAATCCAAATCGCGCTCCTGGCGTGGAATATACTGTTGTGCGCTGGGGTATTGATGCTGACGGTATTGACGACATCAACAGTTATTATCTTGCCCGCTCGTCGGAGGCTTTGATTGATTCCTCCAATGATAACTTTCCTATGCCAGCTGACAGCAGCTGGAGCGAGGCAGCCAGCAACGCTAAGTGGTTTGATAGTTTTGCCGACTGCGCTGCCGCCAACGGTGGTGTCGGAAAGATGCAGGGATGGCTGGTATGGGAGAAGACTCAGATAATCTACGACAAGCATTACGATAAGAATGGTGGAGAAGATACCAATCCCGATATTATTACCTACAAAAGCTCGCGTATCGGCATGGACGGGCAGATCGGCGAGGAGGAATACTATATGCTTGCCGAGAGCGAGGACTTCAACACCGTGTTCGGACAGACAAACCCCACCTATGCGCAGTGCGGAATCAGATGGTATAATCAGTCGAACCCCGCAGCGGAGAACTACCGTCTCTCCACGACCATACCAAACATCAACCCCTCGATGTGGAATGCGAAAATGCCTACCTACAACCCGTCCTATCCGAAGAAGAAATACCTGTGGAACTTCGAGCAGCGGGTGGCAGGTGACGGAACGGAATATGCTACCCGTCCTATCTGCATCGGCAACCACGCAAGGGGAATCAAGGGCGTGATAGAGCTCTATGCGCTCTCTGCCTCTCAGACACCCTTCAGCGAGGCACGGCCCATACCGAGCGACATCAACAGCAAGAACACATGGGGCGTCATTCCGACAAGCGGTTTCAGCGACAAGCAGGTATGGGGCGATGAGAAGTACGACCGTGCCCCGACGGAGGCACTGCCATACCAGTGGAACTGGACGCGCACCCTCTACTCGGCAGCCGATGAGAACGGACTGACATACGAGGATCACTATCACGTATCAGCCGTAAGGGGTACACGCGGCGAAGACGGAAGCGGTGTGGAGTATATCTATTACCTCGGCACCACCACGAACGGAGTGACACCGGCACCTTCAACGCCCTCCAACCCGTCAGACAGAAGTCAGGATGACTATGTTCCCTCCGGCTGGACTGACAACCCTCAGAGCATCGACTTCAACCATCAGATAGAATGGGTCAGCGAGCGTCATTCGGCTAATACGGGCGTGAACGGAAGACACCAGTGGGGTGACTTCTCAGAACCGAAAGTATGGTCGAAGTGGGGAACCAACGGCATGGACGGCGACGGCGTGGAGTATGTGTTCATCCGCACCAACTCCAACAGCGCACCGACTATCACGAACTCTTCCGACACATACCAGTCGAAGACATACCTTGACGATGAATACCTGCCCCTGTCGAGTGCGGGTCGATGTACCGACGACCCGGTTGGCACTGATGCCACGCACCCCTTCGAGTGGGTGGCCACGCGCACCAAGGCCGCGCCGGATGCACAGACGGGCAAGCGCCAATGGGAGAAGTACAGCGGGACGATGGCTCTGTGGAGCAACTATTCACAGAAGAGTGACGTGCCGATGCAGGCGTTCCAGTGGAACCAGAGCGCATCGTCGGCGCCGTCTCCGCTGCCCAGCGGGGCGACGCTCGGCAACTGGAAGGCATCGGCACCGAACAGGCCTGGCGACGGCTACTTCCTCTGGATGACGCAGACCATCAAGCACACGGCAGCCGACGGCACTGTGACCTATGACAACTGGAGCGCAGCCGTGCGCATCTCTGGCGACACGGGTTCTGCGGGCGAGGACGGCAGCGATACGGAGTGGATCTACACGCGCAATAATACGGGCACGACACCATCGGCTCCCGCAAACCCGACAGACCGCACAGTGGACGACTACGTGCCTTCCGGCTGGACAGACAATCCGCAGGGCGTCAACTACAGCAACCAGTACGAGTACGCGTCCTTCCGCACGAAGCCGAGCGGACGCAACCAGACGTGGGGCAATTTCTCCGCCCCCGTGCTCTGGAGTCACTGGGGAACCAACGGCATGGACGGCGACGGCGTGGAATACGTCTTCATGCGTACCTCCAAGGACGTCGCCCCGAAGATAAGCGCGACGCAGACGGGCTACGACGCCGACGAGTTCCTGCCGTCCATCACCAACCAGTCGGCGGCTGGCGCGGAGTCCTCGAAGTGTACCGACGACCCGAAGGGCGTGAGCGCAGACTACCCCTTCGAGTGGGTGGCCAAGCGCACCAAGGCTTCGCCGAATGCACAGACAGGAAAGAGGGCTTGGAACCAGTTCCCCACCGGTGACATGGAACTCTGGGCAAATAAAGGCGAACAGGGGGTACAGGGTATCAGTGTAGAGATTGACTACACCCGAAGCGACAGCAGGACAAGCTGCGATACTTCCCACAGGGATATGTCGCTTTCGGGAGGTCATGATACGGGCTATACGAAGACAGCACCTTTGTCCACTAAGCAATATCCGTTTGTATGGCAGTGTACGAGAACCTATAATCCCGCAACAGGCGCGTATTCCTCTTGGAGCTATGTCTGTATGACAGGCGATTTCGGTGATGAGGGCCAGACAGGACTATGGTATGCGTATGCAGGCGTATGGGGAACGGACTGCGGCCCTGGCACGAGCATGGATATCAAGAACACCACGACCCAGGGCTGGTACGTGAAGTACGGCAGCAACTGGTATATGAACGTGATGGACGCTGGCGCTACCAACACCAACACGCCTGGCGGTACGGGATGGGAAGTGATGACCTCGGTGTTCAAGTATTACATCGCCGAAGCGTATTTCGGCAACTACGCCCACCTCGGCTCGTTCATCATCAACGGCGACTGGATGCTCTCCACCAACGGCAAGCTCAACGGGGGCACCGTGGCGGCCTACACCTACTTCGACGGGGCCTACCCCATGGGCACCCGCAACCTGGACATCAGCGCCAGCGGCATCACCGGCACCACGCAGACCCAGCGCGGCGCATCGTTCACGCTGACCAAAGGCCGCCGGCTGGTGAAGGTGACGGGTCGCGTGAACACCAGCGGAGCCACCATGTACGTCGGCCTCTTCACCGCAGCGGGCGCCTCGATATCCAGTGCGCGGACCATCACCTCCACCAGCGACGTGTCGCTGCTGTTCGCCTTCGGCGCGGACAACGACACCGCCTGCTGCATCAAGGCATGGATGAGCAGCAGTTCGTCGGCTTATCAGGGCACCATCACCTCCGTCACCGTAGAGACCTTCGCCCCCAACTTCGCCGTGGACGGCAAGGCAGGGAAGTCCATTCAGAACGACGTCGTGGTCAGGGGAACCATCAAGGCAAGGCTGTTCTATGGAGAGACGCTGGACGTTACTTCGTCAAGTTATACGATTGACTTGGAAAATAATCCGTATTACACATATATTGTTAGCATCGACAACCAAGCTATTACGCTACCAGACCCGTCAAAATACGTCGGATGCGAACTGAAATTCTATGCGTATCCACCCACTACAAGAACGAGTATTAGTTGGAGTTTGAACGGTAGTTTGATGTATTGCAACCCTGATGATTATTATAGGCTAAAGGCTGTCAGCAAACTATATGGCTGCGTCGGCAAATTTATTGTCATCAAATCCATGGGATCTTATTGGTTGGTTGTTTCCGGCGATGTCTATGGGTAATCAATGTACGTTGATAGGGAGGAACCGCAGGCTGGTAACACTTTCCACTATCCGTATGCCTCGCTCCTCAGAACGGTACTCACGCCACGATGAGTTCGGAAGAATTGTTGCCTCGCCGTACCGTTCTACCAGCTGTCTGCGGATTTTGTCTCTCGATATATTACTTCTTAACGTCCATATCATGACAATGTTGAATATATCTCCTTTGCTCTTGTCTGGCCAGCAGTAGAATATCCCGAATTTTCCGTCCTCGTTCGGATAGTCATACAGCGCCATCCACGGATCTGTGGCATCCAGTTCCTCTCCTGTCTCCGTCCAGTCCCATGGTCCTTCTTCATGGAATACATGCGTCTCCCTCGCCTTCAGCTGCTCCAGCGTCAGCGAGAAGTCAAGTATCGGCTCCTCGAAATAGTCCTGCTGGGTCTGCCCAGCGCCCTTGTTCTCTTCCATATTCTCTTCACTCTCATCTTTCGAGCACCCTGCGGCGAGGAATGCCGCCATAAGGAGTGCTGTGGTTAATACTCTACTCTTCATACTGTCCTCTTCTTTTCGTAAATGCTTAATAACAAAGTAAATATTCTCTTAGTGGCGGGTGCAAAGATAAACATAAATTTTGAGACCTGCAAGTGTTTTTGCGGAAATTTAACGCTGGGGCGGTTTCAAATGCTGAAGCCGAGGGGTGCGGAGGGGCGGTCGGGAGGCGGTATATCATCTCGGTTTGAAGCCGGTATGATATGTCGGTTGGCTGGCGATACGAGCGTCGGTTTTTCGGGATGCGCCTGATGGCGGGCGGTTGAAATGCGCTGTTCGCGGTCGAAGGCCCTGCTTCGGTTGAAGCGGGGCTTTCGGCTTGCCCTATATATCATAAAGGTGTAAATTTGCTTGCGGATTTCCGAAAGGACTTCCGCTACAATTCACTTTATTATTCACCAACACAAACACAAAAAACATGGCAAATTTAGACATGAATGACCTTATGGCGATTCGCGGCATTGATCGCGACCGCGACCGAGGCTATGGCTATGGTGGCTGGAACGGCGGCTATGGTGGCTGGAACGGCGGTTATGGCAGTATGACTCCCTACGAGCAGATGAAGGTCTCGCACATGGCTGCCCGTCGTCCCAGTGGCGTGGCCGTGGCCGGATTGGCCGTCGGTTCGGTGGCCGTCATCACTGGCATCGGCGCGTGGATCTTCGGTGGTATGCAGGCCAGCGCCAAGGCCAAGGAGGCTGCTCAGATTGGCATCGCCGCCAAGGAGCAGGCTGCTATGCAGTACAACGCTTCGACGAAGTTGCTGGAGACCGTACACGACAACACGCAGAAGACCATCGACCGCCTGCTGCTCGGCTTGCAGCGTGAGGAGGATGCCCGCGTGAACGGCGACCAGACTATCACCCAGACCGTCACCGACACCGTGAGCGGCTCGCAGCAGGGCACGCTGACCGCTCAGCAGCAGGCTGAACTGAGTGCCATCAACTCTGCCACGAACAACGTGATGACGGGCCTGATGACTGGCCAGTACAGTCAGAACCCGATGCGCGTGGTTCGCGTCAGCGGCACTCGCGAGTGTCCTTGCGACAGCGGATGCGGTTGCCAGGGCTAAACGGCCACCCACATTCCTTTCCCCGCCCCTCTAAGGGGAGGGGTTAGGGGCGGGGTGCTCATCAGACGAAACATTCACGGCAAGACAGAATGAAATGGTTCCAATCCTCAAAAAAGCGACTCGAAATGATACAGGCAGTTAGACCCACCTCGAAAGCCACGCTGAAGATGCAGTGCCTGATGGTGTGCAAGGGCGACATCGACGAAGCCAACAATCTCTACGACTACTTTGCCAAGGACATGCCCGAACTGCCCGACTACGACGCTCCCATCCCGACGTGGGTTGACAAGACGGGCGACGTGGCCAACGGCATCGTCTCGTGGCTCGGACAGAACAAGGAAACGCTCGCACAAGGCTACGAAATCGTCCGTGGACTGACGGGCAACCGCCTGCCGCCGCTCTTCGCAGCAGTGCCCGACGCGCCCGAAGCCCCAGTGGCTAATCCGCTGCCTCCTATCAACGAATAATCTCAAGTATGCTGCGTTGACAACGCAGCCATAACAAACAAAAAATCATCACGGCAATATGAATGACCCCAAAACAAACACCCCACAGCCCGCACCGCAGCAAGGCGCACAGGAGCCCGAACTCGGTGTCTATCCCATCACTTTCCAGCTTTATGCTCACAACGAGCAGGAAGTTGAAGAAGCTCGCATGGCTATCATTGCTTTCATCGGCCTACATCGCCGGCACAATCGGGCCGTCACTGCTCAGAAGGTGGCGCAGGCCGTCGCCCGCTGGGATCAGAACCCCATCGTAAAATCGCAAATCATCAAATACTTCACCTAACCGTCCCGTATGCTGCAATATCATTGCAGCCCCAAAAAACAGAAAGACTATGGAACAGAATAATCAGCAACAGCAATTCCAGTGCTCCGGCGACTGCATGAAGTGCAACCCTATGCAGCGGCAGTATTGCGCTGCCCAGTGGTCGCTCAACTCGATGCGGATGCTGGCGGCTATGCAGCAGTCGCTCACGGCGATGCAGGGCACGGTGGACGGACTGCGGGCGAAACTCGACGCCATCCAGGGCAGCGAGGCCAGCCTCTTTGACCCGACGAAGAACGACGCAGCCCCGCAGCCCGCCGCAGGGACATCCGACCAGCCGGAGGGCTCAGCCGAGGCAGGGCCACTCTTTGACGAAAAAACCTAAAAAACGTTACATCGGTAACGTGTCAATAAAAAATCATTAGCAAATAGTTTGGAAGTTGTTAGTACCCAATCTCAAAGTTGCTTGCTAACAATCGAAAAACTGGCTTCTGACAAAATATATACAGCACAGGAGGAGGACGGTGCAAAGAATAGGTCCTCGTATAAATAAACCCTAAAAAAACAAAAAGTATTATGGCTTGTAATCAGAACGGAAAGACTTTCTTTAACAGTCTGACACCATTCCCCGGAGGCACCGACGCTTCCACAAGTTACCTGCTCGATGCCACCCACTACACGTGCGGCAACCGGCAGATGTGTGTAAACTCAGCCGACGGCTACCCCATCGCGTCGGCCTTCGACATTCAGGTGCTCGGCACGCCGCGCCCGCTCGGTGGCGACCTCTACTGCTGCGACGTGCGCTGCATCTGCGACATCACCTATGAGCAGGTCTATCGCTGCGGCAACGGCTGTCCGAACACCTGCCTACAGACGGAGAAGGTCATCGTCACCAAGTGCATCCCCTGCTCGTCGGCAGAAGTGCCCACCGTGACCGCCGTCGGTGTCAACGCATCGCCCGTGGGAGCCACCTGCGGCTGTCCATCGACCAACGTGGCCGACGTGGAGTTTGCCTTCACCGTCGAGACACCAGCAGGAGCGTAAACTTGGTCAGTAAGGAGTGAATAAGACGAAGTGACTATGATGACGCCCACCGACATGCTGCTCATCCTCTTCTCGTGCGTGGCCGCCAACCATCTCGGTTTGGTGGCCACCATCGAGAAGGTGACTGGCCGCCGCCTGCCCGTCGTCAACTGCCCAAAGTGCCTCTCGTTCTGGGCGACGCTCACCTACGGTTGTTCCGTATGCTGCGATAGTATCGCAGCACTTCCGTCAGCCATCCCGTCCGTCCTCGCCCTGGCCTTCCTCGCCGCCTACGCAGCCATCTGGCTCGAACTCATCATGTTTTCCATCGACACATTATATAACCGCATCTATGACAAAATCAACAAAAACAACCAAGAAGCAGCCGACCCCGACTGACACCCCCGCCGCACCTCCCGCCACCGTGCCCGTCGCTTCTCCGACGGGAAAGCCGAAGCCCCGCAAGATAGCCCGCGTCGCCACTCGCCGTGTCCCCGTCCACTACACCCCTCGCATCCCATCGGCCCGCTGCCCGACGTGCTAATTCAGAAAATAAGAAATAAAAATCGCCGTTTCCCGCCTATTTCCGCAGAAATCCTGCAAATAAGCCTTTCCGAAACGGCTTAAAATCTAATTTAAACCAAAAATAAGACAATGACACAAGAAGAAATGAAGAAGAAGTTCTCGGAACTTTACAACCTCATGGCCACCTCCGACGACGTAGCCTACATGCACACGTTCGGCAACGTCCACCGCGAAATGATGGACTGGATGATAGCCAACAAGCCCGAAGTAGCCGACGAGATGCTCCAGAAGCTCGAAGCCATCCGCTGGCACCAGTACCTCACCCCCAAGGAGGCAGATGCCATCCTCGCCAAGATGGACCCCAAAGCCCCCTGGACCCGCGACCAGTGGAAGACCGCAATGTCCGATTTCGGCCTCCCTCTCGAAGAGCAGCCCTGCTACAACCGCTGCGCCCTCTTCGTCGAGATGTCGAAGATGTACTCCGATTTCGGTGACGAGATAGCCGCCCTGCTCAACAAACCCCTCGCTCCCACCGACAAGGACATCATCGCTGCCACCTACAAGATGGCTCTCAAGACCCTCCGTGACAAGGACGGCATCTACAACATCCGCCGCTACTTCTTCCTCTAAGCCACCGTGCCCTGCGGTTCTCCGCAGGGCTATTGTCCCGTATGCTGCGGTACCACCGCAGCCCCAGAGAAAAATTCAATTCGTTTCGTGCAAATAGTTTCATTCAGCCGTGAATGACCGCTGGGCGCAAGGACTATCACCAGTCCGAGCGCCCTTTCTCCGTTGGACAGCCGCTCCGATTGTCCCATTCCGCCGCCCCTTTTGCGCTATCTTTGCAATAAGAAACAAAAAGCAAAAGATATGGTTCAAAATATCCTCACATCAATCATTGCCGCTGGCATCGCGGCCTCGAAAAGCCTTGCCACGGCCACAAGCACACTGCTGCAGGGCATCGTCAACGCCACCTGGGTGGAATGGCTCACGCTATCCGTCGGCGGACTGATAGGCTGGTTCGTCGGAGAGTTCACACCCGCCTTCCCGCTTATCGTCGTCGCCACGCTCTTCGTGCTCTACGACGCATGGTCGGCCTACGAACTCGACAAGCGCGTTCACAAGCGATACCCCGACAAGGTGAAGCGCGAGCAGGCAAAGTTCGTCTCCTACAAGTTCCGTTCCGTCATACCGACGCTGATTGAGCGCTTCGCCATCATCATACTGGCCTACTGCGTGCAGCGGTGGGTGTTCGTCGATCTCTACGTGCCGTTCTCCTACATTGCCGCAGGAGTGGTCTGCGCCGAACAGGCACTCTCCATCGCCGAGAACAAAGCCTCCTGTCGTCTGCCAGGCGACAAGCATGCCCGGCTCTGGAAGATGCTCGCCCACGTGCTGATAGACAAGACGGAGCGACACTTCGACGTGGACTTAGGCCCCGAGGCCCACAAGCACCACTCGCGTCCGTCGGACATACCCTCATACGACGACAGCGACATCGAGGTGCATCACGCGACGATGCACGGCTCTCAGCCCGGCACGACCGCCGAGATGCCGCAGGATGAGCATGAGCAGCGGACGTTCGACATTGATTCGTACAACGATGACTGATGGGGCACCGACGACCACACGGAACATCAGCATACAACAGCGCGTTACCAATCGACACAGGATGAATAGTTTTTCTTCATAAGTTTAGTTTTGGATTTAAATTGTTTTAGTAGTTAGTAGTTTTTATAATTTTAGTTTTTAGTTATTGGTAACATGGGAACGGAGTCGCTGCGAAGCGCCTCCGTTTTTTCGTTGCACAATCTGCTGGTCCCGTCGCACGCCCCGTCACCACGTGCCCTCAATCACCTCGCCCCAGATGTCGGAGATGGTCAGCGTAAAACCCGCCTGATGCGCATGGTCCGTGAACATCGTGCCCGTGTATTGGCTGACGTGATTCACCTTCAGCGTGGCCCCGCTAATCGTTGCCTCTGACACGCTCGCGCCCTCGCCGTCGCTCGCCGTCAGCAGCACGTCGGTCTCGTAGCCGTCCTGCGGACAGAAGCCGAAGATGCTTGCCTTGATGGCGTTCTCGATGCCGTAGTAGTTCTCGGTGATACTTATCGTTCGCGGCGCGTCGGCCTGTGGCGATGCGGGCTCCAGCGTCTCGTAGTTCAGTCCGTGATACCACGTTGCGGGTGTTATCGTAAAAGCCGTCACGTTCTCTGGCACTGCGTCCGCGACCTGTACCGTCAGCTTCGTCACCACGCGCTCCAGCGTCACGTCCTGCTCCGTCGCCGTCTCCCGCGATACCGTCAGCGAGAGCCGCTTGTAGAACGTGTCGAGTGGTTTCTGCCAGGTGATGGTCTTGTCGGCGGTCGATAGGGTGGGGTCGGTGCCGCGCGAGGCGATGAAGTATATCGTGTGCTCGCCGTAGTCCAGCCTGACCGTCGGCTCGCCGAAGTCGCTCATGTCGCTCGTCTGGTGTATCTCCGCCTTCAGTTCGCCGTCCACGTAGTCGAGCAGCCAGAAGTCCGTCAGTGCCTTCCCGTCGGCCTGCAGCGCGGCTCTTGTCGCCGTCCGCGCATCGTTGCCAAAAGCCGTCGCATCGTCACCAGCCGTCCGCGTCGCAGCGTTCCCCGCGTCCTCCATCGAAATCGTCACGGTCTCAAGCCACGGCTCAATGCCGAACCTGACGGTCAGACTGCCCGTCTCGTCGCCGTCGGACTGCTCCGGCTCCTGTTTCTCACAAGCGGTCATGGCCACTGCGGCCACCGCCATCATCATCACGCTAAGATAGTTATGAATCTTCTTCATAGCAATAAGTGTTTTAAGTTTAACAATTTGCCGATTTTTCATTTCGACGTTGCAAAGATAGAAAATAATCTTGAAACCACCAAACTTTTCGCCGACAAATTTACAAAATATATGTAATTTCCTCCAGAATCCCCACCTTTTTATATATATTATATAGGCTGCGGACGGCCACAAGGAAAACTCCGCAGCGTGGAAAAACTTCCATCTGCGGAGCCAACGAATTGAACCGAATTTAAAAAAACGAATCCGAACGCGGTATGTTTTCTTCTTCTGAGTTCCGAGGTTATGCACCGGCCATCAGTGAGTCCCAACCGCCTGAAGGCACCGTCGTCTGGTCGATGAACAGGTTAGGATAGGGAACTGGACCGAGTTGAACGGCGACGTTCGACTGGCGGTCGTCGCCTGCTGCCGCACCCGTGTCGGTGGTGATACCGCCGCTCTCTGCCTGCACCTTGCGGTTGACATCGTAGAGGATTTGCGTCTCATTGTCACCGGGGAAGATGAAGCCGAGGTCGAGGTTGTTGATGGCTCGCAGGATGCGTGCCGATGTCTGGTCAACGGCCTCCAATACGAAGTTGCCTGTAATCATGAAGCCCTTGCGCGGTCCCTGGCTCTCGCCCTGAATCTGCTGGCTCTCACGCTTGCACTCGAACTTATACAGACCTGCGCCCTCCTTGAAGGCATCCGACGGCCACGCATAGGTCTCGTTGGTGCGGGTCAGCGCGTTCTTCAGCTTGTTGCGCTCGAAGGCATAGACCACTTCGCCCATACCGGCAAGGCTCTCATTGCACTGTTCACCTGCGATATAGTTCTCCAGTGCTGGACATTGTGTATTTGCCATATTCTTGAATGTTTTTGTGTTGTTACTAATTTGTGTTGGTTTCCTTTTGAAAAGGGAGGGGGAGTTATCGACTTGGCGTCGCTCCCCCGCGCCCTTTGTCAGTTGAGAGGATGTCAGCGACTACTCGTTCTCCTTGAAGATGGCGGTAATCGACATCGGGTCGCCGGTGGCTACCACGTTCAGCGGGTTCTCGGTCGAGCCTGTGCTCCACTTCACGAAGGTAGTGCCCTTCACGACGGGATCAGCCGTTGCGTCGGCAGCGATACCCGTAGCGGTCAGGGTCAGGGTCGTGCCCTTGGCCACCTCGTCGCCGCTCTCCACGGTGTCGGTGCCGTTCTTGATTACGACAGTACCCATAGCCTTGCCGTCCTTATCGGCGTTAGCCGTTGCGTAGATGGCATCCTTGGTGTAGTCGCCGCTGTTGAATGTCATCTCGGCAGCACCGCCGTTGGTGACGAATGCGCGAGCCGTCGGGTCAACCAGCATGAAGCCGAAGATACCCTGAATCTGCATCACGAGGTCCTTCACGTCCTGAGAAGGCTCAGGAACCACCTTGACGAAGGAGTCATCGCTCTCGTTGTTCACGCCGAGCAGGAGGTTGCCCTCGATGGTGGCAAACACGAGGTTGCCCTTGATGTCGTCCACGGGGATGAAGGTCAGCTTCTGCAGACCGTCGGAGTTGATGCGGTAGTTACCGTTGTCCAGCTCGATAACGCTCTTGTGGCTGCGGTGCTTCTGCTCGAAGGCGTCGGCGATAGCCTGAGCGATGTCGGTAGGCATATAGACGTTCGCCTTGGCCTTTTTCAGGCGGGCATCCCACTTGTTGTGCCACTTCACGAACTCGTCGTAGGCAGCAGCGTCGCCCTCGGTCACGGGAGCGTCGAATGTGCCAGTGGGGATGATGTTCTTGTTGGCCTGGCTGACGGTGCCGTCGTTGATGTCGGTAGCCATCACTGTGAGCAGACCGTCGAAGAGGTTCATCTCCTCGTCGTTGCTGGTAGCGTCGCCGCCGATGATGTTGTTGAAGATGTCCTGAGCGAACAGGCTGGCCTGCTCGGTCATAAACAGCTCCGTCTTCTCGAAGTGCATCTCAGCCGAGCCGTTGATGGCGATGTTGCCGGGCTTCTCCTGGAAGTCATCTTCGTTACAGCGAATGCGATGTACGCAGATGTTCGCCGTCAGCTTGCGCGAGAAGAGGTAGCCGAGCTTCGACTCCTTGACGTTGCCAACCTCCTTGCGGCGGGTCTGTCCACCCTTGCCTGCAAAGACGGTCTTGGTCAACTGGTACTGCACCCCCGTCTCAACCTTGATGCCGAGACGGTTCAGTTCGTCTGCCATGTAGAAGGCAGGACCGATGACAATGTTCGGCGACAGCTTGTTGGCTACGCTCTGAACATTCTCCAAACCGATGAATTTTGCTTCGTTTGCCATAATGCTTAAAGTTTTTGTGTTTGTGTTGTTATGAAAAAGTTTTTGTGTTGGTTGCTTTTGCAGGCTGCAACGGTGTTGCAGCATAGGGAAACAGCTACTTGCCCTGCTCGAACTGCCTCTTCAGGCGCATGTTCTCCTCGTAGGACTTGCCGGCGTCATAGACATAGCCTGCAACTGCCACGCTGGGGGCTTCTGCGCCGCTACCGTTGTTCTGAGGTGCTGCGCCGGCCTGCGGGGTATTGCCTGGGTCGCGCTGCAGTTCCTCTACCTGTGCGTTCAGGTCGGAGATTTGCTGGTCGCGCTCTGCGATGGTCTGCTGAGCGGTCTCCAGAGCGGCCTTCGAGCCGTTCAGGTCGTTGGTCATCTGCTCCATCTGCTCGGCCTTGGCGTTCACCTCGCCTTGCAGGTCGGCCTTCTCCTGCTCCAGGGCAGCGATGGCGTTCTGCTTCTCCTCGATGGTGCTGTTCATTTCGTCCACCTTGGTCTGGTGTTCGGCCTTCAGGTCGTCGATAGCCTTCTGGTGGTCGGCGTTCAGGGTTTCAACGGCGGCGGTGTGGTCGCTGTTGGCGGTTTCGAGCTTCTGCTCCAGTTCAGCCTTCTCGTTGGTCAGCTGCTCGGCCAGCGCTTTGGCGTCGGTGGCCTCCTTCTGACTTGCCTCGATGGCTGCATTCAGAGTGGCGAGCAGTCCTTCGTTCATAAAGGCGCCGTCCTCCTGCATCTGCATCTCCTCTACCTGAAGAGCTGCAAAAAGTGCTGGGAATTTCTCTTTCATGTTGATACTGTTTATTTGGGTTGATAAAATGTTGTCGTTGCCTTGTGCTGATGCCATGCGGCCTGTCTTACCCGACTTGCCGCCGTTGCGCTTTCCGCTGAGAGCGACTACGCGGTTGAAAGCCTCCTGCATCGTGGCCTGACCGTCAACCAGTATGCCCTCCACGTCCTTGCACTCGAACATCTTGCCATGCAGGTGCTCTTCGGTGACGTTGGGGCGACGGCTCTTCATGTAGTTGCGGAACACGGCACCGTCGCGAATCAGTTCCTCCTTGATGAGCGTATCGTCGTTGTTGTCGGCGAGGTCGCGGTAGGGCTTGTTCTTATCGTAGCTCTCGGGGTCATAGACGATATGCCATGTGCCGCCCGTTTCGGGATCAACGTCGCCGTCCTTGTTCGTGATGTTGGCGTAGTAGATGCCTACGCTGCCCATCATGTCGGTGGGATTGTTGTAGTACAGCTCGTCGCACATGGTGGCAATCCAGATGTGAGCCGAAGCACAGAACCCGTCAATGCGGCCTACGATAGGCTGACCTTTCGAGCGAGCGTAGTCAGTAGCCTGCATCATGTCGGGAATGGCCGTTGATACACCACCAGGGCCGTTGATGAGCAACAGGTGTCCGAGGCAGTTCTCGTAGTCGGCGGCTTCCATCATCATGTCGCGCAACTGGCGAGAGCCGTAGGTGCAGGCACCACCCTCACGGGTAATCGGTCCCTCGACGTAGAGCACATTGATAAAAGGTGCATCTGATTTCGTCTGACCGCCATTCTCGTCAGCAGCCATAGCGGCAAACTCGCCGTTGGCCTGCTCGTAGCAGCGGACACCATACACCTTGTCATCGTGCTCACGCAGCAGGTGTCCGTTCATCATGGCATTGACCATACGCATGGCCTTCAGGCCGAAGTCACGGTCGATGAGCCATTTGTTAGTGGTCTGTATTTCCAAAAGTCCGTTCATGTGTTTGCGTTCGATTTTTAATTAATTCCTACCGCAAAGGTCGGCAATTCCGATTTCGCGTGGGACACGAAAAACGGCTGATTTCCACCGAAAACGGGCAAAATCAGCCGCTTTTGCGGACTACGGACCGCCACACACGAAAAACCAGAGCCACGCATCACGCGCAGCCCTGGCCGAGAAAAATTACTTTGTTAATTACATTCCGATTTCGCCCTCACGGGCTACTCCTACGGACAGTTACAAATAGTTTACCTTAAATAATGCTTATATCAAAAATTCAAAATGCTCAGTCTCCTGTCAGCAGTATCAGGCTCGACATCGACTTCAGCGATGCCGTCACCGTGCCCTCGCTCTGCGGCGACTTCCCGCGCTTGTATTGCAGCACGGGGGTATTGGGCACACCGTAACTCAGATACTGGCTCCCGTCGTAGCAGGTTGCCACGATGATAAACTCCTGTCCCGCCATTGCGTCGATTTTCTCCGCAACTGCCTGAAAACCAACGTAGATAGGACAATCTGCCTGATGCGTGAACACCTCGCCTGCGGCTTCCCTTGCGGGTGTCGCCTGTAACTTCGTCTTGTCGGTCATCAGTCCGTCCACGTCGTCATCGTCGGCCACTGCCAGCGTCAGCAGCGGGGAGGCAAAGCTGCACCAGCCGCTCTTCGCCGTTGCTGGATTCGGATAACTGCCTTTCAAGGCCGTCAGGTGAGCCACTGCGAAGGGCACCGTGATCGTAGTCCCCTCCGTCGGGATGAAGTCGAGACGCACAAGGTTGTCGAGTTCGTCGCAAAATTCCGTCTGTCTCATAATCTCTGTTCCTTTCTTTTATTGTTCGTTGTCTGTTTGCTATATATTATATAAAATGTATGGCGAAAAAAACGCCTTTTCTGAACCTTTACGAGTACACCGACCAAAGTTCACCGCAATGTCCCCCAAGTTTTAACATCTTTTTTGTGTCCAATTAACGTTTGTTTCGCCGACTCTCTGAAGCCTTGCGGATGGTGTCTTGCCCATTGTCGGTCAGTCGTCCGTCCATTTCCGCTTCGCCGAACGCTCCTTTTCCTCTTCCGAGATATGGGTCAGGAACGAGTGGCCGAAGTTGATGCGGTCCGACTGGTACATCTCTGCGTCCTTGATCCAGCGGTTGTACTGTCGGCGGAGCGAGTCGTAGTCGGCAGCACTCTGCGGCAGTATGTTGAACTGCTCCAGGAACCGCTCTGCCCGCACGTTCTTCTTGCGGTGGATATGGTTGATGTTGCAGTAGTCGCGGTCCTGAATCGTCCAGTCGAGACATTCGAGCTTGAATCGCCGGATGAGCATGTCCTGCAGGTGCTTCGCCGTGTCGTAGGAGAGCGCATAGCAGGAGTTCGTGCGGTGTACGGTCTTGTTCACGTAGGTCTCGCGAGGCATCTCGATGCAAAGATAGTCATAGGTGAGTTGTCTTACCGTAGCTTCCGTGCCGAGCAGCGTGCAGCATTCCTGCGGTGTCAGCCACGTCTTCGGGTCGCGCTGCACGATGACGGGACCGCCCGTTATACGTTTCCCCCGCAGCAGGTTCTGGAAAGCCTTCTGCGAGAGGCAGGTGCGGCTCAGCGTCGCCTCCAGCATATAGCGCAGGTTGTTCATCATCACGTGGTATTCCTGCGTGTAGTCCTTGAACTCTACGGGCTCCCACTCCGTGAGTTGCTTGTCCTCACAGCGTCCCCGGTAGTATGCCGCCACGTGCCACGGCACTCGGATATAGATATTTGCCATTTCTCTCCGTCTTTATATATAATAAGGTGTCAGTCTTTCTTCAGTCCCTTGCGCTGGGCGAGTTTCTTGACGGCCTCGATGCTGCGTCCGTACTTCTCGGCGAGCAGCCGCGTCGGGGTGGTGGGGTACTCCTCGATGATGCGCTCCGTCACCTCCTTGCGGGTCAGCGGTGTCTCGCCCGTGGGCACGGGGTTCAGCAGTGCCGACTCGCGCCGCCCGCGCAGGTTCACGAAGTCGCGTATGTCGTAGCGATCCACGTAGCCCCCCTCCACCTCCAGCCTGAGTCTTGACTCCACGAGCAGCATCAGGTTGTCGATGGTGGCGTACTGCGGTCGGTAGCCTATGATGCGCACGGCGAGGCGGTCATGCACGAATCCGTTGCGCCATACGGGGGCCTCCTGCTCCTCGATGATGAAGTCGCTGGCGATGCCCTTGCCGCCCGCACATAGGTAGGTGAAGACGCGCACGAGCATATCGTCGGTCGCGCCGGCGAAGAGGATGACGAGTTCATCATCCTGCTTCCCCTGCCAGTCGTGGGTGAATGCCACGTTGCGCCTCGGTCGGCTTACGGGCTTCGAGCGTGATATCTTCGGTGTTGCCATCGGCGGTGCTTGTATAGTTTTGAATTTCGATATTGTTAGAGTTTTTAATTTTAGGAAGATAACCTTTGCGGACGAATTTCTTAATCCACCCGCAAAGGTAATTAAAAATCTCTAAAATGATAAAGACAAACCTTTAAGATTAAAGTAAATTAACGGAACTACGACTACCGCCCGCTGGGGGTCATGAGGAAGGAGGACTGGAAGCGGAAGTAGCGGACGCCCCAGTAGAGTTCGTCGAAGGCGTCGGTGCCGTCGGTGCGGAGTTCCTCTGGTACGGCATCTTCGGCATCGACGGAGAGTTTCTCGCCCTGCTTTGACTTGCGGAAGCCGTGGTAGCCGATTTCCACGTCGGCCATCTCGATGGCTCCGATGAGCGACTCGTTGTTTGACTTGTTAAGACGGATTTGTGGGTATTCGAGTCCGCTGAGCGCGGAGTTGATGACCTGGTACTTCTGCTCGTGCTTCGGGGCCTGTCCTTCATCGACCATGCGCACCTGCCAGCCGTAGCGTTCCAGTTCCTGCCGCACGGTGTCCTTGATGTCGAGCATGGCGATGCCGTGGAGACGGAATTTTGCGGTGTGGGAGAAGTAGTAGTTCACCTGTCGGTTCCTGGCTCGGTGTGGGGCGTAGTAGCGGTCGAAGTCGCGGATGAGGTCTTGAATCATCTGTCCGTTCTTGACGAACATGGAGTTGATGATGCAGAGCGTCTCTCTGCCGCCGATTTTCTTCAGTTGGCCTATGACTACCCAGTTGATGAGGTTGTTGTAGTCGAGGGCTATCTCCAAGGGGAGGTTGGGGTCGAGGTCACCGTCGAGCGTGCAGTCGCGCAGTTCTGAGAGGTAGTCGAAGTCTGGTGTCTCGTATTCGGTCTTGTAGGCTGTGCCGCCGACGATTTGCTTGCCGAGCTTCACCTTGGTGGAGTCCTCGACGGGTGTCATGTTGCCGTCGTCGAGGTAGCAGTGGATGTCGGGGTCGAAGGCAGAGTAGAAGCCCTCGCCGCTTTTCTTCATCTTGACGTTTAGCACACTGATGGCGTAGGTGACGGGCGGCAAAAGGAGGCGCATCTGGCGTATGTAGTCCTCGCCCAGAATATCTATATTGTCGAGCGAGCTGGCTCGGACGAAGTAACGGCAGTTGCATCGCAGGTCGTTGATGTGCTGCTGATATTTCTTCGAGTTCTTGATGGCGAACATCTCTATTTTCTCTTCCTCGGTGATGAG
>FLNZ01002538.1_pt1 | contig 30701 bp, 29 predicted proteins | sample 1140391 | NCBI WGS metagenome assembly FLNZ01 (sample SAMEA3878171, study PRJEB12797) | bioreactor metagenome | biome: Moose rumen | place: Sweden | collected 2011-10 | reverse complement strand
TGACCGGCTGGTGGTATCAGTCGAACGGCAAGGGCAAATTCGTTTTTGACTTCAACTCCGACTTCTCGTCTTTCACTGGCAAATGGGGCCGTAACGACGCCACACCATCAGGGAAGTGGAACGGCAAAAGGAAATAGTCTGATTGTAAATGGCTTGCTTTATATACATTAAAGTGTCAGACCACCATCAACCTATCCCAATGCCGCAATGACTATTAACGCTTTCCGCACCTATTTCCAGTTACAGGGCGGCCTCACGGCAGGTGACCCAGCCAGCAGCATCAACCGCTTTGTGCTCAACTTCGGTGATGAGACGAATTCTATTGAAAATGGAATATTGAGGATTTAAAATGGTGCTCGCTGGTGGTTCACCCTTGATGGCCGCAAACTCAACAACAAGCCTGAAGCCAAAGGCATTTATATCAACAACGGAAAGAAAGTAGTCATCAAATAACAGTTGGTGATTCGGAAATAAATTAAGTCATCATCTCCAACCTTACGGATAGTCTCCATGATCACCACATGGAGACTTGCCGTTTCCAGATTCTTTTAAATCGATTTCGGGGCAGAAACCCTCAAAATAAACCTCTTTGTACCGCCATTGTACCTCAATCCCCGAAAAGCCCATTGCCAAAGGGAACAGCGTTGCTCATGCAGAACTGTTTTTTAGGCTTCTTGTACCGCCGTTGTACCTCAATTCCTTGAAAAGCCCATTGACAAAGGGAATAGCATCGTTCTTGGAGAATCACACGGTAAAAAATATATACTATTACTAAGAAGTAGAAGATAGACTAATCTTAAAAACGGTGCGGCATTCTTGCCCTGCAAGCGACAAAGTCGATTACCTGCCGCACACCAAGCAGAATGCTAAATAAGCAATAAGAGAAGAACTATCCATGAATGGCTGGCGCAGCAATTATATGACAAATTACATGGCAATTATATGTTGAAAGAAAAAGATTTGGAAGATTTGGCCTTCGGCCTTCCTCCTTCGCACCTCGGCCATTTGAGAGCTCTCATGGCACTCGGTTTGTCGTCGGCTGGCCGATTTGCCTTCCTCCTTCACACCTCGGCCATTTGAGAGCTCTCATGGCACTCGGTTTGTCGTCGGCTGGCCGATTTGCCTTCCTCCTTCGCACCTCGGCCATTTGAGAGCTCTCATGGCACTCGGTTTGTCGTCGGTTCTCTGCGAAACAGACTAACAAGAGAAATGTCCTCAAGAGGAATGTTGACGCTGGAAGCGTCACCGCTCAATAACCGGGGGTACGAGCGCAGCGAGCACCCTCGGAGAGTGAGCTCTATCATCTCTACACGCACCCTGAAAGGGTGCCCCATCTCATTTGCGAATTTATTTGTCTACGGAGGAAAGGAGAATGGGATACTTGATGCTAATTCCCAATTCCTACCTCCTAATTCCTAATTCCCCTCTGAGGTTACAAAATCAAAACAAATGGGTATATTTTTTTTGTCAATTTTTAATGGAATTGCAATTTTATCGTTAACTTTGCAAACAAATGAAAAGCAGCAATGAATAGCTACGATACTCACATACATAGGATACTGGCTGAAGTGGGAAATCGTGGACTGAATGTGCGGAAAATAACACTCCATGTCTTTAACTCCGTCAATACTCTTTTCGAGACAGCTGACAAACAAGAAGTGCACGACTACGTGCTGAAATATCTAAGTAGTCATGTCAAAGGGAAAATGCCATTGTTGGAGCGCGTGAGCCATGGCGTATATCGGATGAATCCTAAGTCGCCTGAGGCAAGACAACTCAAAATGGCTTTCAAAACTCAAAATGAGACGCAACACAGTCTGCCACAACAGCCGCATGCCCAACAGTTGCTGCTCTTCGATGAGAATGAGCTCTCACAGTAAATCTGTCAACGCGGATGACTATGGTGCGGAGCATCACAATTCAACCATGATATATCTATACTATTAACTCATACGCAAATGGCAAAAAGATATTTATTAGGTTTCGATGTCGGCAGTAGTTCTGTCAAGGCATCGCTGGTGGATGCCGACTCCGGAGAGTGTGCGGCATCAGCGTTCTTTCCCGAGTCTGAAGCCCCCATACACGCCGTCAAGGCGGGATGGGCAGAGCAAGAGCCTGACTCATGGTGGAACTATGCGAAGTTGAGCCTCGCCAAAATCATGGCTGATACTGGTGCCAAAGGGGAGGACATCCTTGCCATCGGTATTTCCTATCAGATGCATGGACTCGTGTGCGTCGACAAGGATATGAACGTGCTCAGACCATCCATCATCTGGTGCGACTCACGAGCCGTTCCTTACGGCGAGAAGGCCTTCGATGAGATCGGAGCAGAGACATGCCTCGGGCACCTGCTCAACTCTCCCGGCAACTTCACCGCCGCAAAATTGGCATGGGTGAAGGACAATGAGCCACAGCTTTTCGACCGCGTCTATAAGTTCATGCTACCTGGCGACTATCTGGCCATGAGACTGAGTGGTGAGATCAATACCACCATCAGCGGACTGAGCGAGGGTATGTTCTGGGACTTCCGCAAAAAGAGAGTGGCTGACTTCCTGATGAAATATTTCGGCTTCGACGATTCCCTTGTACCGGACATCGTGCCAACATTCAGCGTACAGGCTGCCGTGAGCGCAGCCGCTGCCGCTGAGCTGGGACTCAAAGAAGGTACGCCGATATCATACCGTGCCGGCGACCAGCCCAACAACGCCCTTTCGCTCAATGTCTTCAATCCGGGTGAGATCGCATCAACCGCCGGCACTTCCGGCGTGGTTTATGGCGTTCTCGGCGAGATCAACTACGACAAGAAGAGCCGTGTCAACACCTTCGCACACGTCAACTACACCAAGGACCTCAACAGACTGGGGGTGCTCCTGTGCATCAATGGCACCGGCATCCTCAACGCATGGGTGAGACGGACCATAGCACCTGAGGGCATCTCGTATGCCGATATGAACGACTTCATGGCCTCTGTACCTATCGGCAGTGAGGGCGTGTCGATCATTCCATTCGGCAACGGAGCTGAGCGCGTGCTCGAAAACCGTGAGGTGGGATGCTCTGTCAATGGTGTCAACTTCAACAAGCACGGCAAGGCGCATCTCATGAGGGCTGCGCAAGAGGGTATCGTATTCAGCTTCTGCTATGGCATGGAGGTGATGCAGCACATGGGCATGGACATACAGAAAATCCATGCCGGAAAGGCTAATATGTTCCTTAGCCCCATCTTCAGAGATACACTCGCTGGCGTAAGCGGAGCTACCATCGAACTCTATGAGACCGATGGCAGTGTGGGCGCCGCAAAGGGTGCCGGCATGGGATGCGGTCTCTACAAGGACAACAGCGAGGCTTTCGCCACCCTGCGCAAACTCGCCGTCATCGAGCCCGACACCACACACCGAGTGGAATATCTCAATGCCTACGCTCAGTGGAAGGACTGCCTGGCAAAACAGAGATAATCGTAACTATTCTCACAACTATAACAACATTTTACCAACAACCCAAATAAATAAAACTTAAATTATGGCAAAAGAGTATTTTCCGTTTACCGGTAAGATTCCTTTCGAGGGAAAGGACAGTAAGAATGTGATGGCTTTCCACTATTATGAGCCGGAGAAGGTCGTAATGGGAAAGAAAATGAAGGATTGGCTGAAATTCGCCATGGCATGGTGGCACACGCTCGGTGGAGCTTCCGCCGACCAGTTCGGTGGACAGACACGCTCCTATGAGTGGGACAAGGCCGACGATGCCGTTCAGCGTGCAAAGGACAAAATGGATGCCGGCTTCGAAATCATGGACAAACTGGGAATCGAGTACTTCTGCTTCCATGATGTAGACCTCGTGGAAGAGGGCGACACCGTCGAGGAGTATGAGGCTCGCATGAAGGCCATTACTGACTATGCTCAGGAGAAAATGAAGCAGTTCCCCAACATCAAATTGCTCTGGGGCACAGCCAATGTCTTCGGTAACAAACGTTATGCCAATGGTGCCAGCACCAACCCCGACTTCGACGTCGTGGCCCGCGCCATCGTACAGATCAAGAATGCCATCGACGCTACCATCAAGCTCGGAGGTACCAACTATGTGTTCTGGGGCGGACGTGAGGGGTATATGAGCCTGCTCAACACCGACCAGAAACGTGAGAAAGAGCACATGGCTACAATGCTTACCATGGCTCGCGACTATGCCCGCGCTAAGGGATTCAAGGGCACCTTCCTCATCGAGCCAAAACCCATGGAGCCGTCAAAGCACCAGTATGATGTCGATACAGAGACCGTGATCGGATTCCTCAGAGCTCACGGACTGGACAAGGACTTCAAGGTGAACATCGAGGTGAACCACGCCACTCTCGCCGGACATACTTTCGAGCATGAGCTGGCTTGCGCTGTCGACGCCGGTATGCTGGGTAGCATCGACGCCAACCGCGGCGACGCTCAGAATGGATGGGATACCGACCAGTTCCCCATCGACAACTACGAACTCACACAGGCTATGCTGGAAATCATCCGCAATGGTGGCTTAGGAAATGGTGGTACCAACTTCGACGCTAAGATCCGCCGCAACAGCACTGACCTCGAGGACCTCTTCATCGCTCACATCAGCGGTATGGATGCTATGGCACGCGCACTGATGAACGCTGCCGCTATCCTGGAGGAGAGCGAGCTGCCTGCTATGAAGAAGGCACGCTATGCAAGCTTCGACGAGGGTATCGGCAAGGACTTCGAGGAGGGCAAACTCTCTCTCGAGCAGGTCTATGAGTATGGCAAGAAGATCGGCGAGCCCAAGCAGACTTCAGGCAAACAGGAGAAATATGAGACCATCGTGGCGCTCTACAGCAAATAACGATTTCTCCACCACAAACATCAAGGGAGGCACGAGCTGCCTCCCTTTTCATATCCTGTAGGACCACATGTCGGACATACCACTTGTATGTCGGCATGTCGTCATTTCTTCTTCCTCACAGAATGTCTGATCGCAAAATATGCCACAGCGATGACCACGATGGCGATGATACCCCATTTGATATAGTCGCCGTATTGCATGATCTTCTCATCCAACTGATCCTCTGGCACGAAGGTGTGGAGATACCAGCCCAGACCGGCAAGAATGCAGTTCCATACTCCGGAGCCTATGGTGGTGTAGAAGAGGAATTTCCAATACGGCATCTTCGCCAATCCTGCGGGGATGGAGATCAGGTGGCGGATACCGGGTATCAGACGGCCCGTCAGTGTGGCTGCCACACCATGGTCGTAGAAATATTTCTCGCTCTTCTCCACTTTCTCTTGATTCAGAAGGCAGAAATGCCCAAAACGGCTGTTGGCAAAACGATAGATGATGGGACGGCCCAGAAAATATCCTGCCGCATAGTTGATGCTTGCGCCTATATCGGCTCCGATGGTGGCAAAGAGGATGACTAAAAAGACATTGAGATGGCCTCCGGCGGCATGATAGGCTGCCGGCGATACCACCAGCTCGGAGGGCACGGGGATGACGGTGCTCTCTAAAAGCATCAGGAATAGGATGGTGCCATAATTGAGATTGGCAAGAAGGGATGTGATAAAGTTCATTGTTTCTGCACTTTGGCGTAGGAATAATAGTCTGAGGGGGACATGCCTTCGGGAAAGAGTTTTTGCAGCACGTTTTTCGCCTCAAAGGGATTGCGCGCTGTGGCTTCTTTCAAATATCTCAGGTATTCCTCCTGGTACCCCAACTCTTTCGCACAGACAGCCAGATAGGAATAGCCGCTGTTCCAGGTGTCGTCTACCATTTCTATCATCGTCCGCAGAAGATGGTAACTCTGACTCGCATAGTGATTGTCGTAGAGGGAGATGGCGACGCGTAGCAGGATGTTGGGGGAATAGTCTGACTGTTTCAGGGCTTGGCGGAAATAGTAGTCGGCCTCGTTCTCACGATGACATTCCAGCACGATGTGCCCGCGGAGCACGAGCATCTCGTTGTGGTCGCAGGGGAAAGCGTCGGTCTTGTCGACATAGCGGAGGGCTTCCTCGATATGCCCCAGCCGGCTTTGTGCGAAAGCCATCTCCTGACATAGCTCGACCTGACAGGTGGACTGTGGCGTGAGACAGCGCTCGGCTGCCTGCAAGTGGATGATGGCCTCCTGGATGCGGTCCAGGTTGAGGAGCGAGACACCTTGATACAGTTCGCCGATGTCTTTGCTCTGGCTGCACTCGGTATAGCGCCGGTAATATGTCAATGCTTCCTCGTAGTTCTCTAAGTTCAGCAGACCATTGGCCTTGTTGAGCAGCGCATCCTCATCTTTGGGGTTGATGGCGATGGAGTATTCGCTGCTGGTGATGCAGTCGTTGTATTTGTTGAGAAGAAATTGTGCTGAGGCCAGCAGATTCCAGTAGACGGAGTTGAAAGGACTCTCGTCAATCAGCGAGTTGAAGATTTCCTCACTCTCCTCATAGCGCCCGGTGCCCATATAGATACGCCCAAGCAGCTCTCGGTAGTCTGCGTGCTCGGTCTCATCGCTCTTGAGCAGCCATTTGTGGGCATACAGCATCTGCTCATAGTCGGCGAAAATGGTGGCCACGTCGAGCACGTAGTCGGGAAGCTCCTCGTCAGAGATGCCTTCCTCACAGTCCTCAAAATAAAAGTCGGCTGCATCGGGACGGCCGTCGGCGACCATAATCTCACCTTTAATATAATAGTAGTCCTGGTCGCTTTTGTCGGCGATTTGCTCTGCGATACGGTCGGCTTCCACGGCATCGGCACCCTGGAGCATGGCCATACGGGCCTTGAACACCAAGGGGGCGGTGGCTCCTTGAAACAAACTGAGGGCATAGTCGGCTGCCATAAGGGCTTCTTCCGACATGCCCTGAGAATGATAGTATTCTGCAATGTCGGTCAGCACTTCGGAGTCGAGAAATGCGGGGATGCCGTTTTTGTTTCCTTCCTCGTATCGGGACAGGTTTTCCTTGAATTCTTTGCTCTCGAAATAGTTGTCGTGCATGAAAGGTTGTCGTCTGACCGGCTTACGGTGTCTTATTTGTTGATCTTTGCCCAGGTGTCTTTCAGACCCACGGTCTTGTTAAACACAAGGTGCTCTGAGGTGGAGTCGAGGTCGGCCATGAAGTAGCCGATGCGCTGGAATTGTAGATAGTCGCCGGGACGCCGGGTGGCGGCATACTCCTCCACATAGCAGTTGGTGTTCACTGACAGTGAGTCGGGATTGAGCAGCTCACGGAAGTCTTGCTCGCTGGCGCCGGGGTTCTCTACGGAGAAGAGACGGTCATAGACCCTCACCTCCGCCTGACGGCAATGGTCGGCGGAGACCCAGTGCAGGGTGCCTTTCACCTTACGGTTGGCGCCTTCCATGCCACTCTTGCTCTCAGGATCGTATTCTGCATAGATTTCCAGGATGTTGCCCTCGTCGTCTTTCTTGCAGCCGGTACACTTCACGATATAGGCATTCTTCAGACGCACTTCCTTGCCAGGGGTCATGCGGAAGAATTTCTTGGGAGCGTCTTCCATGAAGTCGTCGCGCTCTATCCATAGGTTGCGTGAGAAGGTGATGGTATGGGTGCCGTCGCTCTCGCATTCAGGGTTGTTGATGGCCACCATCTCCTCCGACTGACCTTCGGGATAGTTGGTGATGACGAGTTTCACAGGATTCAGCACGGCGCTCACACGGGTGGAACGCTGGTTGAGGTCTTCACGGATGGCAGCCTCTAAAAGACCCACATCGTTGAGGGCGTCAAATTTGGTGTAGCCGATCTTGTCGATGAAGTTGCGGATTCCCTCCGGGGAATAGCCGCGACGGCGCATGCCGCTGAGGGTGGGCATACGTGGGTCGTCCCAGCCCGATACGCGCCCCTCTGTCACCAAGGCGAGCAGCTTGCGCTTGCTCATCACGGTGTAGGTCAGGTTCAGGCGGTTGAACTCTATCTGACGGGGACGGAAGTCGTCTATATGCTCGGTCTCGCCGTTCTTTTCTTTCAAGAAGTCGATAAACTTGTCGTAAAGGGGACGGTGGGGCACAAACTCCAGGGTACAGATGCTGTGGGTGACTCCCTCGAAGTAGTCGCTCTGTCCATGGGCAAAGTCATACATCGGATAGGCATGCCATGTGGTGCCTGTGCGATGGTGAGGGATATGGATGATGCGATACAGGATGGGGTCGCGGAAGTGCATGTTGGGATTGCTCATGTCGAGACGGGCACGAAGTACCATGCTGCCTTCTACGGCCTCTGCGGTGTTCATCTGGCGGAACAGACGAAGATTCTCCTCAATGGGACGGTCACGGTAGGGGGATGAGATGCCGGCTTCAGTGGGGGTGCCTTTCTGACGAGCGATCTCCTCTGAGGTCTGTTCGTCGATGTAGGCGAGTCCCTGTTGGATGAGCCACTCAGCGAAATCCCAGAGCTGCCGGAAATAGTCTGAGGCATAGTAGACGTTGCCCCAGTGGAATCCCAACCATTTGATGTCGTTGAGGATATTCTCCACATACTCGGTGTTCTCTTTGCTGGGGTTCGTGTCGTCAAAGCGCAGGTTGCACACTCCTTTGTAGTGCTCGGCTACACCAAAGTCCATGCAGATGGCCTTTGCATGTCCGATGTGCAGATAACCGTTGGGCTCGGGGGGGAAGCGTGTCTGTATCCGGCCGGCGTTCTTGCCATCGGCAAGGTCTTTCTCCACTATCTGCTCCACGAAACTTATGCTCCGCTTCTCAGTATTCAAGTTCTCTTCGTTGATTTCGTTGATTGCCATAATATGATATTTATAATTTTGTCACACGGATAAATCAGGTGGCAAAGTTACACATTTTTATATAAAGAACAAAACAAAGCTTGATATTTCATAAAACGAACCGCCCCCTCTTCACAGAGGAAGCGATTCAATCTCAATAGGTATTAGCTTTTTTAAGGTAAAAAGATTGTATTCAGGATAACAGATGCAAAGATACAAAAATTATATAATTCTGACAAATTTTTTTATATGTTGCATAACATAAAAATGAATTTTTCTTGACAAAACATTCCTCGCTGTGTATTCATTTCTGAAAGTGCGGAAAGAAAAAACAAAATATCTCTAATTACCTCCTTCTGGTCAGTGGGGCTGCGACAATTCTCGTGACAAATCTCGTAAAAAAATTGAGAGCATGAGCCAGTCATAGGCGGTGAGACCCTCATCTCTCCCAATTCCCGGCGTTATGGATGTCTTGCTCGATGTCGCCGATTTTCACACCGGGATATTCACCTCCGTCAACGGCATTCTTGATAAGTTCCAGCACCAGGTTCTTGTCCAGACCTTTGAGATATTGTGCATACTCCGCCCCACATTCCATGACAGGCACGGGACGGGCAGTCTTGCTGCTGAGGATGCTCGAGGAATAGGCAAACTCCTCTCCCTCGCTGTAAGGAATCAGTCGGAGCGAGTCGGCCAGATAGCCACCTTTCACCAACTCCTCCAAACGATGGGCATAGCGGCCATTGGCATTCTTGAAAGCCTCTGAGGCCTTGCGGATATGGAGAAGGCGCACCGTCACCACTTGTTCGCGAGCCTGACGTTCCTTGTCAAAACGTAGGGGCGATGAGATACTGAGGATGCCGACGACGACAAGCACCACCACACAGGCAAAAAGTAAATAATTATGCAGCTTTTTCTTTTTCATGCTGCGAAATTACAATTTTCCAAAGATATTTTGTTCCAAAAAAGAAAAAATAATGTAACTTTGCAGAAATTCCGACTCAAACTACTGTACATCTCTGACACCCATGCTTCGGGAGAAAATCATTGAAATCTTTGGATATGAGCCTACCGCAGAACAAATGACGGCCGTGGAGGTTTTCTGTCAGTTCGTTGCCGACAGGTCACAATATCCATGTATGGTGATGAGAGGGTCGGCGGGAACGGGGAAGACATCCCTCGCCAGCGCTTTTGTCAAGACACTGACGGAAATCGGGCTGCGTGTGATGCTATTGGCACCCACAGGACGTGCTGCCAAGGTCTTTGCACTCAACAGTCAGCATCAGGCTTTCACCATCCATCGGAAAATCTACAGACAGAAGGCGTTTACAGGGCAGATGGCTGGCTTCGACCTGAATGACAATCTCTCGAAAGACACTATCTTCATGGTCGACGAGGCATCGATGATCTCCAACGACCATTTTGGTGAGGCGGCGTTCGGCAGTGGCAGACTGCTCGACGACCTGGTGAGCTTCGTCTATGCCGGAAGAGGATGCCGGCTGGTGCTCATCGGCGACATGGCGCAGTTGCCACCAGTAGGGGAGGTGGCGTCGCCGGCTTTGGACACACAGTGCCTTGAAGGCTATGGACTGCAGGTGTACACCGCGGATCTCAATGAGGTGCTGCGACAGAGTCAGGTCTCTGGAATACTTTACAATGCCACGGTGATACGAAGGATGGTGATGGGACAGGGAGACATCGCACTGCCAAAGATACGCTTCCATGGCTTCGCCGACATTGCCATGGTGCCGGGAGACGAACTCATCGAGGCGCTGGCAAGCAGTTATAGTAAGCTGGGGATGGATGAGACAGCTGTCATCACCCGCTCAAATAAAAGGGCTGACATCTACAACCAGGGCATCAGAAATATGGTCCTCGGGCGAGAGGATGAGTTGTGCTCCGGCGATATGCTCATGGTGGTGAAAAACAATTACTATTGGACCGAACAGGAAAAGAGTGACATGGCATTCATCGCCAATGGCGACAGGGCCGTGGTGATAAAGGTGAGGAATTTCAGAGAACTCTATGGCTTCAGGTTTGCCGATGTCACGCTGCGGTTTCCTGACTATGCCAATCATGAGCAGACGGTGACCGTGGTGCTCGATTCATTAAAATCCGAGGCTCCGGCGATGACTGTGGAGCAGCAGGACAGGCTTTTCCAAGGGGTGATGGAGGACTATGGCGACATCTCCGTGAAAGCGGACCGGCTCAAGAAGGTGAAAAGCGACATCTACTTCAATGCCTTGCAGGTGAAATATGCTTACGCCGTCACCTGTCATAAGGCTCAGGGCGGACAGTGGCAACATGTGTTCCTCGACCAGGGGTATATGACCGACGACATGCTCACTCCTGATTATATCCACTGGCTGTATACGGCTTTCACCAGGGCCACCGACAAACTGTTCCTCGTCAACTGGCCTAAGACACAAACGGAAATCATGTAATTTCAAATTTCATACAATAACCTAAAAATAAATAAGATGAAAAAATTAACTGTAATTGTATGCACAGCTTTTAGCATCCTGCTCACAAGTTGTACGGGAACTGGTGGTAACATTTTTAGTGGTGTCGATGGAGCAACTACCTTGGGCAATATCCTTACCAGTGTGTTAGGTGTCAATAAAATCACCGAGGAGAATCTTGTCGGTACGTGGAGGTACTACCAACCAGGATGTGGCTTCGCTTCCGACAACCTGCTGGCAAAGGCTGGTGGTGAGGTGGCAGCCGCTAAAGTACGCTCAGAATTGGCCTCTACCTATCAGACAATTGGAATTTCTTCTTCCAACACTTATCTCACCTTCAACACTGACAAGACTTTCTCTGGAAAGGTGATGGGTACACCACTCAGCGGAACGTATGTCTATGATGCCAGCACCGGACAGATTGCATTGAAGACTGTGTTGATGTCTATCAATGGCTTTATCACCACTTCGGGGAGTGGCATCGGACTGCTCTTTGAGTCGAAGAAACTTCTGAGTATCCTTCAAATGGTGGGTTCTGCCAGTGGTAATGCCACACTCTCTACCGTCAGCGAACTCAGCAAAAACTACGATGGTGTTCGCCTCGGCTTTGACATGGCAAGGTAATTCTCATCTCTCATCGCGCACCCTTAAGAATTCACCAATCACCTCCTTGTCGCAGAAAGGATGGCGTATGGAATGAATCTCTTGATATTCTTCATGTCCCTTGCCTGCCACAAGCACCACGTCGCCCTGCTGAGCCATCGCACATGCCTGGCGGATGGCTTCACGGCGGTCGACAATGCTCTGAACTCTGTCTTTTTCTGTAATGTCAATCCCGCACATCATGTCATTGATGATGGCTTGAGGGTCTTCAAAACGCGGATTGTCACTCGTGAGAATCACAAAGTCGCTCTGACTGACAGCCTCTCGAGCCATCAGAGGACGTTTGCCTTTGTCGCGGTTGCCACCCGCACCACAGACAGTTGATGATGCGCCCGCTGCCGTTGAGTGCCTCACGGATGGTTGACAGTACGTTTTTCAGGGCATCGGGTGTGTGGGCATAATCCACAAGGGCAAGAAATCCCTTGGGTGACCGCACGGGGTCAAGTCTTCCTCTCACACTCCTCATGGCAGACAGTGCCGTGAGGATTTTTTCTGGCTCTTTCCCCAGCATCACGGATGTGCTGTAGATGGCCAGCAGGTTGCTTGCGTTGAATCGGCCGATGAAGTGTACATCCACCTCGTGACCGTTGATGTCCAAAGTCATCCCATCAAGGCTATGTCGCAGAACTCTTGCCTTGAAGTCGGCCTTGCCGCAGATGGAGTAGGTCTTGATGGTGGCTTGACAGTCTTGCACGATAGCCTGCCAGTGATCGTCATCAATGTTGACGATGGCGAATGCCTGAGGAGATAGAATGTCGAAAAATGATTTCTTGGCATGAAGATAGTTGGCAAATGTGCGATGGTAGTCCAAGTGGTCGCGTGTCAGGTTGGTGAAGATGCCACCGGTGAAGTGGAGACCGTTGACGCGTTTTTGTACAAGACCGTGGCTGGAACATTCCATAAAGACATATTCACATCCTGCCTTCAACATTTTTGATAGCAGACGGTGGAGATCAGTCCGCAGCGATGCCCCATCTTGCAAAACAGTTCATACAGCACCGTGGCGATGGTGGTCTTGCCGTTGGTACCCGTCACACCCACGAGCCTGAGCTTTGACGACGGATGGCCATACCATCGTGCGACGGCTTTGCTGTGGAACTTCCTGAGCGGTGGCACCACATGCGCCATGATGCGTCGTGACAGTGGTACATCGTTCTTGTCCTCACCGTTATGATAGAGGTCTCCCTCAGCGACAATGCGTCTCATGTATCTGAGGAGTCGCATGCCGACAACTGCAAGAAGAAAAGCCGCCAGTAGGATAAGAGCCATCCATGTGACTGTGCCCGACCATAGGACATCAGAGAAGGGCTGAAATACATATGATAAATAAGGAATCACAATTATCTGTTTCTATTCTATCAGTTGGTGGCTGATACCTAATTATGAACACTTGTTTGACTGACTCTACAATTTCTTGCAAATATATGCAACCTAATTGAATGTAGCAAATATATAGCAGATAATTTGGTATGTGCCAATAAAATAGAGACGCCCCACCGTGACGTCTCTATGATGTGATGAATGGTATTCAACTTATACAGGAATCCCTCAAATCTGATTTATTGTTCCCAATTGATGATGTTGAGGAAGTGCTTCCACTGTTTGTCGAGGTTATAATTGTTGGTGAAGCCTTTCTTCACATGTACGAATCCTTCTTTCATTGTGGACTTGGCGAAGGAGTTGCCGGAGATTTTCACTGGCGTGGCACTGTTGGTGTAGATGTCTGTCAGACCGGCGCATTTGTCAAACGCCCTGCTGCCGATTTCCTTCAGGGAGATAGGAAGGGTCACCGTTGTCAGACTGGCACATCCCTCAAAAGCACTGCTGCCTATCTTCGTCAGGGCAGAGGGCAGGTTGATCTCTGTCAGGCTCGCGCAACCCTTGAAAGTGTCGCTGTTGATCTCCTTGATGCCGTTGGGGATGTTGATGGTGCGCAGGCTCGCACAGTTCTCAAACGCACTCTTGGCTATCAGCGACACGGAGTTGCTCAGTTCGATGCTTTCCAATGAACTGCAGCCGGCGAATGCCTCATTGCCAATTTTGGAGATGGAGTTGGAGAAATCCACCCTCTTCAGTTCCACACAACCTTTGAACATGTCGTTGGGGATGGTGTTGACACCAGAGGGGAAACGGAACTCCTGAAGACTGGTGCATCCCTCAAACAGATTGTCGCCCAAACTGCTGACACCCGTGGGCAGGTCGATAAACTGAAGACTGCAACAGTTGGTGAATGCGTTGTTGCCTATTTTCTTTACTCCCATGGGTATCACCACATTGCGCAACTCACTGCAGTCTGTGAAGGTGTTGTTGGGTATCTCGGTGATGCCGGTGGGGAACTCGAAGTCCATCAACGAACGGCAACCGCGGAAGGTACCACTGGAGATCTTCTTCAGGTTCTCGGGAAGATTGACCACCGTCAGACTTGTGCAGTCTTTGAATATGTCGGATGGCAATTCCTGAATACGGTAGGGGATGCTCACTTCGTTGAGACTGGCACAACCCTCAAAGGCGCTGCTGCCAATCTTGGAGATGGAGGAGGGAAGGGAGATGGAGGTCATTCCGGGACAGTTCTTAAAAGCGCCGGAGCCGATCTCCTCAATATAGCAGGTCACGCTGTCGACGGTGATCTTGTCAGGGATGACAATGTCGCCGACGTAAGCCTCCTGGCCTCTCACGACGACTGCCGACTGTTTCTTCAGGTTGAGGGTATAGAAGACTCCGTCTACCATGGTCTTGTCTTTCTTAATCTTGATGTCGATGGCATTCACCGACACGCTCGCAACCAGCGCAAGCGTCATCATTGCTGTTCTTTGGAATGGTTTCATAATGTAGAGTGTATGGTTAGTGATTCTTGTATAAGCAAAAGTAGCATTGATCATTCGGAACTCGTGGACATTTTCACAATCTTGTCCACGGCGGCGGAGAGACCGTCGGGATCTTTGCCACCGGCGGAGGCAAAGTGTGGCTGACCACCACCGCCACCCTTGATATGCTTGGCGGCCTCACGGATCATCTGCCCGGCATGAAGGCCCTCGCATACCAAGTCCTGGCTGAGCATCACGTTGAGCAATGGCTTGCCCTCGAAGATAGATCCGATGACGCACAGCAGGCGCTCGCTGACCTCATGGCTCACTTTGAATACAAGATCCTTGGCGGCGTTTGGCTCCAATGGCAATACGGCTCTTACCACAGTGATGCCGTTGAGCACCTCTTTCTTCTGAAGCAGCTGCTCCTTCGTACGCTCAAGGGCCTGTGATTTGAAACCGTCGATTTGCTTCTTCATACTCTCATGCTCGTCGATGTATTTGTTGAGCACACCCTGCAAGTCCTTGGCGTTGTTGAAAAGCTCGCGGATGGATTTGACCATGTCCTGCAATGCGTAGAGCAACTCCTCACACTGCTTGCCGGTGACGGCCTCGATACGGCGAACGCCGGCGGCGATACTGCTCTCACTGGTGATCTTGAAGAAACCGATATGGCCGGTGGAACGGGCATGGATACCACCACAGAACTCACAACTCGGACCGAAGCGCACCACGCGCACGGTATCGCCATATTTCTCACCGAAGAGGGCGATGGCACCTAACTCACGGGCTTTCTCCAATGGCATGTTGCGATGCTCGTCGAGAGGGATGTCCTGACGTACCATGTCGTTGACGACACGCTCTACCTCACGGATCTCTTCGTCGGTCACTTTCTGGAAATGCGAGAAGTCGAAACGCAGCGTGTCGGGACTGACGTAAGAACCTTTCTGTTCCACATGGTCGCCGAGCACTTTTTTCAGTGCGTAGTCCAAGAGGTGGGTGGCGGTATGGTTGGCGGCACTGCCCTCACGGAAATCTGTGTCGACGCAGGCCATGAAGTCGGCGTCAGGGTGCTGGGGCAACTGTTTCACCAGGTGCACACTCTGGTTGTTCTCACGCTTGGTGTCGAAGATTTCCACCGTCTCGTATTCACTCACGATGACACCGCGGTCGCCCACCTGTCCTCCCATCTCTCCATAGAAGGGGGTGTAGTCGAGCACAAGCTCATAATAGGTGTTCTTCTTCTGAGTCACCTTGCGGTAGCGAAGGATATGACACTCGTATTCCGTATAGTCGTATCCCACGAATACTTGCTCACCGGCACGAAGCTCCACCCAGTCGGTGCTCTCCACTGCGGCGGCGTTGCGGGCACGGGCTTTCTGCTTCTCCATCTCGGCTTTGAACTGCTCCTCGTCGACCGTATAGCCATGCTCGCGGCAGATCAACTCGGTCAGGTCAAGAGGGAAACCGTAGGTGTCGAACAGACGGAAGGCCTGACTGCCGTCAAGCACTGTCTCTCCATGTGCCATCAACTCGTCCATGGCTCCATTGAGCAGATTGATGCCCTTGTCGAGGGTGCGCAGGAAGGAGTCCTCCTCCTCTTTCATCACGCGGCTGATGAGGGTCTGCTGGGCTGGAAGCTCCGGGTAGGAGGCACCCATCTCGTTGACGAGCACAGGGATGAGCTTATACATGAAGGCCTCTTTCTGACCTAAGAACGTATAGGCGTAGCGGACGGCACGGCGAAGGATGCGGCGGATGACATAGCCTGCCTTGGCATTGCCGGGAAGCTGACCATCGGCGATGCTGAAAGATACGGCGCGCAGATGGTCGGCGATGACACGCATGGCGACATCTGTCTCCTCACTCTCACCATAGAGCCTGCCCGACAGACGCTCTACCTCGCGGATAAGGGGCTGGAAAATGTCGGTGTCGTAGTTGGACTGCTTTCCCTGAAGGGCGCGAACAAGGCGCTCAAAACCCATTCCGGTGTCGATGACGTTCATGGACAACTTCTCTAAGCTGCCGTCGGCCTTGCGGTTGTATTGCATGAACACAAGGTTCCAGATTTCTATCACCTGGGGGTCGTCTTTGTTCACCAGGTCACGACCAGGCACCTTGACGCACTCCTCGTCGCTGCGGGAGTCGAGGTGGATCTCTGAACAGGGACCACAGGGACCAGTGTCACCCATCTCCCAGAAATTGTCGTGCTTGTTGCCGTTGATGATATGGTCGGCGGGGACATGCTTCGCCCAGAAGGCGGCGGCCTCGTCGTCACGCTCCAGACCTTCCTCGGCACTGCCCTCAAACACCGTGACATATAGGCGGCTGGTGTCGAGCTTTAATACGTCTACCAGATATTCCCATGCGTAGTCGATAGCTCCCTCCTTGAAATAGTCACCAAAACTCCAGTTGCCGAGCATCTCAAACATGGTGTGATGGTAGGTGTCGTGACCTACCTCCTCCAAGTCGTTGTGCTTGCCACTCACACGAAGACATTTCTGTGAGTTGGCGCGACGGCGGGGCTCAGGTTGGCGCGTACCTAAAATCACGTCTTTCCATTGGTTCATACCGGCATTGGTAAACATCAGGGTGGGATCATCCTTGATCACCATCGGGGCTGAAGCCACGATGGCATGACCCTTTGACTCGAAAAACTTCTTGAACGAGTCGCGGATTTCATTCGCTGTCATCATTTCTATGTTCTTTTCTATAATTGATCCAAATTTTGGGTTATTTTCTTTCTTCTTTCTTTCTTCTTCTTCCTTCTTCAATTCATCTTCCCTCCTCAAACTCTTCTTTCCTTTAGTCGGGATCGTCTTTTTACTTTTTTGCTCCCAATTTTTGCTTTATCACTGCAAAATTACGCCAAACATATCGCATATCAAAGAATTTTTTGGTTTTTTACATAATTTATTAAACAACATTGATTTCATAGGTGTAGGTTTTATGTTGTATATGTCAGTTTTTATGTTTGATATGTTATATGTCGTGTAAATTGCTACAGTAAACATTTGATAATTCTCAAATTCTTGCCCCCCCCTATAACAACCTCATTCCTCCCTTTTCCCTTCTTTATTTTCGCTTATTTGAGAAAAAATGTAAAAATTCCCTAATTTTTTTTCTTCGTACCAAATATTATTTGTACTTTTACACACTCTAATTAACACTTTAACGATTTTTTCAGGTTAGTATCTACTAATTAAACAAATATATCATGAGGTTATTTACCAAATTATTCTGCACTTTTGCTGTCCTGGCACTGTCTGCCGCTAATCTGTGGGCAGCTGACCCTGACCTTTCAAACTACACCCTGTTGAAGTCCATCAACTGGGCTGAGTGTTCTGACCTGACACGTGGCACCGATGCCCTCTCAATTACCGCTTTTGAGACAGGCAACGCCAGACAGCAAGTTCTTTATCCCCTCACAGCACCAGAAGAGGCTGCTGGATGGATCGGTGTACAAAGTACCAACAACCAAGATGGCAAAGGATGGTGGAACCGTGCTGAAAAAGGAGGACTGTGGTGCTACAACGCTACACGATCGGCCGCTGTATATGGCGAAGACCTGAAAGCCGGCGCCTTGGTAGTCTTCACCGCTAATCAGGATATCGACAATGTCATCACACTGGTCAACGCCGACGGTAATGCCGACGGTGCTTTCACATACCAGAAGAGTGTGGATGGTAAGTCATATTTCTGCACCATCACCGAGGACAACGGCTATGTGGGATTTTGCGGAAAGAAAAGCTCAGGATATATCACCAATATCTCCGTGTACAAAGCTCCAGATCCATTTACCGTTCTGAAGTCTGTCACATGGGGCGGCGACGAGGATATCCTCCGCGATGCTGACGGTAAACTCGATATCACTGCATACGAGACAGGTAACAAGAAACAGCAAGTGCTCTACGCTGTGACTTCACCTGCCGACGCCGCCGGATGGCTCGGCGTACAGCTCACCAGAAAACAGGACTCCAAAGGATGGGAGAACGTCGCTGGCTCAGGACTGAAGTGCACAAGCGCCGCACGCTCCGCTGCCATCTATGGCGAGGACCTCACTGCCGGATGCCAGGTGATCTTTACATGCTCCGGTGATGCCAGCACCATTATGACACTGGTCAACGGCAGCGGAGAACCTGACGGACCTTTCACCTTCGTACAAAGCGAGGACAAGACACAATATATCTGCACCATCACCGCTGAGAGCAATGGCTATGTGGGATTCTGCGGAAATAGAGACAAGGGATATATCACCAAGATCGAGGTGCTCAAACCCAATGCTGTGGTAACCATCAGCTCTTACACCGTGAAATATGTCAATATGGAGGGTGTCGAGATCAAAGAGGCTGCTGAATATCCAGGAGTCGTGGGCAATGAGATCGTCCTCAGCGATGCTGACAAGGCCAACATCTCATACGAAGGTATCGTATATGTATATGACAGTGATGACGCAGAGGGACTGACAGTGGCCGACGGCGGTACTACCGTGGTGACCGTGAAGTTCCATGAGGCTACAATGCTCAACTATGTGGTCAATGAGGTGGCTGACGGCGAGGTTGTACGTTCCACCGAGGGTACTTCCTTTGAGACCGACGTCGTGAAGGTGCCTTATCGTAAATATAATGTGAAGGACGGCAAACTATATACAAAGGATGCCACCAACAAGGAATACAACTATAACTTCACACTCACGAAAGAAAACCAGGAGGAGAACTTGGCATACACAGCCACCTCTACAGAGAATGTGGTGTTCCTCTCCGAGGGTGAGGACATCGAGGGACTGACTATCTGCGAGAGTGCCAACACTGCTATCCGCAGCTCTAACTCCTCTTCTGCATACGCAAAAGATGCCGACGTGGCCATCACAACACTGTCCGCAGGTACTTACAAAATCACTGCTTTCATCTACGATGCAAGCAAGACTCCTGATAGCCACTGGATCTTCAAGGCTGGTGAGGAGCAGATCGCTGACCTCAACTGTACTACAGTGAATATTCAGGAACTGGCTTCCGAGGAATTCACACTCACCGAGAATACGACCATCTACCTCGCACAGGGCGGTGGCAATACCATGGGGCTCGACCTTATCTATATTGTGGGCAACGGAAAAGTGGTGGATGAGGATGAGCCTATCGTGGAGCCTGTCGATGAAGACGTGAAATTCTCCATCACCGACGCTTCTGGATACACCACCTATTACAATGGCAAGAAATCATTCATCATGCCTGAGGGCACAAGAGGCGGTATCATCACCGCTGTGGTCGATGGTAATGCTTATCTCGAGTTCTTGTATCCCGCAGGAACTGTGGTGCCGGCAGGAACAGCTCTGATTATCAATGGTGAATTGAAAGACTATACTCCTGTGATGACAGAGGAGGCTCCGGCAGTGGAGAGCAACTACCTCCACGGATATGATCCAGGTGAGGCCTTCGAACAGTATGATGAGAACTACTATTTCTATAAACTTACAAGCCCCGTGGTTGACGGCGTCAAGAAATTAGGCTTCTACTGGTTCGCAAGCGACCCACATACCAACCTGACAAAACCCGCAAAGGCTTTCTTGCAGTTGCCAGCCGGCGAGGCAAGTGCCAACGGCATAACCATCTGTGAGAGTACTCCCGACGGCATCAAGACATTGGATGCTGCCAACACCAACAACATGGGTGTATATACTCTCTCTGGCGTACGTGTCAATGCTGACAAACTCAATAAGGGCGTCTATGTCGTTAATGGAAAGAAAATAATTATTCAATAATCAATTAATACATTTTTAAGGTATGAAAAATTATATCAAACCAGAAGCAAAATTCGTTGTTATCGACACTGATGATGTAATGGATCCAGGTCTCGACACCATTAGTGTAAACGATGAGGAAGGGCAGGAAGAACAGCTCGCTGGGAAAGGCATGTTTGAGAAAAGCGACGAAATCGTCGTCAATCATGTCAATGTATGGGATAAATAATCCCATACACCTTCCTTTTTAGCTTTTTGGTATTCAGGACAGTTGGCGGCAATGCCGCACATTCGACCAACTGATGGGAGACGATGATCCTATGGTCGTCGCTAATGGAAAAATTCCCACACTGAGATACAGAGGGCAGAGCCATCATGACTTTTGTCCCTCTGTGGCTTGGTGTTTTTACCGTAAACATAATTACCAATGGCAGTTAATACAGAGAAGAACCTGAAAGTATATTATTCCATCAAGGAAGTGGCGGCTATGTTCAATGTCAATGAGAGTCTCCTAAGATACTGGGAGACGGCTTTTCCACACCTCAAACCCCAGACTGCCGGCAACAAGGTGAGGCAGTACACTGAGAAGGACATTGAGCAAATCAAGCTGATTTATAATCTGGTGAAGGTCAGAGGGTTCAAAATTGCTGCTGCCCGTAAAATACTGAATGAAAACCGAACGGGCGCCGATAAAAGTGCCCAAATCATTGAGAAACTCACACAAGTGAGAGACGAACTCCAAGAAATAAAAACCCTCCTCGACCAATTGGCCTGAAGGAGGGCTTTTTTATTTCACCTGCAAATTCACTACCATGGTTGCAGTGTGTCGTTTGCCGTTGATGGAGTATTGGATGGCTTGGCGTATCGTGTAGGTGCGCCCGCATGTCAGTCTGCCGGGATATTGTCCCACGTAACATCCATAACTGTCTGGATAGAACTCCGCATAGACACGGGCGTTGCTGTCGTAGTTGCAGACATTGCCATTCTGGTCGAACCAGTGGCCATAGCAGGTGTCGGAGCTGGTACTTGTGGTTGTGCCTGTGGTGATGTTGCCGTTGGAGCTCACTCCCACAAAGCGCGGGTTGGAGGACGAGGTGCGACCTACGCTTTTCATCTGCTCCGTACTCAATCCCAAAGCATGACTGACGGCGTTCATGTCGTACTGAACGCGCGTGCTGGTATAGGAACTCGCGTCGTAGAGCAGTTCGGCATCTATGGTCACGGTGGTGTCACGGCGCTCATAGTCTGAGGGATATTCACTGAAATGACCATAGACATTGGTGCCCTCAAACCTCACTTGGAAGGGCCACTGCTCGTCGTTGGAGTCGTTGTCGTCCCAGGGATGACGCCAGTGCTCTGTGGGAGCGCCCATGACCACAAAGAAGAGACGGGTGCAGCCGGCAGGAACGGTAAGCGTTGCCGTACCTGTCTTGTCGCGGTTTATTTCTCCATAGGTTCGTGTCCCGTCGCTGGAGTATGCCACAAAACCATATCGCCAGCCGGCACGCTCGGTGTGGATGGCACGGTAGCCCTTGGCACCGGCAATGCCCTTGAAATGCGCTTTTACCTCTGTCCCTGCCTCGGGGGTGTTCATGTTGATGATGGTGTAGCCATAGTTTTGGATGCAGTAGGCGGAGTCAATCTCCCAGGTGCCATCATGGGCATCCGTCTGGTGAAGATGGGAGATATGTTGGCCGATACGGTGCTTGGCTGCCTCGCGGACACCGTCGATGTCCCAGGTCGCCATACGGGCGAAACCCTCGTAGAGATCGTCGTTGAGCTGAGACTGGGTGAAACCGCAGAGCCGGCGATAGGTCTCGATAGGATCCTCTGGCTTATTGGCCTGCCGCCATAGTTTGCCGATGAAGTCCTGGCCTTTCTTCATACACCAGTAGTCCTGGACAAAGCAGTTCTCATAGCGCCACCCCTCGTGGAGCAGGTTGAGATGGTGCTTCCCAAGATGACCCTCAAAATACTCCCCATCGGTAAACTGTCTTTCGGGATAGCATTTGTAGCCCTGCCAGTTGGCGCAGCTTTCCCACCAGCCGTTGCCACCAGAGGCATTGTCGCCATAACCGTAGTTGTAGCCATGACTCTGACCAAGGTCGCAACTGACCAGGTATTGGAAGGTGTGACCCACCTCATGGGCTACGGTGTGGCCGCCACGGGCACTGATGGCACCGGGACTGACGTTCAGCAGACCGCATCTGTTGTCTACACCAGAACCTTCGGCTTTCCAGTCGTTTTGATAGAAGACATACATCTCAATCTTGTACTTGTCGGTCGTCGATTGACCGGGGATGAGGAATCCAAGGTCATTGACGTATGTATTCCAATAACGCTCCGCCTGGGCAAGGAGAGCGGTGGGATAGAAGCGGTAGTTGGCTGACTTGGTGGGGTCGTCACCGAAACCTTTTTCCCAGAACACGATGAAATGCTCACTCTCCATGGAGTGCTTGAAACACCAACGGCTGTTGTCGTTCGTATAGTCCACGTCGGAGTAATAACTGGGTTTGTAGACAATCCTACCCGGGTCGTGGAGCATCAGCGATCCTTTGTAAATGCTCTCTGAGCCGAAAATCAACGATAGTTTGTAGTCCATGTATCCGGAGCCGAAACGCTGGCTGTGGAAGCGGATGATGGGATCAGAGAAGTTGGTCTTGTTCGTGCGAAACTCCAGCGAGTCGTAGGATGACACGACAAAGGGTTTGTTCTCCTTGAAACGGTTGTCGTATCTCACCCAGAGGGTATCTTGTGCTAAAGACAATAGGATAGACAACAACAATAGGCTGACAGTCAGTATATTCCTTTTCATAGGTCTTCGCTCCGCTATCTCACAATTCGTTTTTTACCATTGATGATATAGATGCCTTTGGGCAGACTTCCCATGGAGGCACCGACGTGCACCTTCTGTCCCTGGAGATTGTAAATGACGGCGTCGGCTGGGATGCCCTCGTCTGCCGTGACGTCCTGGATGCCATCCACTTGTCGTAGTGCGAAACGTATGGTGTTGACGTCCTCTGTATAATAGTGTGTACCATTGATGGTGATGGTCTTCTCTGCGGGGTGGAACACCGGGCCTGTCCACTCGTTGTCGTTGGAGAGCATGATGGTCTCGCTTGCGCCGCTATTCATCTTGAGGGTCATGAAAATGGCGTCGATATCATCGTCGGTTCCTGCGTTGTGGAAATTTGATATTCGCTTCGTTCCTTCGCCATACAGTGACAGTGGTAGCGTGCCAAATAGGAGAACCGCTCCAAGAATCCTTCCATAACGGGAGATCATGCTGAATAACGCACTCTTTTTGTTCATAATAGTCATTTTATCGTAAGATAAGTGGTTTATAACCTTATGCAAATTTAGACAAAATTCGAGAATTACAAGCCAGTCGGGATAAAAATGTTTCTTATTTTTATAATGTCCGAGCCGCCTATGTTATGCAAAGATAGTGCAAGGTGAGTGAAATGCAAAAAAAATGGAGTACCGCCGTACTCCAACCTTTGTTAACCTTAAATCTAATACTATGAAAAACACGATGCAAAGATAACACCCTTCTTCCAATCCACAAAATATTTCGCCTAAAAAGTTATGATTTATAACTATAATTAACAAACAACCCCCTTTTTAATAGAAAAACCCCTGATTAGCCTTGTCTTCACGGTTCTCTGCAGGCTGCGATTTTACCGCAGCCTGCCATCTCCCCTCTGCGGTTTAGCCGCAGCCAGCAAAAAAAGAGGGAGCACCTCTGTGCACCCTCTGTATACTGTAAATCACCTGGTTGTATGGCGTCATTTTCTTTTCTTGCGTTTCTGTTTCTTCTTTCCGCCGAAAAAAGCTGACAGAATGTTTCCTTGGGGCGAACTGCCCGACTCCTCAGAATGAAATTTGTTGTATAATTTCCATGCTAAGATGATGCCATCCACTAAGACAGCTCCTGTAGACATCATATTGGCGATACGACGTGAGGGACGATTGCTCTTTTCTTGATGAAACAATCCATTCCATTGTGTTTTCATTGAATGATTGTCTTTACGAAGTGCCTGGCGCAGTTCTTCCTTGCGCAGACGTATGTCTTCTAAAGACTTATATTGTAACAAAGGTTGTTTGGAGGCCATCGTCAGTTGTTCAGCAAAATGTTAGCAAGTGTTTTTACAAGTGGCTTCTCTATCCAGGAATGCCGTTTGACAATAAAGATGATCAGCAGCAATAAATGAATTCCAGCCACAATACTGAAACCACCCACGCGGCCGCATAAGGGCTCAAGCGCATAGGCAAGCGCAAAAGAAAGGTGTATCAACACAAATGACAATAGCAATAAGGTGACTATCGCTATCGCTGCCCATGTGATGAGCTTGACAGACTTTTCTATTGCGTCGAGCTTCACATATTCCGATTGTAACTCGAAATAGTGCTTGCCCTCTTCTACCAGTTGGCTGATGGTCTCTATGTTCTTGTCGCTGGAAATCATAGGCGAATGGGATTAATCCTCTTCAGCAGCGTCTTTGATGTCGTCTACAAAATCCTCCATGTCCTTGCGGGAAATGTTCAGATTGTGCTTCTTGCAGAAATCACTGACAGCGTCGGAAATCTTTGTACGGGTGTCAGAACCCTTCTCTGGAGCCATCAGCAGTCCCATGGCTGCTCCGGCAATTGCGCCACCGATAAAGGCGCCAATCAAACCTAATTGTTTCATAGTTGATAATAATATTATAGTGAAAAATAAATTGCTTCAAACTTCATGGCGCCTTCTCGCACCATAGCTTAAACCGATAGCAAATATACGCTTTTTTTGCCATACCACAATAATTTATTATTAATTTTTTGTTAAAAATGTTGTATTTTGTTCATTTAACAAACTTTATGGACATAACTGTAGAAAGTTTGAACGATTTTATGTAATTTCGCACGGAAAATGTAACGAATATGTTTATTCAATGTATGAATTGAATGTGTGAATTTTATCAATCATTAAATAGTATAATAAGTTTATGAAAAAATGCATGTTGCTTTGCGCAGGGCTTTGCGTTGCCCTGGCTTTCACCGGGTGTAAAAACAAAGAAAGTGCTTATCGGAAAGCCCATGACGCCGCACAGGCTCAGGAGGCCGTCAATGTAGTGGAGAACAATGGTTACGACGACTCTCCTGTGGTCACTCCTTTCGTCGAGACTCCCGTCACTGGTTCTAATGTCACCGACAATAATGATAATGTACCTGTAAGAACTGAGGACCTCACCGTGGTCAATGGTTCCGGGCTGAAAGCATACAGCGTGGTCATTGGATCTTTCAGCGTAAGGTCTAATGCTGAGAATCTCATGAGCCGCATGCGTGCTCAGGGATATGACGCACAACTCGCATACAATGCCAACCGCGACATGTACCGCGTGGTAGCTTCGTCATACAGCGACAAATCAAGCGCCGTGTCAAGCCGCGACCGCCTGCGCGCACAGTTCCCAGACGCATGGTTGCTGTACTACGGGAGGTAATCTCACCGTGGCAAGAATATTGTCCGTAGACTACGGAAAAAAACGTACAGGATTGGCAGTCACCGATCCGCTGCAAATCATTGCTGGCGGATTGGCGACTGTCAATACGTCTGAGCTCATGAAGTTCCTCGAAGACTATCTCGCAAAGGAAAGCGTGGAGAGAATCATCGTGGGAGAACCGCGGCAGAGCAATGGCATGCCAAGCGAGAACCTGCCACGAGTGCAGGCTTTCGTGCGAAGATGGAGACAGACACACCCTGACATTCCTGTCGAATACTGCGACGAGCGTTTCACCTCTGTTCTTGCACACCAGGCAATGTTGCAAGGAGGATTGCGAAAAAAAGCACGACAGGACAAGGCTCTTGTCGATGAGATCAGTGCCACGATTATTTTGCAGAGTTATATGGAATCGAAGAGAATATGATTTTACCTATTTATATTTATGGAAACCCCGTGCTCCGAAAGGTGGCACAAGATATCACACCCGACTACCCAGGGCTTGAGCAGCTGATAAAGGATATGTGGGAGACCTTGGCTGAGTCGGAGGGCATTGGGCTGGCGGCGCCACAGATTGGAAAGTCCATACGTCTGGTGGTCATTGACCTTGACCTCCTTGCCGATGACATGCCTGAATACAAGGGCTTCCGGCATGCGTTCATCAACCCGCATGTCGTGGAGCTCGACGACTCCGAGACCGACACCATGGAGGAGGGATGCCTCAGCCTGCCGGGACTTCACGAAAAGGTGACACGCGCCAAGCGCATACATGTCACATACCTCGACGAGCAGTTCCAGCAGCACGACGAGTGGGTGGAGGGATATCTGGCAAGAGTCATGCAGCATGAGTTTGACCACCTCGAGGGGAAGGTCTTCACCGACCGCATCTCTGCCTTCAGGCAGCAGATGGTGAAAAGCAAGCTCAGAGGATTCACCATTGGTAAGTACCGTTGCGCCTACCGCACAAAACCAGCTCCTCTGAGATAGTGACACTCATCATAAGGATACTCACACCTTGAACCTATGAAACGAACATGGCAAGACGACTGGTAGTTCTTCTCATGGCATTCCTGCCTCTCACAGCATTGGCGCAGTTCAATGTCGACAGACTTATCATGAGTGGCAGAAGTGCTCTTTATTATGAAGACTACGTCTTGGCAATACAACATTTCAACAGGGCTATTCTTTCTAAACCCTACCTCTACGAGCCATGGTTCCTCAGAGGGGTGGCAAAATTCTACCTCGACGACTTCGTCGGGGCTGAGAGCGATTGTGACGAGGCGCTCAGCCTCAATCCCTATGTCACCACGATCTATGAGGTGCGGGCGCTCAGCCGTATCAGACAAGATAAATTCCTGGAGGCGATTGCGGATTACGACAGAGCACTGAAAGACAACCCCTCCTCACAGAACTATTGGTTCAACCGTATGCTGTGTAGAATAGAATTGAAAGACTATGAGCATGCGCAACTCGACCTCGACACCATCGTCACAAAATGGAGCAACTTTGCCAGGGCTTATTCCGTCAAGGCAAGTGTTTACCTCACACAAAAAGATACAGCCAATGCCACCGTGTGGCTCGACAAAGCGTTGGAGAAAGACCCTTACGACGCTGAAATGTGGATGGTAAGGGCGAATATCTCCATGGCAAAGGCGCAATGGAAGAATGTCGACGAACAACTCACAAAAGCCATACACCTCAAACCCAATATGGTGCCCAATTATGTCAACAGGGCGCTGGCAAGACTCAATACCAACAATCTCAGAGGGGCGATGGAGGACTATGACAGAGCCATCGAACTCGATCCGGAGAACTTCCTCGCACACTACAATAGGGGACTGCTACGTGTGCAGGTGGGCGATGACAACAGGGCTATCGGCGACTTCGACTATGTGCTGAAGATGGAGCCCGACAACCTCATGGCCACCCTCAACAGGGCGATTCTGCTACATAAGACAGGAAAACTGAGGGAGGCCATACGCGATTATACCACCATCATCAACCAGTATCCGAATTTCTGGATGGGACTGGTCAATAGGGCGGAATGTTATCGAAGGCTGGGCATGACGGCGCAGGCTGAGCTCGACGAGTTTAAAGTCTTCCAAGCTCAGATGGGAAAACGTGTCGGTATGCAGACTCGGTGGAGCAGGGAACAGCTCCGTCAGACACGTAAGAAAAGCGAGATCGACATGAGCAAGTACAATCAGTATGTCGTCGAGGACGAGGAGGTGGTTGAGCATGAGTATGAGTACGACAACATCTATCGGGGAAAAGTGCAAAACCATAAGGTCGACACGAATTACATGCCTATGTACATGCTGTCGTATTTCCCCTATGCCAACGTCATCAAGTCATATCAGGTCTTCGATGTGCTGGTCGATGAATACAACCGGAAGCATGCGCCTAAACCGACGGTGCACCTCACTTGCAATCCTGTGTCAATGACCGAGCAGCAAAGTCAGCAGATGTTTGCGCTCATCGACACCCTCACAGCTGATATCCTCGCCTCCAGCGACATGACGAAGGCAAAGGACCTGCTGCTGAGAAGGGCTGTCGCCTATTCCGTGGTACAAAACTATGCCGACGCCATCGACGACCTCAACACTTGTCTGGAAATCGACGATGGCATGGCCGTGGCGTATTGGCACAGGGCGGTATGCCTGAGCCAGGAGGGTATGACGGGCAACACCCAGGGCGTGGAGACGCAAATCAAGGAGGGGGCTGCCATGGACGATTTCGACAGGGCTTTGCAACGGTCTCCTGGAAATCCATATATTTACTTCGACCGGGGAAACCTTAAATTGGCAAAGGGCGACCTGCAGGGGGCTATCGACGACTTCACCATGGCCATCGAGGAGAATTCCCATATCGCTGAGGCTTATTACAACCGTGGACTTGCACGCATCAATGCCGGACAACGTGAGGAGGGGGTCGCTGACCTCAGCAAGGCGGGCGAATTAGGACTCTACAGCGCCTACAGCATGATCAAGCAAACCGGAAAATAACCTCCATACGGAAAAATGAGCGTATAATGAGATGCCTGCGGCATCTGATGATGGCAGCCGGTAAGAATGCTGCACCTCCTACATTCTTCTGCCGGCATTCTTCTTGGTGTGCGGTAAGAATGCCGCACCTCCTACATCCTTCTACTGACAATCTTTTTGGTGGCATTTTCTTAGTGTCGCAAGGAGGACGCTGAAAGCGTCCACGCTCAGTAACAGGGGGTTCGACCGCAGGGAGTACCCTCTGACAGCACCGCCTACGACCTGCACCCTGAAAGGGTGCCCCAGCATTAGTAACTCATCTGCCATATCGCCCAAAGAAGAAAAATGTGATGCCAGCGGCATCAGATGGTGGTAGCCAGCCATGCAGCCATGCCGTAGGTATGCGACAAATCAAATATCTCCCGTATGTGTCTGCCCAAAGGTATGTGGCTCCCTAAAAAATCACGTCAACCTTTCCTCTATTTGAAAGAAAAGGTGTAACTTTGCAGACAGTTTTAAATCTTATCAATTTGTTATGATAAATATTACTTTCCCCGATGGCAGCGTACGCCAATATGAGCAGGGTGTCACGGGATTAGAAATCGCCGAGAGCATCTCGCCGGCTCTCGCACGCAACGTGGTATCTTGCGGTGTAAACGGCGAGACAGTAGAGTTGAACAGACCCATCATGGGGGATGCGAAAATCGCACTCTACAAGTTTGACGACGAGGAGGGAAAGCACACTTTCTGGCACACAAGCGCGCATTTGCTGGCTGAGGCCCTCAAAGAACTCTACCCGGGCATACAGTTCGGATTCGGTCCAGCTGTCGAGAACGGATTCTTCTATGATGTCATGCCCAAGGAGGGTGACGTCATCTCGGAGAGCGACTTCCCCAAGATCGAGGCAAAGATGATGGAGCTGGCCAAGAAAGACGAGCCTGTCGTACGCCGGGACATCTCCAAAGCCGACGCTCTCAAGGAGTTCGGCGAGGATGGACAAAACTATAAATGCGAGCACATCGAGCAGGACCTCGAGGACGGCACTATCTCCACTTATACTCAGGGTGCCTTCACTGACCTCTGCCGTGGACCACACCTCATGAGCACAGGAGCTGTCAAGGCACTCAAAATCACCAGCGTCGCTGGCGCATTCTGGCGTGGTGACGCCAAGCGTGAGCAGATGACACGTATCTATGGCATCTCTTTCCCAAAGAAAAAGATGCTCGATGAATACCTCGTCATGCTCGAGGAGGCCAAGAAGCGCGACCACCGCAAAATCGGACGGGAGATGGAACTCTTCATGTTCTCCGAGCGCGTGGGGAAAGGACTGCCCATCTGGTTGCCTAAAGGCACTGACCTCAGACTACGTCTGCAGGATATGCTGAGAAAAATCCAGAAACGTTTCGGATATCAGGAGGTCATCACACCGCATATCGGAAGCAAAAACCTGTATGTCACTTCCGGACACTATGCACATTATGGCAAAGACTCCTTCCAGCCCATCCACACTCCTGAGGAGGACGAGGAGTATATGCTCAAACCCATGAACTGCCCCCACCACTGTGAGGTGTTCGCCAGCAAACCACGGTCGTACAAAGACCTGCCTCTGCGCATCGCCGAGTTTGGCACCGTCTATCGTTATGAGAAAAGTGGCGAGTTGCACGGACTGACGCGCGTGCGCTCTTTCACACAGGACGACGCACACATCTTCTGCCGCCCTGACCAGGTGAAAAACGAGTTCCTTCGGGTGATGGACATCATACAGGCTGTCTTCAAAATCTTCCGCTTCGAGAACTTCGAGGCTCAAATCTCCCTGCGCGACCCCAAAGACACCGAGAAATATATTGGTAGCGATGAAATCTGGG
>FLNZ01003241.1_pt1 | contig 30772 bp, 12 predicted proteins | sample 1140391 | NCBI WGS metagenome assembly FLNZ01 (sample SAMEA3878171, study PRJEB12797) | bioreactor metagenome | biome: Moose rumen | place: Sweden | collected 2011-10 | reverse complement strand
AAGAGAATCACATTCACATAAACCTCAGCGTGATAGTTGCTGGGGAAGAGGGGACGCAGAGCGCGGTCCACCAGACGACAAGTCAGTATCTCGTCGTCGTTAGCCTTACCCTCGCGCTTCGTAAATCCGCCCGGAAAACGTCCGGCTGCGGAATACTTTTCTCTGTACTCTACCTGCAAGGGCATGAAATCTGTTCCGGGAACGGCATCTTTGGCGGCGCAAACAGTGGCCAGGAGCATCGTATTGTTCATGCGCAGCATGACGGCTCCATCGGCTTGTTTCGCCAGTTTCCCGGTCTCGATGCTGATGGTCCTGCCATCAGGCAACTCGACTGTCTTTGTAATTACGTTCATCTAAAAATGTGTATAAAATGTGTATAAAATATGCGCCTATGCGCATTAATCGGGCGCAAAGATACGAATAAGTGAGCGAAAACGCAAATTTATTTGAGGTTTTCCCAACGGGAGTATCTAAAACCGTTGGTTAAAGATATGACAATAAATTAAAAATGAAAAATGAAAAGTGAAAAGTGAAAAATGGTAAATGGCTAAATGGCTAAATGGTAAATGGCTAAATGGTAAATGGTAAATGATAAATGGTAAATGATAAATGGTAAATGATAAATGGTAAATGGGGAAGTGGTCTTTGTTTCCGCGCTAATTGTTCCTGTACGCTTGTGGCGTTTGCCCTGTGAACTTTTTGAAGGTACGAATGAAGTTGCTTGTTTCCGAATAGCCACATAGTGTAGCCACCTCCTGTATGGTCAGTTTATGGTGAGTCTCTAATAAATGAATGGCTCTCTGCATACGGATGTGAAGAATGAAATTTGCCGCGCTTTCATCGGTGATTTTCTCCAATTCCTGACGGAATTTCGAGGGTGACAGACCCACGCTCTCAGCCACTGAGCGCACATCCATTTGACCCGTTGCCATGTTCTGCCTTATGCTATCCATTACACGGCGGCCGAAGTCGTCGGATGCCTCCTGGTCAAGAGCCCCCTCTGTTCCTTCATGCAGTTGTTCCTCCTTAAGTTCCTCCACCACGGCCTGCAGTTTCTCGTTCAGTCGTATCTGCCTGCGGTTGCGGCGATGCATCACTACCACCACAACCACCGTCAGCAACACGCCTGCCACCATGATGTAATACGCTATCAATCGTTCCCTGTGCTCACTGTGATTTTCCAACATCAGCCAGTCGTTGCCAAACTCCGCATTATATCGTGCCAGGCTTTCCGCCGAACTGTGATTATAGATGCTGTCTTTCAATGCCGTGAAACGGTCGAAGTGTAACTTTGCCTCATCTCGGTTCGTTTTCCAAAGTGCCTCGTACAGTCCGCGGTGTGCGTGGATTTCGTTATAAGGGTCGCCCAGCCGCGCGAAGATGTCTGCTGCTTCACGGTAAGGGTTCACGCACTCGTCGGTACGCCCTTCGCAACTCAACACATTACCCAGTTTATTCAGTGCTATGCCTAATGAATGGCTGTCACCTACGCGTCGCAGATATGGAATCACACTATTCAACACCTGTTCCGCTTCTTCATAACGATTCAGACCAATAAGTACCGAAGCCCTCTGTGCCATTCTCACATACATCTTGTTGGTATGCCCCTCCATGCTGTCCAATCGGTAAGCCTCGTCGATGTACGCCAGAGCCAGCGAGTCCCTGCCCAGGGCGTGATACACCTCCGAGGCCATTCCCTTAAGCACCGCCATGCGAACGGTGTTGTCCGACTTCTGTGCCATTTCTATGCCTCTCAGCACATATTTCTCTGCCTCGCTTGGTTGTCCTGCCGTCAGGTAGATGGCAGCCAAGGTGTTCAGGCTCGAACTGATGCGGTCTTCATCGCCACTTTCCATGTCCAGTTTGTGGCAGCGCTGCGCGTAACCTATGGCTTTCGCATAGTGAGCCATGCGCATGTTTGTAATTGCCAACAGGCTTTGACAATCGGCCTCCAGTTCTGTTCCTTTGCTTATCAGGGGTAGTGCCCGCATGGCGTACACCGAAGCCTGTTCATAATTGTTTACGGAATAGAAATATTCTCCTGCCCAGTACCATACTTGTTGTCTCAGCGAGTCCTTAGGTGTCAGTTTCGTCATGTGCTGAGGAGTTGGCAGCAGCCCGCTCCGATAAATCCTATCAAAAAATCGGTTTGCGGTCTCATAGTTTCCCGTTCGGTCGAATTCAGTAATCAGAGAATCCTCAGGAGCAACAGCCCATGTAGCCGCTGCCATCATAACAAACAGAACAAATAACGAACTCTTTTTCATACGTCCTACAGCAAACTGCCTACAAAGATAATAAAAAAAGAGGAATTATATACTTGTTTAGGCAAACAAATCTTAAAAAGCGGTCGGAATAACTGCAATCATCAGTTTTTTAACGGTGGTGATTCGTCATTGATTGGAGCAACCATCTGTTTTTTGACGGTGTTGATTTCACGATGATTGGATATTGATTTCACGATGATTGGATATTAGTAAAACGGTGATTGTATGCCTATATGGCATTGAATTACCGTCTGTCTTCCTTGCTAAAATCATTGGTTTCATCGGGAAAATCATTCATCTTGCCGTCCGAACCTTTGGCTTAGGGATAAGATTTAGGGAATGAAAAAAATGGTATAATTTTTACTTTTCTTTCAAAATGATAACATTTTTTCACAAATTGATAATTAACCATTAATAAATATGTGATATTTTTGCAGCGTGAAAGAGTGTAAAACAACATTTAAAAAATTATTTTAATTTTTTTCTATGAAAAAATTTATCCTGACTATGGCCCTCGTGGTAACCAGTGTTGCTGCATGGGCAGACCGATGGACGGCTCCCTCGTCGAACGAGTATCCTAACGAGACGCCGCTGTACGTGACGGTTACTATTGACGAAGAGGTTGCGACCTATGAGCCCACCATCACGGAGATTGCCGCCTTCATCGACGGTGAGTGCCGCGCACAGGCTACTCAGAAGACGGGTGACGTCTATGTGCTGCGTGTCCGTGGCGGTGAGGCAGACATGAACAAGAGCATTACCATCAAGGCTCTGTACAACGGACTGGTGTATCAACTTTCCACCGACCAGACATTCGATGGCGAGGCAGACACACACGATGTGCCTCTGGAACTTCAGCTCAGTCCTCTGGTGGGCATTACTCTGGACGAGGATCCCATTGAAATGACGGTGGGTGGAACCTACAACCTGGCAGAGCACCTGACCTACCAGTATGGTTCGGACCGTATGGAAACCACCGTAAGTCCCATCGACCAAGACGAGACCCCGTTGACAATCAACTACATGGAGGCTGGTGACACTACCTACACGGACATCTACGACGGTGTCCTCGTGGCTAAGAAAGTCAACGGTGGCGACGGTGGCGAATATGTGGGTGTCTCTGTTGCTGTAAGTAGTGTCGGATCAAATGCCTATTTTAGTACAAGTGCCACCATCTATATCACTTTGCCTGCTGTTGAGCAGATTGTAGTGAACCCCACGGAACTGACCGTGTATGTGGACGACAACCTACAGGATTTGATACGTGCCGACAAGCTCAGCATCTCCATGCTGCCCGCCGAAGCTGATCAGAGTTATCATTTCTCCTCTACTGGAGCCGCCATGCCTTGGGACGCGAACTACTACTTCACGGCGGCTGGCGACTATGAAGTGCTTGTTTACTCAACGGCTAACAGTCAGTTGGAGCCTGTGACGCTGACCATCCACGTGCTGGAGCCCCTGACATTCAGTTTCCTCGAGGATGCATACGTCGGGAAGGTAGGTATGATTACCCCCTGGCAATTCAACATCTACATGAACACCACCGAAGGCTTCGACGCTTCGTTGCTGACCTTCGATACCAGTTTGACAAAACTTCCCACGGCTCCCTTCGCCTTCGAGTTTAGCGATGTCATGGAGAATCCCAACGCTGACGCTGGTGGTGCATACTACCTGACCGCTACGCTCACAGGCCGCTACATTGGTCAGTGGCCCTATGAGATAATGTACAACGGCGAGGCTATTACTGATATGTTGGAACTTACGGTATATCCTGAAATCAGCATCCAGAATGGCTGGCAGTGGGTATCGCCCTACGTCTATGTGGAAGGCAGCGAGGTTGGCAATTTCTGCGTTGACCAGAACTACCAAAGCTGGGTAACCACCAACATCACCGAGATGCGTACGCAGGAAAGTCTGCTCTACAACGATCCGACCCTGGGTGCCTTTGGCGACATCATCGACTTCAACTATGCAAATGGTATGTACAAGGTGAAGTCAAAGAATGCCAAGGCGTTCACTCTGACACTGGGTGAGGCCGATGACTACGAGAACTGGCAATGGGCACAGTACAACGATGGCACACAGTTGGAGAATGGCTACAACTGGGTGGTTTATCCTTATGAGTTTGCCTTGAGTCTTGACGAGATAGAGTCTTCGTTCAGCGACTATGCCCAAGATGGCGACCAGATTATCAGCAAGGACGGTGGATTCATCGAGTACAGCGACGGTGAATGGGTAGGTGGTGAGAACTTCACCTTCCAGCCTGGCCAGGGTTACATGTACTACTACAATGATACAGAGACTGGTATGTTCCAGCTTTATTATGACTATTACACTACTACTCCGAATTGCTATCAGACCCCAGCCACGGATGATCCAAACCAGCCATTCCAGCCAGTCGGCGTTCGCCGCAAGGCACAGGCTCGCCAGATGGGTTGGCAGGTTGAGAGCAACAAGTTCGCCGACAACATGAGTCTGGTGGCTGCCATCTCTTTGCCAAAGGACGAGCGTTACCTGTTTGGTGCCTTCGTAGGCGACGAGTGCCGCGGTACGGGTAGCATGGTCAAGGACGGCATAGCCTTTATCAGCGTTGCCGGTAAGAGCGGTGAGAAGGTGAACTTCCGCATCGTGGACACCCAGACGGGTGAGACCTTCGACATCGACGAGACCCTCAACTTCAAGATGAAGGCAGGTTCGCTGAACGCTCCCATCAACCTGACGAGCGAAGAGGCGACAGGCATTGAAGGAGTGAACGTCAACGCTAACCTTAACGATAACACAATCTTTGACCTGAACGGTCGCCGCGTAGTGAAGCCCACGAAGGGTATCTACGTAGTGGGTAGCCGCAAGGTAATATTCTAACAAAAAACATATAGCAGGGTGTGCCCAATGGGGACATACCCTGCTATATAATATACATTATATAATAACGCGCGTGTACGCGAGTAAGGACACCTTATGATAAGCCAACGCTTTCTCAAACATCTGATGGTTGTGCCGTTGCTGATGGGCTTGCCTTTGGGGCTGGCTGGTCAGTCGCTTTCGTTAAACACCATCTCCACCATTGCAAAGAGCGACCCCCTCATCATCACGGGTGCCGTAGGTACGCAAAACACCTATCGCTACACATCGGTTGGTAACGGCTATGCGTCGCCACTGAGCAACAGCATCTATGCTAACCTGAACATCAGCGTGTATGGCATATCCATGCCCTTCGCGCTATACTTTACCAACGACGGACTGGACTGGAACTATCCACAACTGAATTTCCGTCTGACCCCTGCTTACAAGAACTGGCGCGGACACTTCGGAAGAAGCAGTATGGCGTTTAGCTCTTATGTCATGAATACCAGTTTCAACGGTATCGGACTGGAATATACTTCCAACAAATTCCACGGCGGCGCCTTCTATGGCGTGCTGCACAAAGCAATCAACGACGACCCCACTGACCCCTTTGCACGCACTCCGCAGTACAAGCGTGTGGGATGGGGTTTCAAGGCTGGATATGGTTCGGGAAGAAACTATATCGACCTTTATTTCCTTCGAGCATACGACCGCCCGAACTCGATTGATGAGTCGTGGCGACGCTATATTACCCCACAAGAGAACATAGTGATTGGTGTAAAGGGTGCCCTGGCACCCCTGAAGTGGCTGTCCTTTACGGGCAATGCTGCCGTATCGCTGTTCTCATCCAACACCGACGCTCCAAAGGTGGACTCCATCGCCCAACGCTGGGACAAGATTATGGACATCCGCTATTCGTCGATGGCCCGATTTGCCGGTGATGCCAATGTCAATCTGATGTTCCCCGGCTTCTCCACCTCCATTACCTATCGCATCGTGCAACCCGACTATGCTTCGTTGGGCACCTATTACATGGCCAACAACTATCATTCGTTGGGCATTAACATGAACACGATGCTCTTTAAGAAACTGGCACTCTCGGGAACCTTCTCTGGTCAGTCGGACAACCTCACCGACCAGCAGATGTACACGACACGCGGTTTCATCTATTCAGGCAATGCCGCCATGCGTGTGGGCAAGCACCTGAGCCTGAATGCCGGATATAACGGATACACACAAAGCCAGGGCGACGGTACGGCTCATGTGAATGATACCACACGCGTACACCGCCGCACGGCCAGTTTCACGTTCTCACCCTCATACATGACGGAGAGCGATGCATTGGGTCATGCGGCTTCCATTTCGCTGAACTACACCTCGAACAAGGATCTCAACCGCTTTGCCATCGGAGAGAGCGATGTGAAGACGATGGCTCTGGGTGCCAACTATACCTTGAATGTGAAACCCTGGAACACAGACTTCGGACTGACGTTGAGCAACCAAGAGTCGAAAGGATACAAGTCGAAATATGTCACTCGCATAGCCTCGCTGAACAGCGGACACACCTTCTTTGAGGAGAATCCCCTTTCGGTGTCGGGCTCCATTTCCCTTGTCTATAACGAAATAGAACGACAGAGCAAGAGTCTGAATATCGGTGGTGAGGTAAGTGCCTCGTACACGCTGAAGAAATATCATGTATTCTCCACCTCCGCCTCTTTCTACAAATATGGCGATGTGAATCCCTCGAAGGTAAGAAGCAATCTGGACTGCACCGACATTACGGTAAGTCTGAACTACGCTTACACCTTCAGCCTGCTGCACATCAAGAAGAAGGAAGACAGGAAGATAAACAAGAATAAGTTCGTGAATAAAGTTACGAAAATCTCGGAAGGATTCTCGGAATAATTTCCAATGGATAATGGATAATTGACAATTAAGATAGTATGCTTGTTATGAATAATATAAAGAAACTGTTCTTCGTAATATTAACTATGCTGTTTGGCATAGGCCAACTTTCAATTTTCAATTTTCAATTGTCAATTGGTGAAGCCTTTGCCCAAGATGTAACCGTGACGGTAACTCCTACACAACAGGTGTTACCACCGCAGGTAATGCTTTATATCACGGAACCTGCCAACTACTTCAACATCAGTCTCTCTAATACTGGCAAGGACGATGAGAACATCTATTTGGTGATGCAAGTCGAGCAGACAAACCCCTCGACGGGTCTGGGATTGAGTACTCCACCGAAGCGCCAGCCTAAGATGCCTATCGTGGTGCCAGCCGGAGGAAACCGCATTCTGACTCCTGCCGAGATACGCGGACTCTTCAACCATATTCCCATCAATGAGATAAAGGCTCCTGCCAATTTGTTCGACAACTATACCGACGGTTCGTTCGGACTCTTGCCTGAAGGTCAGTATGAACTTCATCTTACGGCTTACCACTGGGACCCCATGGGCGAACCCTATGTAGTAAGTTCTCCCATGGGCGGTATCGCCTATTTCGATGTTTGCTACAAGGCGCAGGCTCCAGAGTTCCTGACACCTATGGCTCCTGGTGCCAGTGCGCTCGATCTGTTCTCTGTGGCTGAACTCGACCCCATGAGCCCGCAGTTTACATGGAAGACTCCCGTGGTGGCTTGTAATCCTACGCTGATTCAATATACCTACAGCATGCGCATCGTGGAATTGTTGCCTGACCAGATGCCCGACAACTCGATGGACAACAACCCCGTGGTATATCAGAATTCAAGTCTGAGTACGCCCACATGCATTGTGCCTTATTCGGTCATCAAACAGATGAAGGCCGGTAAGACCTATGCCGCACAGGTGACAGCAACTCCCGCCAACAGCAACAACAAGATGCTCAACTTCGTGAGCATCGAGAACAAGGGAAAGAGCACCTACCATCTCTTCCGTCTGAAGGATGACGGAACATCCAATGTGGATAATGACGAGACGTCCAAAGCACCTGAACCCGAAGATGTGGAGGAGGACGATAATAAGGATGAGGACAAGGAAAGCGACAAGATAGAGGAAGAAAAGGAAGAAGAAGACGAGGACGACATCACGATTAACATGGGTGATGTCAAGACAAACGAAATCGTAGAGGATTCGCTCTATACGTTCCGCAATCCCAAGATTATCGACCCCTACTTCCAAGATACGAATGGCGTACGTAAGCGTTTCGTAGAAACAGGTATCGAGGTGGCATGGGAAAGACCGCAGTTCGTGGGCGGTGAGGGTCAGCAGAACGATACCATCCGCATCGACTATGAGGTGCAACTTTTCAACAACGGCGAGCGTGCCGACAAGGAGGATGCCCTGCAGCAGGAACCCATCTACACCTTCCGCACCGACGAACAGAAGGACACCATCGAATGGGCAGATATGGCCGAGTTGGCCGAGGCGGGCGACTACATGGTGCTGCGCATCAAGCCCATCGTGTCCCACGGAAGTTCCGTTGCCTTTACGGGTGACGACAACGTGGTGGACTTTGCCCTATGCAACCGTCTCAGTCAGCAATACTTCCAGTGTTCCAGCACCACCGAGATAGAAAATACAAAACCCACTACGAAGTCCGCCAGTGACTTCAAGGGCAAGCAGGTATCCATTGGCGAATACCTGATGACCATCGATGACATCTCGGGCAATGGTACTGATGGCTTCAAGGGTAAGGGACGCGTGCTGTGGGAGCCCTTCGGTTCCAAAATCATGGTGTGCGTCACGTTCGACAAACTGAAAATTAACATCGATGACGTGGTTTATGAGGGTACCGCCGTTTCCGAGACCGCTCCGCAGATGAACAACAACAAGGAATGTGTGGACAAACTCTTCTCCGACTGGGGCATCGACAACCTCATCGGCGACACAGGCATCCCATACGCCAGCCAGTTGCAGAGCACGTCCACTGGTGCAGTGAAGAGTCTGGCCGAGCAAATAAACATTTCCAAGTATTACCAGGCTATCAAGGACGGTGAGGGACTTTACGACCTCATCACGAGTGGCGGCATGGACAAGCTCTACACCCCCATCAAGTTCCCGACAGAAGTGCTGCCTAAGGGTTGGGATGTAGTGGACATCCAGATTGCCGACATGAAGTTCGCGCCCGACCATGCCACGATGAACATCATCGGACAGTCCATCCTGCCCGAGTGCGACGTGCTGAAGAGCAAGATGCTCGTCTTTGGTGCCCCCCGTGTCTGCATTTCACCCAACCGGTTCCTTCCCGAATCGGGACAAATCGCCCTGCTTGGCGACTTTACTTTAGGCACCAGCGACTTTGAGATGACCTTCAAGGCTCCGCAGAATGTGTTGGAACCCAAGGACGGCTGCTACATCTCTTGGCACGCCGACACGCTCGAGCTCCTCGGCATTGATGCCGACATGAAGTTTGCCGGTATCGTGAAGGATGACAACGGCAAACCTACCACTGAGCGCCCCATCATGAACTTGAAGGCTTCCTTCGGTAGTTGGAACGACTTCTTGGTGGACGACATCTCCATCGAGGACTTCCAGGTGGAAGACCTCCCAGGCTACACCTTCACCGCCTCGAATATCGTCTATGACCATTCCGACAGGCGCAACTCCGCCCACATGGGTGCATTCCCCGAGAAGTATAGCAAATCAAAGGCTGGCATCAAGGGTAATGAAGAATCGTGGCACGGATTGCATATCGGCGAGATTGCCGTACGCCTCCCCAAGTCGCTGCAGTTAGGCGAGAAGAATGGGGACGGCGACTATCGCCTGAAGTTGGTGGGCGAGGAAATGTTCTTCGACCAATCGGGTGTCACCCTGAAGATGGGTGCCGAGAACGTATTTTCCGCCAAGGAAGGCACCCTCGGCGGTTTTGGCATCAGTCTTGACAAGGCTGTCCTTCAGATTATTCAGGACGACTTCGACAACTGTATGTTCAAGGGACAACTCAACATCCCCATCTTTGGTACGAAGGAAAAGGACAAGAGCGGCAAGGAGAAGTTCGGCAATGTGGACTACACTTGCGAGATACGTCGCCTGACCGACCCGCGTCCGCATTCGAAAGTGTCGGAGAGCATAAACCCCACCGAATTGCAAAAGACGCGCTATTCCTACGTGTTCCTGACCGAACAGGTGGACGACCTCAACTTCAACTGCCTTGTGGCTGACGTGGATCTCGACTACAAGCAGACCTATTTCCTCGTCGAAGCCTACGACGATGAGAAGGAGGACAAGATAAACACTCAGGTGGAACTCTGCATCGGCGGTACCATCGGCATCGGTGGCGTGGACACCGCCAACGAATGGCTGAAAGAGAAGACTAAGAGTCTGCCCCTGGAAGTGAAGATTCCCGACATCCACTTCACGAAGATGCGCCTGTCGAACGTGAAGCGTGCCGACTGGCACAGCATCAGTGACTTCGCCACCAAGAAGCGCAAAGAGCGCGAGGCACGCGAGATTGAAGTGGAGAAGGAACTGAAGAAGAGTTTGGCTTACTACCAGATTGCCGCAAGCGAAGAAATGGAATTCGGCGAGAATTTCTACCTCGACCTCGGTGAGTGGTCGCTCGCTTCTGCCAAGAAACGTTTAGGCCCGTTCTCTTTCTCGCTCGATAAGTTCAAGCCTTCACTTAAGAACAGCAAACTTTCTGTGGAAGTCGCCGGCACCGTTGGTCTTATTGAGGATAAGATTAATGTAGGTGCTACGATAGAAATCCTGGCCGATGTACACACGCCAGGCACCGACATCAGCGAGTGGAGCATCGACGACGGCGACATCAAGTTCCGCGGACTCAGCCTTGATCTCGACTTTACCGCCTTGCACCTGAAGGGTGAACTGAATGTCATTGAGGATGGCACAGACCATGGTTACAAGGGCGACCTCGACATCAGCATCACGGGGCTCTTCACCCTCACATGCGCAGGTGGCTACTTTGAGCATGAGGCCGATGCCAACTCCTTGGCAGGCATGAAGGACGAGGGCATAGATACCAAGACCCTCGATGCAGGTGACCGCAAATACTCTTGGGGATACTTCATGGTGAAGGTGGAAAGTTCCACGGGTATTCGTGTTGACCCGCTTGTCATCAACCGCATCTCCGGTGGCTTCTTCTTCAACTGCCGACCCACGAAGGGCAAGGACACAGAAACCGATAAGTTCGGTGGCGACCCCGAACCGTTCTATGGCAACATCGGTGTGGCATTTGGCATGAAACTCTCCACCTCGGCGGGCGAAAAGACACTTTCCGCCAATATGGATCTGCTTGTCTGCTACGACCGCCAAAATAATTGTCTCTCCACCTTCATGTTCAATGGTGATCTGAAGGCGGTGGGCGGCATCATCAATGCTAAGGCGAGTCTCATCTATGAGAACCAGAAAACTCAGGGCGGTGCTACGCAAAACCGCTACCTCTGCCTGAATGTTACCGTGGAGGCTGGTGCTGACACTAAGGCTCTCATTGCCGATGTGACCAAGGCCAATGCCGCACTGGCGAGTCTGAAGGACCAGATGGACAAGTTCCAGGGACAAGTCAACGACATTGCCAACAAGATGGTTGTTAACCCCACCCAAGGTTTGAAGCAACTATCGGGTAAATACGACGGTGACAAGAGCCAGGAAGTGGCCGAAGACGATACTGAGGACTCAGACATCACGGCAGAGGTAAAAGAGAAGAATGCTAAGGATGTCAGCAACACCCTTGGTGCCACTGCCATGAAGACCAAGATAAGCCTTGAGTTCAAGATAACTTGGGTGAAGAATGGATCTACCTACAACACACCCAAGTGGCACCTCTACCTCGGTGAACCTGAGAAAGACAAGCGTTGCTCGTTCACCTTCCTGAAGTTCAACGGCAAGATTGTCACTGTGGACATTGGTGCCGACGCCTACCTCTGCCTCGGTAACGAACTGCCCAACAACGGTGCCCTGCCCGCCATCCCCAGCAAGATTACCGAATTCCTCGCCGGTCACAAGGACGAAAAAACCGACATGGGCGGCGACCTCGGAAAGGCCGAACGCTCGCGTAAGAAGGCCGCTCAGGCTCTCTTGGGCGACGACATCAATGGTGGTGTCATGGTAGGAGCCTCAGCTTGGGGGTACATCAAGGTCGACCTCGGCTTGCTCTATGGTTACATTGATGCCATTGCCGGCTTCGATGCCTCGCTGGTCAACTACGGCAGCAGTGCCTTCTGTGTGAACAGCGGTTCCAAGATGGGTAAGGACGGTTGGTACGCCATGGGGCAACTCTATGCTTATCTGGCAGCCGAACTGGGCATCCATGTGAAGATAGGTTCGTTCATCAACGAGAAAATTTCCATCTTCCATGCCGGCATCGGTGGTGTGCTCGAACTGGGTCTGCCCAATCCCACTTGGGTGGAGGGCCAGGCACGCATCAAGATTAGCCTGTTGGGCGGTCTGTGCAAGATTAACAAGAAGTTTGAGTTCTCGGCTGGCGACCACTGCGTTCCCTTCAAGGGCAATGCACTGGACGGTTTCGAGATGTTCCAGGACGTAAGCCTTGGCAGTGACAGCCTCTATCAGGCCCTAATGGATCCCACTTTCGCCATCTCAGCCAACGAGGCCAACAACATGACCTTCACCACCACCAGCAGCATCGGCAGTCACTACCGTCTGCTCGACCCCTCGTATGTGGACGACATTGCCAAGAACATGGAGACCAACGAGGAAGACCTGAAGGAGAAGTTGGCCACCTACGCCAGCCGCACCTACGTATTTGATGTCAGTCAGGACAAGGATGCAGAGACCAACATGAAGATGGGTGTGCGCCTGTTCGACCTCGGCACTGACCCAACCACCTGGATTGCGAACAACAATGGTGAGCCCCTATCGGAAAGCGATTTCTACAAGAAGATGGGTAGAACCAGTGAGAAGAACAGTTACAACAACATGCGCCAGATGGTGTCTTCTTACTTCAACACCCGCGAAAAGACCATCTGTGAGTCAAGTAAGAAGAGAAAAGGCAGGGCACTCTCAAACGGAGAGGACGGCTACCTGCATACCGACAACCATTCTTCCAATATTGACAAGTTCATGGATTGGGGTTACCATGTGGGGTTTAGTTACTCGAATTCATGGGGTATCAAAGATAAGAAGGAAGTGAACGTAAGTTTCCGTGAGGACAAGGGTACGATGTTCCATCTTACCAACATGAATCTGGAGCCTGGCCATGCTTACGCCATGTTCCTCGTCGCAGAGGCCTATGAGATTGTAAACGGTGAACGCGTTTGGTGTGAATACATCGAAAATGGCAAGAAGTATTACATCCAATGGCGCCAGCACAAGGCATGGTTCTTCCGCGTGAAGAGCGACGAGGAGGAGAAGATTGTCACCGATTCGCTGCGTGACCTGCAACCCTACATCGCCCTGGCTTATCCCTCCATCGACGGCACCAAGGTGGTGGACAACCGTGGCGAGGGAAGCATGAGGGCATACTATAACGACATCCTGCATCCTACTATTGCACTCAACCGCGACATAAGCGGAAGTGTGCCCGCGGAGAAGATGAAGTGGGTGCTCACGGCCATTACGGCACAGGGCGATACGCTTAGTGTCCAAAAGCGAGATGCCAAATACTTCAAAAATGGCAACTGCATCAACCTGGAACCTGCTACCGCATTCAAAGACTTCGATGAGTTCACGGCAGCACACAGCAATGCCACAGGCACGGGAAAGAGCTACGATTTCGACAATGAAATCTATCATCTGGAACTCGTCTATACTTATCAGAAGAGTAGTGCAGAGAAGTGTAAGTACACGAATTGTGACAGCACCTTCCACTTGGTTGACCTGACGTTGATCTCCTTGCCGCATGACGTGAAGACAGCGAACGGCACCTATACCGATTCGTGGAACCTGACGACGAGTGTAGATAACACCGAACTGCTGCCTTATTCACTGCCCTTCGTGGGGGCACGCATCTATCAGGAACCAGTCTTCGACTATGAGAAGGAAATGAAAGAGCAGGCAGATGCCGATCATGTATTCTATAATAAAAAATATAGCAAGTACGACATCCCATTCCGTCTGCTTGATCCCTATCTCTATTTTGCTTACTTAGGTAAGTGGACGTTTATCGGTGACCGTGCAGTTAATAAGTACGACTTCGACGATGCCCCCATACCGTTCGGTACTGAGACAGTCATCTTCAACTACAACGGCACCACGGTGAACACCGAGTTCCTGAAGAACGAGACGAGCAAAACGCTGAACGAGGTGCGCGACCAGATGTACGGACTGTGGAACGACTGGCAATACAACAACACGAATATGCCATACTACCCCTTGCCCACCCTTGCCAAGACGGTAGGCGGCATCACGGTGAACAACCAGGATGGCAAGACCAGTACTATCACACCGCTTAACATCAACCACTATAAGGACTACACCTACTGCTTCCAGGACTTGGTGAAGGACTTCACGGCACCCTATACGCTGGCCACTAATTTCTGCGAAAAACTGAAGCAGGAGACACGCGACCTGACGCACTACTTCTATGCAAACATGGCAGAAAGGTTGGAAATGGGCAGTGATTTTGACTATAATGGTTGTCTAAACATTATGGTAAAGACCTGGAGCGCGGACCATCGTGGACGTTACATCGAGAGCGAGAATCGTGGTTTCAGCGTGAAGGTGCCTTACTACCAGTTGCCGCTCATCTTTGGCGACTGCTTCGGTGGTGACGCAAAGTACCACTATACGGTTGACGGGAAGAGCAAGACTTTTAGTGTAGATAGTAAGAGTCGTACGTTCAAGGCGACGATTGGCAAGAGCGACATGACCGACAAGACGCGTTGGCCGTCGAAGTCCTCCAATTTGCTCTGGTTCCGTCTGTCCGATGCCGCACACAAGGGAACCACGTTCTCACCGACTATTTTTAACAAAGATTGGCAATATAAAACGGTAACCTATCCTGGTGAGGCATGGCTGCGCTACACCGATTCCGAATATGCCGACTCCTACGAAACTACAAACAACGATGAGCGTTACATCGCTTGGGATCAGTTCAATGCGGAGAAGGGAATGGAAGCCGTCAGTGATTTCCAAGCCTTCTTGTATCGTGTGAACTGTTACGACATGGCTACGGGCCTATACACACGTTACGATAACGTCGGTGCCGATTACGAGACTAAAGTTGTACGCATCAATGCTGGCAATGCCACGGCCACGAACATGTCGCAGATGACGGATGCCATCACCAATCAGGAGCACTACCTGAAGACCCACTACGACCAGCCAATGGTGCAGGCTATTATGACGGAACTTAATTCGAATGAAAGCCGTCTCTGGTTTGTTAATTCTGATTCCATCTACCAGGCTTCGTGGGAAAAGTATGAGAACGGGAAGGTTGTAGCCTCTCAGACTTATAAGTACAATGGGGAGAAAATTATCAAGGTATGCTGTATGGAGGAGGCAGGTCGAACGCCGTGGACTTCAGCACGTAACTCATGTACTTCGATTTACTTCGATTCTTCGATGTCGAAGGCCGAAATATACAATACCAGAAACTGGTTCAGCGGTTTCAGTAAGTTAAAGACTGTAAACAACACTGGGAATCTGAACACATCAAAGGTCACCGACATGGCAGGTATGTTCAAGAACTGCTCCAGCCTTACCAACTTGAACATATCGTCATGGAACGTAAGTAACGTGAAGGACATGGAAGGTATGTTCAATGGTTGTGAAGAGTTAAAAACCTTGAATATCACAGGTTGGAACACTTCCAAGGTAGAGAAGATGTCTAACATGTTTGCTTATTGTTACAAACTGACTGAGGTGAAGGGCATTGAAAAGACAAACACCCAGAAGGTGAAGTTCATGGATGGCATGTTCCGTGCTTGTGAGATGATGGATTGGGCTCCGCTTGACAACTTCACCAGCGAAAATTTGGTTAGTGTGAGCGACATGTTCAACGGTTGTACCAAGATAGAGGAAATCAACCTCAACGGCATAGAGGGTATGAAGTTGACATACACCTCTGGCATGTTTGCCGGCTGCAAGAGCATGACCCGCCTGCATCTCAAGAGCCTGACTTGTGATGATGACAACCTGACGTATAAGAGAAACTACGAAGGTATGTTCACCAATGTGCCCGACTTGAAATGGTGCGACATCAACTATGGGCTTGTGGATAAGATAAAGGATCAGATTCCAGGTAAAGTCTATCCCCAGTACGACGAAAACTATATCGTCGTCTATGGGACGCTGACCGATAAACCAACGACTTTCAGTCTGACTACTATACCCTCTGTTACCACAACCGTTGTGTATGACCCCATTACTCATACTTATGTTACGACTGAATTGGGAACGAACTCTAACTCTAATTCTAATTCAAGTAGCGGTCAGACATTCACTCAGGCTTCCAGTGGCCAGACCTTTACTCAGGCCTCCCGTAACCAAGGAACGAGTGCGACACGACAGGCTACGACGGTTAGTCAGAGCACTGGCCTGGTAAGACAGGGAACGGTTAGCCAAAGTAGTAGTCAGGGCACGAACGCATTGGGTTCCGTAAGACTGGGTACTGGTAACCGAACAGAAGGAAATTCCGAGGCAATTGCAAGTTTTGTCAAAGAAGAAACGCCTGTGCTTGTGTTCAAGCGCCATCGTGCACCTAAGAAAGACGAGACCACTTCGGTAACCGTCAATGGTGAAACGAAATATGTGAAGGTCGTCAATGTATGGCAGGGCGAAGATGTTTTGGGCAAGAGTTACAATCAAAGCAAGATTCCTTGGAGCGATGTGCGTGCGGACATCAAGCAGGTCTATATCGAGCAGTCGTTCGCCCAGTCGCCTATCAGCACTAAGAACTGGTTCTATGGTTGCACGAGTCTGACGGACATCTACGGACTGGAGAACCTGAACACTTCGCGTGTGGAATCGATGGAGAGCATGTTCGGAAATTGTTCGAAGTTGACGGAACTGGATTTGACGCACTTCAAGACCAACAAGTTGACAAACATGTCGCAAATGTTCTGGGGATGTGAATCCCTTAAGAAACTTGGCTTTGGATATAACTGGAAGACTGAGAACGTAACAGACATGAGTAGCCTGTTCTCGGGTTGTAAGTCGCTGAAGGAACTCTCGTTTGTCTATGACTTCGACACTCCGAACGTGGAGAACATGGCCAATATGTTCAAGGATTGTGAACAACTGGAACGCATCAATATGAGTTTTGGCCAGGAGTTCAACACCGCCAAGGTGACCAACATGCAATGTATGTTCGAGAATTGTAAGTTGCTGAAGTGGATACCCACCCTCTCTTCTACGGAGAATGTGATAGGTCTTGGAATGATGTTCTCGGGCTGTAAATCGTTGGAAGAGGTCAACTTCACTGGCTACGATATGAGTAAGGTGACGGGAGTATCCTCCATGTTCAAGGATTGTGCGGCACTGAAGACCCTTAACCTGAGCAACTTCAGGGGTGAGTCGCTGAAGTATTACAATTCGATGTTCTCGGGCATGAATAACCAGTGTACCATCTACATCCCCAGCGACTGTAAGAAGGAAGTGCTCGATCAGTGCCCGAAATCGACGTTCCCGAACCTTGTGCTCATTTATCCAGCCTACGTCATTCGCTATCAGGTGGGCGGCAACGCACAGTTGCTCTTCCTCGGTTCGAAGACCACATTGAAGGTGGGCGACAAGTACAATGGTTACACCATCGATGCCGTGTGGAGTGGCAGGGATGTCATAGACAGCCAAAGTGGATGGAGCAACACGTCCAACCCATGGCACACGGATCTCAGTTATCCTATTACAAAAGTTACTATCGACCAGTCGTTCAAGAATGTGCCCATCGTGAATGCGGCTTACTTCTTCAGTTTCTATTCCAAGAAGTGTACCAGCATCACGGGCTTGCAGTATCTGAACTTGGCGAATGCCAAGGATCTAACCTGGATGTTCAGCAACTATCAGGGCGAGACGCTCGACCTGAGCCAGTGGAATACACAGAGTGCCACGAATATGGACTGGATGTTCTTGAACTGTCCGAACCTGAAGACGCTCAAGTTAGGCAGCAACTTCAAGACGGACAATGTCACGAGCATGCAGGCTATGTTCTCGGGTTGTAACAGCCTGGAGAGCCTCGATGTAAGCAAGTTCAACACGGCGAATGTGGAGAACATGAGCATGATGTTCTCGGGTTGCCACAATTTGAAGAGCCTTGATGTGAGCAAGTTCGACGTTTCGAAGGTGAAGGACGGTACCCTGTGGAGTATGTTCTCGGGTTGTCGGAGCCTGAAGACGCTGGATATCTCTAACTTCGACATGGAGAAGCAAACCAACATGCTTGGTATGTTCTCCGGTTGTGAAAGTCTGGAAAGCCTCGACTTGAGCGGACTTGACTTGTCGAACGTAAAATCGTGGATGACGGCCTTCAACGGCTGTACCTCGCTGCGCAAACTGGTTATCGGTTCGCTCATTACGCCCGACATAATAAAGAAGGAAACCCTCGGTGGTCAGGTATATGGTGCTTTCGATAATGTACATGACCTAACCGTCATCACTCCGCCAGAGAAACTGGAGGCCATCAAGGAAGCCTTCATCGAGAAACTGGGCTTCGTGGATGGGGTGACGGGTACGTTCTACGACAAGGAACCCGAAAAGACAGGACAAGTGCTTTGGATTAACGATGATAAGTCACTCGTATTCTTCTATGGTTCGCCCGTGGGCGACTACTACAACAGCCAGGTAGTGACCAAGAAGTGGGAAGGCGACAACGTGCTTGGCAACAAGGGAACCTTTGCCCCATGGACACAGGAGATTGCCTCCAGTGTGGAGAAGGTGAAGTTCGACGCGTCGTTTGCCAACGCACGACCCACCAGCACCAATGCATGGTTCCTGAATATGAGCAAGTTGACGGAAATCGAGAACCTGAAGTACCTGAATACATCTGAAGTGACGACCATGGAGGATATGTTCAAGATGTGTTCTAAGCTTCCGTCTGTTGACCTGAGCAACTTCAATACATCGAAGGTGACCAGCATGTCGTATATGTTCTATTACACTGGTCTGGAGGAATTAGATGTTTCCACCTTCAATACAACGAATGTGACCAATATGTCACGTATGTTCTGCCAGAGCGACAAGTTGAAGAAACTCGACATCTCTAATTTCAATACGAGCAAAGTGACCTCTGCTCCAAGCCTGTTCAATGGCTGCCGTGCCCTGAAGGAACTGAAGTTGGGTCAGAACTGCACCTTCACAAAAGTATGGCCGAAGAAATCATCGGTATTTACCAGCGTGTCGGGCATGGAAGTACTTGTACATTCGTCGTACCTCGATGCTGTGGAGAAGAGTTTCACCGACGATTTGGGTTTCACCAGTTCTAATGGTGAATTCATAGCCGAAGATCAGCGCAAGGCGCAAGTGCTGTGGAACAGCGGCGACAAGAAACTTACCTTCGTCTATACCAAAGAGTTGAGTGCCGGCAAGTACTACAAGGGCAAGTACATCTCGAAGGCGTGGGGCGAAACGGATGTCTTAGGTGCCGCTCAAACCAAGACCTCACCATGGGCTTCCAATCTGACCAGTCAGGTAACCACGGTAGAGTTTGACCCGTCGTTTGCCAATGTCAAGGTGACCAAAACCTCCAATTGGTTCAAGGGATGTACAAACTTGAGCACCGTGAAGGGTCTGGAGAATCTGAATACGGCTTCCGTAACGGACATGTATGGTATGTTTGCGAACTGTCCTTCCTTGGAAGAAATCGACCTTTCCAGTTTCAATACGGCAAAGGTGACGAGCATGTCGTATATGTTCGATGGTTGCTCCAGCCTCAAGTCGCTCGACCTTTCCAGTTTCAATACGGCAAATGTGAAGTACATGACAGGCATGTTCCGCAACTGCTCTGCCCTGACCGAACTGAAGATAGGGCACTTCAACACGGGCAGTGTCACCTCTATGTCGGCATTGTTCCAGGGTTGCTCGAAACTGCCCAGTGCAGACGTTGAAATGTGGAACACCGTGAACGTGACAAACATGAGTTATATGTTCAAAGATTGCGCCGCAATGACGGAGATAAAGACGGGTAAGTTCAGCACCTCGAACGTGACGAATATGAGTTACATGTTCTCGGGCTGTAACAGTTTGAAGTATCCTGCTGTCTATAGTTTCGATGTGACGAAGGTGAAGGACTTCGCCTACATGTTCTTCGATTGCTCGTCGGCACGCACCATCAACCTCTCGCAATGGACAACACCTGCTGCGACCAACATGCAGGCCATGTTCAAGCAGTGTTCGGCAGCCGACATCATCGAAACCTCAAAGTTCAATACTTCGAACGTGACAGATATGAGTTACATGTTCTATAAGACGAATAAACTGCAATCGACGTGGGTATATTACTTCGATACCTCACAGGTTGAGGACATGAGTTACATGTTTGCCTATAGTGGCTCGGAGGACAATGGCCACTGGATAAGCCTCAGCAACTTCGACACGTCGAAGGTCAAAAACATGTCTCATATGTTCTATGGCTGCTCTACATTGACAAGTCTTGACCTGACGAACTTCAACCTGCTGAATGTAACTACGGTCACAGGCATGTTCTCCTATTGCACGGGATTGAAGAGCATGAACATCGGCAATAAGTTTAAGCCTAATTTGTCATCGTCAACGTCGAGCTTCTATAAGGTGAGCGGACTGAAGGTTATCCTTAAGAATGTGTCCTCTGCATCTTCCGATAAGAACACCATTCCCGGATTTCTGAAAAAGATGGGCTTTACCAACAATGTCACGGGTACGGTGCAGTTGACGACGGGTGGACCTTATAACTTCTGAGAATGAGAAAATAAGTAAGATATGAGATATAAGTCAATCATAACAGGTATGTTGCTGATGGCCGCTACTTCGGTCATGGCACAGGTGACAGGCAACACGACGGGAGCAGGGAACTCCGGCCTCAGGGAAATACGCCCGGCATACCACCCGCGCGTGACGTCGAAAATCAGGTTGCTGACCCGCTCCTATGGCGACAGCATCGTGCTGCGCTGGGTAGCAGAGGACTATGTGTCGTACAACTATCTGGCCACGTTCGGCGTGAACGTGTTACGTGTATCGAAGGTTGAGGGATACAATACCGATACGCTGGCCTATGCCCTGAAACCGAAGACGCTGGAACAGTTCAAGCAGAAATATGCCCCCGACGACTCCATCGCCTACGTAGCCATGAACGTGCTCTACGGCGAAGAGAAGGAGAACGTCCACCGCGACCACGGCGAACGAGGCAACACACTCGACACGAGCAGCGACCAGGACATCAACTACGGCTTCTCCATGCTCACCGCCGACTGGCGTCAGGACCTTGCCGAGGACTTGGCGGTGCGTCTGACCGACAAGACGGCGAAGGCGGGTGTCCCCTACGAATACATTGTGCAGCCCACGGTATGGAACGACGAGGTGATTATCTTTGAGCCAGGTGTGGCAGAGAATGTGACGAACACCCCCTACAAGCCGCAAGTTTACGACGTGCGCATGGTGGACTCCCTGGGCGCGCCCTATACGTTGCAGATAGGCTGGTGGGACTCGGAACACAGCAGTTTCGAGGTGGAACGCCGTCAGACCTCCACCCTCAAGGGTGAGCGTGTCAACGGGAAGTGGGAGCGCATCACCCAGAAGCCCTACGTATCCATGGTAGAGCAGGCGGAAGGCGAGGACTACTGCCTAGTGGTGGACTCCGTGCCCGAATTGGGAAACTGGGAATACCGCATCATGGGCTACGATGCCTTTGGCGACCTGAACGACCTGGGCGAACACTCCGTCTTCGTGCCCGATGTAGAACCACCCTTGCCTCCGACACTGAAAGCCATCGTCATTGAACGTCCCGACGACAACGACCCTATGTCGCAAGTCTTTGCCCACGTCATCTGGGAGAAAGAATACATAGAGGAGGACTTTGCAGGCTATCGCATCTACTACCAGCCTATGCAGAAGGACAACGAGGCATGGCGACTCATGACCCCCAACCTGTTGGCTCCCACCGACACCATCTGCAAACTGGACATGACGGGGTACCGCACAGGCATGATGTATATCGCTGCCTACGACTTCACGGGTAACGAAAGCCGCTCTTTCGTCCAGCAGGTGACGCTGACGGACTATAAGGCTCCCGCAGTGCCCAGTAACTTCCGTGCCATGGTGCGAGAGATTAACCTGACCGACACTGCCGAAGTGAACACTAAGTGGGCGTATGTCGACCTCTACTGGCAACCCGCTGCTGAGGATGACGACATCGACTACTTCGATATAGCATACGCCAACGACACCACGCACAACTTCCTGCTACGCAACGAAGGTGGCATCCGCCAGTCGGCCTTCACCGACTCCATGGCACTGAATGCCAACCAACGCTATATATATTATAAGGTACGCGCCGTGGACTATTCGACGAACATCGGTGAGTGGAGCCACTGGATACAGGTGGAGCGTCCGCACATTACACCGCCTACACAGCCGCACCTTGGGCACTCCAGCCACGACAACACGACGGGCATGCACATGGAATGGATAGTGGGTGCAGATGCCGACATGAAACGCCACATACTCTACCGCCGTCTGGGCGAGGAGGGCAAGTGGGAAATCCTGGCGAAGTATGATGCCGACAGCGTGAAGACGCAGGACAACACCATCATTGTTGACGACAACCCACCCTACTCCCAAAATGGGCGCTACTACTACTTCATGCGCAGCGTCAATGCCTCACCCTTTACAAGCAATAGCCTTGCTGTCAGTTGGAAACATCAGGGTCCCCGCATACTGGACGTGCCCATTGAACTTACGGGTTCGTACGAAGATGGTACGGTATTGACATGGTTTATAAATCCCAACAAACTTCCAGGTGGAGAATGGCACTTTTGCATTTATCGCAAGGGACTTGGCGACAAAGACTTTAAGTACTATATGTCTGCCGCCCAGACCGACCAACGCTACACGGAGCATACGCTGAAGCAGGGCGAGACGGCAGAGTACTATATCCAACTGCAATTTGAGGACGGTCGTCGCAGCCAACCCTCGAATACGGTACGTGTGACGGCCAAGGCCGAATGACTATGGATAATGGATAATAGACAATGGATATAATTGATAATGGACAATGATATGAAGGCGATACATCGAATCCTATTGCTCGCAGTCGTGGCGGTGCAGTTGGCCAGTTGCGGCCTGCTGGACTTTGACGTGGATGAGACTGGAGTGTTGACGCCTACGGAGATGTATCTGGAACAAGATACTTTCTACGTGATGCGTGGCGAAACATTCTCCCTGCATCCAGTCTTTACGCCTGACACTGTAAACATCACAGACCTCTATATGTTGCCCATGCACAACGATATAGTGACTGTGTGCGGTGCGGATAAGTTGGAGGCTATAGGCGAGGGTTCCACAAAGATATATATAATTTCCGTCTCGGCACGCATCCAAGACAGTTGCATGGTCTTTGTGAGTGCTCCCTGGTTGAAGGAAGAGCGTGTTTGGCCCTACGAAACGGTGTTCTATGCCAACGTCACTCTCAACGGAGAACCATTGCCAGAGGGTATGGAGGTGGCAGCCTTTGTAGGCAATGAGTGTCGTGGCAAGGGGGTGAAGAAGTCGGCATACGGAATCAACTACTGGCAGTTCCGTGTAGGGTCCGATATCTTGTATGATGATAATTCGGATTGGGACGATGGGTATTGTGAGGATGATGAGTATGACGCAGAAGATATTGGCGATGGACCCTATCGCCCCCAAATCAATTTCCGTGTCTATGACCAGACTCATCATAAATTATACACCACGGCAATACATGCATTCTTTGATGGGGAAACACATGGCACGTTGTCTGAATTGTTTGAAATAAACTTCTGAGATTATGAAGAAATATATCTATCTCATAGCGACATTATTCTTGTTGGGAGGCTGCACGCTGTCGATGGAAGACTGGGTGACACCTGAGGAAGACCGTGGCAAGGATGAACCCTATACCGTAGAGAGTGAGTATGGAACCATCACCTACCAGTTTGCCGACAGCGTTTTGTATGTGACGGACAAGGTACAGGAAGACTATATCGTGCGCGTGGAGCACGACAGCATTCTCTATTTCAATGGTAATGTGCCGCAGAAGTTTCGCCCCTACAAGGGCATGAAGATGGCCACGGGCTGTTCCCACCTCCTGCCCTATGGACTGAACCACAAGGTGCTCTCGGTGGAGGACGTGGGCGGCATCCTCAAGGTTGTGACCACCAAGGTTTCGACTGAAGAGGTGTATGAGCACCTGAGCTATAAAATAGATTACGACATTGTGGCTCCTGACCTTAGCGGCATGACGGCAGAGGAACTTGAGGACTATGGCTATGAAATGACCATAAACGAGGCTGGGGATACTGTCATCATGGACTGGAACGAGTATGATGTGGAGAAGGGAATTCGCCCGGCATCGGCCAAGCGGCGTTCGCTGAAAAGGAGCATGCAGAAGTCGTCAGGAATGCGTAAGGAGAAAAGGACAGGTGACAAGGAAGAGGAAACAACTTATATCGACCTCTTGATAGACACTCGCGATATTGCTGTCAAGGATGCGAAGAGTTATGCCGATCAATTCCGTAATGGACTTGTCACTTCTATCCTCGGTCGCCTTTCAGACGAATCAGCCAAAGTGCCCAGTCGTACAAAGGAATTGCTTGGAGACCCTTATGTAGGCGTTGGCTTAAAGGTAGTCAACCATCAACTTGTGCATGCCGAGGAAGATACAGATATAGACTATGAACTGAAATACACCGACACTTGGACAGAATGGGAAGCAAGGATAGAGGCTGGATTCACAAAGAGTTTCCTCAAGTCAAAGGATGAGGAGACCGATGTGATGGGCATACCTGATGCGGCATTCTTCAGCGGGCTTAAGAACACACTAAAGGAGAAACAAAGTCTGAAGAATCTGGCAAAAGAGAGTACCAAATGGTCCAACGGACAATTGCGTATCATGCTTACTGCCACACCCGTTCCCATCGCTTTCATTGCCAGTGCCACCTTCTCACCTATACTGGAAATTAGTGGTAACATCTGCGGATCAGTAACATATACAACTGACAAAGTGCGTACAGGTTACGAGATTAAAAATGGAGAAAAGTATGATATAAAAGACGAAATCATTGAGAAGAGTCATTGGAGTGCTCCTAAGTTTGTGCTTAGTGGTGCCTTTAAGGCTGGTGCCAGTTTCCGTGCTGCGGCTGGCATAGAGGTGGCGGCTACCATTGGAGTCACTGTTGGGGCCAACGTGGAGGGAGGATTCGAGGCCAACGGATCCATTGGTTTTGACACGGGTAATGCGCTTGATGATGACGAAGAGACTTCTGCATGGAAACCCGAAGGGGAACTCCATTTCTATGTGGACTTCTATGGAGACGTGCAACTTCATGTGGCACCCCTCGGATTCCATCTCTGGGATAAGGAATTGGCAAGATTCTTGACGAAACACATCGTCAATGTCACGACAAAATTAGCACCTCAGATAGATTTTACTTCGGGTACCACTAAGTTTGGAAAGGAATTAGGAGAGGATTATAGTGATTATGACCAGATTGGTTTGGTTCGTGGTTTCTATAAAGTGAGGTCGATGGATGGAGTCGGTGCTTTTCTGAGTTTGAATCCGATGCGTTATCCAGGTATGAGATTGTATTTCGGACCTGTCTCTGATAACAATTGGATTTTTATTAAACCCTATGATGCTAATTGGGGTGATATTGAGAGCATGAGCCAATGGAAGTCTGCTGAAAATGGCAATGTCTATAATTTTGAATGGGTAGGAACCATTACTGATCATAAAAAAGGAGAAGATCCCATTACAGAAGTAACTCTCGTGCCCACACTCTACTCCTATAAAAGTTATTTCAACCCCTTGTATGCAGGAAAAGTTTCGTTTGAAGATGTAATAAAACATATTGGTGATGAGATTGTCATGAAAGACAATGCCTGCCGCATAGAATTGGCTGACCCCGATATTACAACCCTTGAAGCAGGGCAGATTGAGGGCGTATGGAACGGAGACTATGACTTCGCCAGCCACGAACAGGGTGGATATGTCAGCACAGAAGATGGTGAACATGGAGGACAGTCTGTCTATGAGAAACCCTCTCTGCGAAGATACACTATATATACAAGAATTAAAATTGACGGAGGAACCCGCATGAAAGAGTGGGGTCTCAAGATTTACATTTTTGGCCCCGATGGCAAGAAGCGACTTCTGCGCCGCAAGCTGCCCGTCAATAAACTTCGCTCGGGCACTTACACCTTTATTTTCAATTTCGAGAGCGACTGGGGAACGAAGCAGAGCATAGACACCAGTAAGGAGCATCTTTACTTCCGCATCCAACCCTATTGGAGTGACCCCCGAGCCTCCGACCTCATAGAGGCTCAGGATGCCGCATCGCTGAAAAAGTACCCCATCGATTGGGAGATGGAGGACACTAAGTCTGAAGAAATCCTCGGAAAGGACAATGGAAGCAAGTGGGGTACGGTAAGCCAACAGAACCTCCACGACTATTGATGCCGCATTTTTGCTAAGAACTATACAGGCGCAGATGGTGATTTAACATCGTCTGCGCTTTTCTTTATTGTTGCAGGAATACAGGCATGTATGTTAAAAACTCGTAAAATCTTGTGGCTGTACGAAAAATAATGCGTACTTTTGTGCATAGATATGGGAATATTGTATGTTGTACCCACTCCTGTGGGCAATATGGAAGACATCACCATGAGAGCACTGCGCATATTGCGCGAGGCTGATTTGGTGTTGGCCGAGGATACACGTACTTCGGGCAATCTGCTGCGACATTTCGACATACATCGTCCCATGTTGTCCTTTCACAAATTTAATGAACATCAGACCGTAGCCAATATAGTTTCGCGACTTATGGGTGGCGAACAAATGGCTTTGGTAAGTGATGCGGGCACTCCTGGTATCAGCGACCCTGGCTATTTGTTGGTACGCGAAGCCATAAAGGCAGGCGTGGAAGTTATTACCCTGCCAGGTGCCACCGCTTTTGTACCAGCGTTGGTAAGTAGCGGATTGCCCTGCGACAAGTTTTGTTTCGAGGGCTTCCTCCCACAGAAGAAGGGGAGGCGATCCCGTCTGGAGGAATTGGGGCGTGAACCGCGTACCTTGATTTTCTATGAGAGTCCCCATCGAGTGGTGAAGGCACTGGAACAGATGATAGACATCTTTGGGCAGACGCGGCCAGTTGCTGTATGTCGAGAGATTTCAAAAGTGCATGAGGAGGTAGTACGCGGCACGCTTAGTGAAGCACTCGGGCATTTCCGTATGAACGAACCGCGTGGCGAATTTGTGATAGTGGTGGGGGGATGCCCCGTCCCTAAGGACCCTAAAGAATCTAATGACCTAAAGAACCCCAAGGATCTCCAAGAGGCTAAGTCCTTTTTATCGAAATATCAACTTAAACAACTTAATAGTGAAGAATCATGAAAAAGTTAATGTTTTTTGCCCTGTGCCTGGTGGCACTGGCATCGTGTGATCAGTTTGGAAAAGGTGCTGCCGACAAGGCTGCACGTGAACGCGATTCCTTGATGCAAATCATCAATCAGAAAGACGACGAACTGAATGAAATAATGGGATGTGTCAATGAAGTCCAGGAGGGATTCCAACGCATCAACGAAGCCGAAGGGCGCATTACCGTGGCCGACGGCAATCGTGAGGGAGCCTCGGCGCGTGGCATCATCCAGGAAAACATGCAGTATATTCAGGATGCCATGCAGCAGAACCGTGAACTCATCGCGCAGTTGCAGCAGAAACTGAAGACATCTACCTTCAATGCCAAGGCTTTGGAAAAGACCATCGCAAACTTGCAGGCTGAATTGGAAGCACAGAATCAGCGCATACAGGAGTTGGAAGCCTCTTTGGCAGAAAAGGATATCACCATCGCACAGCAGGGTGAGCAAATCGACAACCTGAACCAGAACGTAAGTTCCTTGACTCAGGAAAACCGTGAGAAGGCTGAGACCGTGGCTGCACAGGACAAGGACCTGCACACCGCATGGTTCGTGTTCGGCACGAAGGCTGAACTGAAAGAACAGAAGATTCTGCAGAAGGGCGATGTGCTGAAGACTGGTGACTTTAACAAGGACTACTTCACAAAAATTGATACACGCCTGGTAAAGGAAATCAAGTTGTATAGCAAGAGTGCCGAGATGCTCACCACACATCCCGCAGGCACCTTCACGTTGCAGAAGGATGGCAAGGGCGAGTATGTATTGCGCATCACCGATGCCAACAAGTTCTGGAGCATCTCGAAGTATCTTGTTATCAAGGTGAAATAAAAAGAATTTGGGAAGAAGAGATTCATATAATACATCGCGTTCGTCCACCTCTGCCACTCGTATGCAAGAGGGTATGGACAACGGTGGGCGTCAACGATTCTATCATGAGGAGCAAGGCCCTGAGACTGCCATCCTCGTAGGGCTCATCACACCCGGTCAGAACGAGGCAAAGACACAGGAATACCTCGACGAACTGGAGTTCCTTGCTACTACGGCTGGGGCTGTTACGGTGAAGCGTTTCACGCAGCGCATGAATGGTCCCAGCAGTGTCACCTATCTGGGTATAGGCAAACTGAAGGAGATTCGTCAGTACATCGAGGCAGAGGAAGAAGCTGAGCGCGAGGTGGCGATGGTCATCTTTGACGATGAACTCTCTGCCAAGCAATTGCGTAATATTGAGGCGGAATTAAAGGTTAAGATTCTTGACCGTACAAGCCTCATCCTCGACATCTTTGCCATGCGAGCCCAGACGGCAAATGCCAAGACGCAGGTGGAACTGGCGCAATATCGCTATATGTTGCCTCGCCTGCAACGCCTTTGGACTCACCTGGAACGTCAGGGCGGTGGCTCTGGCGGTGGGGGCGGTAAGGGCTCGGTGGGATTGCGCGGACCTGGTGAGACGCAGTTGGAAATGGACCGCCGCATCATCCTCAACCGCATGTCGCTATTGAAACAACGGCTCGCTGATATTGACCGACAAAAGACCACCCAGCGTTCGGGTCGCGGGCGCATGATTCGAGTGGCATTGGTGGGTTACACCAATGTGGGTAAGAGCACACTGCTCAATCTCATGGCCAAAACGGAAGTCTTTGCCGAGAACAAGTTGTTTGCCACACTCGACACCACTGTGCGCAAGGTAATCATCGACAACCTTCCCTTCCTGCTGTCTGATACGGTAGGTTTCATTCGTAAGTTGCCCACCGACTTGGTGGATTCGTTCAAAAGCACACTCGACGAGGTGCGCGAGGCTGACCTGCTGGTGCATGTCGTGGATATCTCGCATCCCGACTTTGAGGAGCAAATAAAGGTAGTCTCCAAGACGCTTGCAGACTTGGGCTGTGCCGAAAAACCGCAGATGATGGTCTTTAACAAGGTTGATGCCTATACTTGGGTGGAAAGGGATGCAGACGACCTTACGGAGCCCACACGCGAGAACATCTCTCTTGGCGACTTGATGAAAAGTTGGATGGCGCGACTCAATGGCGACTGCATATTCATCTCTGCACGCGAGCGCACCAACATAGACGAACTGAAAGAGGTGTTGTATAAGAAAGTAAGGGAACTTCATGTGCAGAAGTACCCTTACAACGACTTCCTGTTCAATCACTACGAAGAGGAAACACTGACTTAAATAAAGGCAATGATATAGCAATTGACCCGAATAACTTATAAAAAGGGAATTAGATATTATTAGGCTCCAAAGGTCATAAATGGATATTTATACAAAATTATTGCTGTCCGCTAAAACAAACAAGCGCAATAATTATCGTCCGCAATGCCCATAAACAGGCGTTGCGGATTTTTTTCAAAAAGTAAGCCCCCTAATCGAAGAGAGTCGGTTCATCGGCTGGTGGAGAGTCGGCTTCTATGATTTTGAGCCAGTCCTTTTCTGGCTGTTCAAAGAAATTGTAGCAGTTGACATAGTACATGAGCATGATACGGAACATGGTCGCTAGGTTGGAAAAGCTCCATGATCTCTCGATACGTTTCTGCATGACCATGAGCAGCAGATTTGCGATGAGTGTCACCCAGACCTGTATCTTGATGGCGTTTGCGCTCTCACCGAGAAGTACCTCAGCGGGAAGTTCTGCTTGAGCCGTTTGAAAAGCAACTCAATCTCCCATCTCTTGCAGTAGATGGCCACGATGTCCTCTACTTCCATCTCCATGTCGTTGGTCAGCAGCGACACCAGCTTCTGTGTCTTTCCCTTCTTGACGTCCACATAGGTGATGATGCGCGCATGATGGACGATATCCTCACCCTCCTTGACGTGCTTGTGGAAAACGACATGCTGCACCCGGTAGCCCATCACCCCTTCAGGATGCATGTACATGGTATCGCTTTCCGTCTCATAGACCAGATTTTTCTTTATTACTGTCCGCTAAACTTTGACGTTCTCGCACACGTGTGCGCATGAGAAAAAAATTGGGCTGACTCTCCGCCGAGAATCAGCCCTTTTGGTTATCTTTGCAGCTTCCAAACTCAAACGACAACCAAATTATGGGCAAAAGTACACATTTTCTCGGACAGCCGATACTGGGTCAGCTGTTAAATTACCTGAACAAGGCAAAAATTCTTCAGATTAGTCGCGATGGCGGCGGTGAACGCTACGTAAAGAAGTTCAATGCATGGTGTCATCTGGCT
>FLNZ01000017.1_pt1 | contig 30822 bp, 16 predicted proteins | sample 1140391 | NCBI WGS metagenome assembly FLNZ01 (sample SAMEA3878171, study PRJEB12797) | bioreactor metagenome | biome: Moose rumen | place: Sweden | collected 2011-10 | reverse complement strand
AATGGTCAAACGACACGTATTCGCTGCTGCTCGACACCGACGAGGAACTCGATTTCGTACTGCTGCTCGATTTCGCTGAACTACTCGAAGCAATGCTGCTACTTGATTTCACCGAGCTGCTACTCGACAGATCCTCGCCCCCTTCGGCTGAGCTCAGGGCAGGCTCCGCCGAGGATGACGACTGCACGCTGCTACTTGACTTCGCCGAGCTGCTGGATTTTGCACTGCTGCTGGATTCTTTATTGCTTGAAGAGGACTGGAGATCCCCGCTCGAGGCGGGGATGACAGACGATGACGATGTCGTTTCGTCGCAGTCCTCGCATACGGACGAAGAAGAATCCTCGTCCCGCGGGGCAAAACTGCTCTCATCGTCCCCGCATGCCGTCAAGGAGAGTCCCGCAACAGCAAGAAACATCGCAAAAGAAACAAGAAAAGAACGCCTCATTTATCCTCCAAATGCAGTCTTATCCCAAAATACCAATGAAAATATAACATAACACGGGGCAACACCCTAGACAGTTGCTGGCCGCGAAGTGTTAAAATTGGAAATACAGGAACGGGTTGTAGCTCTGGGTAAAGAGCGCGAGCGTCGCAAGCACAAAGAGCCCGAGCGCGACTGCGGCCTTCCAGGTCTTCACCTCGCTGCACCAGTCGAAGCTGCGGAACTTCCAGAACGAAAGCAGGGCCGCCACGACCATGAACACGATGCACGTAGGCGTGAAGATTTCTGCCGTAAGGATGGCATCGGCGCCGCTCACCGGCATGAGCCCGAGCATCGCCTTCCACATGCGCCACGCCTCACCGATGTTATCGGCACGGAACAGCACCCAGCCGAACAGCACAATCACTTGCGTAATGAGAATCTGCACCACGCGGGGCGCCTTGTAGTAGAGCGCGTTCTTGTTGTTCGCACGTTCCACAATCATGAAGAAGGCATGGAAAAGGCCCCAGCAGACGAACGTCCAGTTCGCGCCGTGCCACACGCCGCTCAGGAACATGACCATGAACAAATTAAAATACAGGCGCTTCTTGCCCACGCGGTTCCCACCAAGAGCGATGTAGAGGTAGTCGCGGAACCAGCTCGTGAGCGAAATGTGCCAGCGCTTCCAGAATTCGGTGATGCTCCCCGAGCGGTACGGGCCGTTGAAGTTGCGCGGGAAATGGAACCCGAGCATCAGGCCAAGGCCAATCGCCATGTTGCTGTACGCCGAGAAATCGAAGTAGATCTGGAACATGTAGGCAAGGCTACCCCACCAGCAGTTCAGCACGCCGGGGGCGTCCGCAGCAAACACGCGGTCGGCAATGATGCCCACCTGGTTCGCAAGGAAAATCTTCTCCGCAAAACCGAAACTGAAGAACATGATGCCGCGGACGAAATTCTCGAGCGTATGCGTGCGGGTCGCAAGTTCTTCTGCGACCGTATTGTAACGCACAATCGGGCCCGCCACGAGCTGCGGGAACAGCGCCACGTAACAGGCAAACGTCACGAAGTCCTTCACCGGAGGGGCGGTGCCGCGCCACACGTCAATTGCGTAGCTCATGGACTGGAACGTATAGAACGAAATGCCCACCGGCAAAAGCACCGTCATCACCGAGAACGGCTCGCAGCCGAGCTTCGCCACCACATCGTTGATGACGCCCATGCCGAACATATAGTACTTGAAGAACCCGAGCGCGCCGAGGTTCACGACAATCGCCGCGAGGAGCGCCAGGTTACGTTGCCGCTTGCTCGCACCAGGCGCAGAGATGAACCGCCCGCTCACGTACACCACGAGCGTGGAACCGAACATCAAGAAGACGAGCCATGGTTCGAGCCAGCCGTAAAAGATGTAACTGAAAATCGTGATGAAGAAGTTCAGGCCGGAATGCTTGACCCCGGCACGGAACAGCACAAAGTAGCCGACCAGGAATGTCGGCAAAAAGTAGAACAGAAAAATCTGGGAAGAGAAGACCATTTTAGACGAAAGACGAAAGACGAAAGACGATAGACGAAAGACGAAGCCCGTTCTCTCGTCTAAAAAATCACTCATTCACCTCGATGGCCAGGTAGCGCGGGGATTCGTCGTCAAAGTACTCGTCTTCCACGGCGCCGTCCCAGTTGCCTTCGAGCGGCACAATCTTGAGCGTATGCTTGGCTTTCGCCTTGAACTCGCCCACGTTGCCCTTGCTCTTGTCGGCCATCTTGTCCTTGACCTTGCCGCGAGCGATAAGCGGGTTGTACACGCCCACCAGGATTTCCTTCGCGTCGAGCTTGCCAGAGACGACCTTCTGCACCTTGTACTTGAACACGTACACGTAGCTGTAGAGGTCGTTGCTCGGCATCTTGCCCGGGATTTCGGTCAGGCGGGCTTCGACAGTGACGGGGTCAGCCGCCAGCGCAAATGCAGCCGCAGCGAGAATAGCGATAAGCAGGTTCTTAATCATATTAACCAATATAGCAAATACAAAGAACCCCGCTCTTTCGAACGGGGTTCTAAGCTGCTTCACTTGGACTCGAACCAAGGACAACGCGATTAACAGTCGCGGGCTCTACCAACTGAGCTATGAAGCATCGTCTGTTAGACGCCCCCAAATATAGATTTTACTCGCCCGTTGTCAAGGGGATTTTGCGGAAAAAATGCGTTTTTTTTGTTTAAATCGTCATCCTGAGGCGGAGCCGAAGGATCCAGACCTAGATTCTTCCGCCCTTCGGGCGTCAGAATGACGAAAAAGAACGCATCAGGGCAATCTCTTTCGCATAACCGGGGAGTTCGTTCGGGGTTTCGAGGTAGAACGGCAGGTCGCGGAGCGCCGGATGGTTCACCACCCGCACCAGCGCATCCAGCCCGATAAAGCCCGCACCGATGACCTCGTGGCGGTCCTTGTGGCTTGCCAGCGGGTTCTTGCTGTCGTTCAGGTGCACCGCGTGCAGGCGCTTTAACCCGATTACCTTGTCGAACTGCTCCAGCACCCAGTCCAGGCGGTTCACGATATCGTAGCCGCCATCGTGCACGTGGCAGGTATCGAGGCAAATCCCGACCTTGTCCGAGAGTTCCACCCGGTCGATAATCGCGCGCAGTTCCTCGAAGGTACGGCCAACCTCGCTCCCCTTCCCCGCCATCGTCTCGAGGAGCACAAGCGTCTTCAGGTCTGGGCGCAGTATCGCGTTCAGGTGTTCCGCAATCAGTTCGATGCCCCTTTCGGCCCCCTGCTTCACGTGGCTCCCGGGGTGGAAGTTGTACATCGCTCCCGGAAAGTGGTCCATACGCCACAGGTCATCCTTCATCACGTCGCGGGCATAGTCGCGCAACCCCGGGTCCGCCGCACACGGGTTCAGCGTGTAGGGCGCATGCGCAAGCGCGGGCCCGAACTTGTTTTCGCGCATCAACTGCACCAGCGCGTCGGCATCGGCCTTGTCAAAAGGTTTCGCACTCCCGCCGCGCGGGTTGCGGGTAAAGAACTGAAATACGTTCGCCCCTATGGAGAGGGCGTCCTCGCCCATCGCCTTGAAGCCTGCCGCACTAGAAAGATGACAACCTATAAGCATATTTCCAATAATAAAAAATCCCCGCACGAGGCGGGGAGAAATATTGAAGGTCTGCGATTGCTGCGGTTACTTCTTTTCGGGGCGCTTGTAACCGAAGTTCTTCAGCATGTCTTCCTTCACAGAGCGTGCCGAGCCCACCTTGTTGGACGGCTTTTCCGGTTCCCAGCCACCCTTTGCGTTCTGCGTGAACGGAGGCACGGAGCAGCGCAGCGTGGACTTCATCTCGACCTCGGTGCGGTAAACATACGCGCCCGTACCCAGGAGTCGGCCCGAAGCAGTGCGAACGTTGCCGTCCCTATCCGGCTTCATCTCGAAGTACAGCGTCAAGAGGCCTGCATCGCTCATGTAGTCCGGATTGTCCAGTTCCTGAGTGAACGTGTAGTAGTCCACAAAGTCGCCCAGGGTCGTGTAGATCCAGACCTTCACATACATCTTGGTCTTGTAGAGGTTCACGCGAGAAAGGTCAGAGCCAACATTTTCAGCGAACTCGTCGGTACAGTAGTCGCGAACATATTCCTCAACACTGACCTTCTTACTGGAGTTGGCTTCAACACCTTCGAGCGGTACAAGGCCATCCTTGCCGATGATGTCGTCGAGCGTGGCAAGGCCACCCACAGCATTCACGGTAGGCACCTTCGTCTCGATTCCGAGAGTCGGGCCAAGGTGGCCCGTGAGGCCCGGATACGGTTCATCGCCGGTACCCGGCTTGTTATCGAACCCACCACCGATGACAGTTTCGACTTCCTTGTCCGTCTTCGGGTTGTAGATGGTTACAGCGAAGGTCTGGTTGTCTTCCGGCTCGTGAGTAGCGTAGTACTCGGCCACAAGATCCTGCGTGACTTCGGTAACCGGCTTCTCGATAGCGATATCCACGTCCTTCGCGTTCTTCATGATAACGCGGATGGTATCGCTAGCTTCGTTGCCAGCCTTGTCGCGGTAGAAGCGAACGATTACATTTCCACCCTTGTTAAGGCTCTGCGTAACGAGGGTATCCTGAACAATCGGGCCCTTGCCGTCGCCAATATCCACGGTCCACTTCACGTCGACAAAGTTCGAGTAGATGACCTCGCCTTCGGTCGGGTAGAGAATCTTGACCTTCGGCGGCACCTGGTCGAGCACGATGAACAGCGACTGCGTGCCAGTATTGCCGAACTTGTTCTTGTAGGTGTAGGTCAGCAGGTAGCCGATGTTGCCGTCCTCGTTACGGACGATGTTGCCCTCGGCATCCACGCCATAAGAAACCGTCATCGCATTGCCAGCCTCGTCAACCGTCTCGTAAGACACGGTGTAAACCACCTCGTTTTCGAACTTCTTGTCGCCGCCCTTCGAAGAGCTGGACTTGTCATCCTTGCCCGAAGAAGAGGAGACGCCCTTGCCCGAGCTGCTGCTTTCGATAGCAGAATCTTCCGGCTTGGCGTAGCCGCCAGAAGTCTTGATGACAGCGCCCGTTACAGCGTCGGCCTGGTAAGAAATCGTCACCTCGTGGCCACCGATAGTATCCTTGTAGGCAACCGTCATCTCGACAACGCCATCGGCATTGGCAATCATCTCGCCCTTGTCGTCGGTGTAGTAGGTCACGGTCACCGTATGGCCGTTCACCACTTCGGTGTAAGAGACTGCGACCTTCTCGCCGTTCACGGGCGTGCGGCTCGTGCCCGAAGACGGATTGTCGGTAAGCGCAAGGCTAAAGTCGGTAATCTCGGACATCGTGCCCGTAAAGGTCTTCTTCGGCACGCTCACGGTATCGAGTTCAATCTTCGTGGTGAACGTTTCCTTAGAGCCGGATTCCGGATCCGTTACCGTAACAATGATGTCGTTCTTGCGTTCGTTCACATAGAACGCCGTATCGGCCTGCGCGGATTCCTCCACCACCGTGAAGATGTTCGGCACACTAGCATCGTCTTCCGCCTTACGGATAGAGACAATCGGAGTAGCCTTGCTCACGTAGACCACGAGCGTATCGTAGCCCGGGAAGTCCATCGACGGGTCTTCGAACTTCTTGACAATAATGTTCTCGCCCTCTTCGAGCAGCATGCATTCGGTAGTATCCTTCAGCGTAGCGCCGCTCTTCTTGTTACGGGCTTCCCATTCGACGCAAAGGTCAGTTGTATTGATGTAGAGCGTATCCGGGCTCTTCCAGGTCGAATCCACCGTCTCGGCAATCGTAATCTCGACTTCAGGCGTTTCGATGACGTTGCCAATCTTGATAGTGACAGTCGCCGTATCCGAAAGTTCGCTGTCGGTCACGCGCACCTTGATGGTGTAGATAGAATCCTTCTCGTAGTCAAGAGAATCCTTGAGGATAATCGTACCGTCTTCCTTGACCTCGAACGTCTCGCTTTCTTCCACGAGCTCGTAGGTCAGAGTACCGTAGGCCTTCGAGGTATCCGGGTCCGTCGCCTCGATTTCGCCCACCTCGGTACCGATCTTCGCATCTTCCGAAACCGTGATGGTCTGGTCCGGGATATCCGGCTTCTCGTTCACGTCGGTAATCTTCACGATAATCGTCTTGGTATCGGACAAGGTATTATCGCCTTCGCCATCGGTACCGTTGTCGGTCACCTTCACCGTAATCGGGAGTTCATGGTTCTTTTCGTAATCCAGAGCCGGGCAGTTGTCCACCTTGACCGTAATGACGCCACGTTCAGAGACCTCGAAGCAGCCGCTCTTGTCTTCGACCAGAGTGTAGGTCAGCACGGAGTCGTACACATCGGGGTCAGTAGCCTTGATGGTATCAACAACGGTGCCCTTCTCCACATTTTCCTTGACATCCACAGAATCCGTGGTAATCTTCGGCTTCTCGTTCACGTCGATAAGCTTGATAGGCACATCCTTCGTCATCTTGATGGTCGTATCGTTCTTGTCGAAGTAATCAATCACTACGTGGAACGCGCTATCCAGGCCGCACTTGTCCTTGTACGGTTCCGATTCGCAGTCAAACACGACCTTAGCCACAAGCGTGATGTTCGGGCGACCGTCAATCGGCTCGTCGTACCTCAGGTCGAACAGGGCCGTATCGCCACCGACCAGCTTGAAGCGGTTGTCGTAGTAGTCGACAATCCTGGACATCGAGTCGATATCGCTCGGATGTTCAACGCGGCCAAGGGAATCGCCAATCTGGTTGTTCTCGGCAATTTCACATGTTTCCACAGTGAAGAGCGGAGATTCGTTCATATCGCGAATTTCAATGACGCGGATAATCGTATCCTTCAGTTCAGCCTTGTGGCCGTCCGGTTCCGACACAATCACAGCCACAGTGTACTGCGGTTCAGGATCGCTGCTGGACTGCGCGGCACGGAGTTCTTCGTAGTTGAGAAGGTCGGAATCCTTGACCTTCACGACAATCTTCCAACGGTCACCATCCTTCACCTTGTTGATTTCAAAGATGTCGTCAACAGTCACGCCAGTCGTCACGTTGGTACCAATCAGGCCCAGCGACGGGACAAGCGAATCAACATCGTCGGCATCTTCGTCGTACACGAAGTATTCCATAACAACCGTACCCGTCGGGGAATTTTCATTGACGCCCACGGTCAAGATGTTCTTGCCATGTTCGTCGCCCGAGCCGCGGTTGGTCGTATCGCAATGAGCAATGCAGAGCGTATCGGTATCGTCGTCGCCATCGTCATCGTCGTCAACAATAATCTTCGGCGTTTCGTCGGTATCCTTGAGCTTGATGGTCACAAGGGCCGTATCGGAAAGGGTGCTGTCCGTAACGCGGACCTTCACGTAGAACACGGAATCCTGTTCGTAGTTGAGGCCGGCATTTTCGGCAACCGTAATCTTTCCTGTATTATCGATATTGAACTTGCTTGCCGCGCCCTCAGTGGAATCGAGCAGCGAGTAGTAGAGCGTACCGAATTCCGGGTTCAGCACATCCGGGTCGCTAGCCACAACGACACCGACAGAGTCGCCCTTCTTGGAATTTTCTTCCACGGCAAACACGGCATCTTCAACAGTCGGAGCCTCGTTCACGTCGATAACCTGGATTCTGCGGACAATAGAATCCTGCAGGCCATCCGGGTCGGTAACATACACAGTCACCTCGTGCAGCGGCTTGACCTTTTCAAAGTCAAGTTTCGAACCATCGGGCACGATAACGGCCAGCTTGGTCTTGCCGCCTTCGACCACAATCGCGGCCTTGAAGAGGCTATCCACGCCAGTCCCGTTGTTATCCTTCAGGCTCGGCGTGAGGTTAGCCAAGTCACCCGCATCCTCGTCCGAAACCACATAGGCAAACACCTTAGCGCCGTCTGCACTGTTCTCGTTGATAAATACGGTAAGCGTGCTATCGTCGGTGTGGCCACGACTGGTCGTATCGCAGAACGCGACACAGAGAGAATCGGTATCGTCGTCACCGTCGTCATCGTCATCGATGATAATCTTCGGAGTTTCGTTGACATCCTTAAGTTCGATAACCACAGTAGCGGTATCGGCAAGGCAACGATCCGTGTACCTACCCGTAGAGGCGTTCTTCTCGCAGTTCTTCACTTCCACCTTGAAGGTGAACACCGGAGTCGTTTCGAAGTCAAGCTTAGTAGAATCGCCAACCCTAACCTTGTTCGAATCCATGTAGAACGGCATGTCCGGAGTAATGATGGAGTAATCCAGGTGGCCGTAATCATCCACATGCTTCGTATCAGGATCCGTCGCAGAGACTTCCGCAATCACGGAATCCTTCGGGAAGTTTTCCGGCTGCTTCACGCTCTTGTCGGCAATCGTCGGCTTCTCGTTCACGTCCCTGATATTGATCGTGCGGATGAGCGTATCAGTCTTGCCGCCAACGTCCTTGACCGTCAGGACAACCACGTAAGAGGAATCCACCGCTTCATAGTTGAGCTTGGCACTATCCTTAACAACGACGGTCACTTCCGTATGGTCGTCGTTCAGTTTCACGTCAAAGAGCGTAGCCGCAATGCCGCCGGGCACAGAATCGGCGAGCGCAACAGTCAACTTGCCGGCATCGTTTGCATCCACATCCGTAATCGCGAATGTATGGATTTCAGTACCGGTCTTCGAATTTTCGTCAATCTCGAACGGGCCATTGCACCTGGTATCGCCCACAATGCACTTGATTTCCGGATTCTCGTTCACGTTCGTGAGCGTAATCTTCACGGTAGCGGTATCGGCAAGGCAACGTTCTGTGTACCTGCCCGTAGAGGCGTTCTTCTCACAGTTTTCCACCTTCACCTTGAAGGTGAACACAGGAGTCGTTTCGAAGTCAATCTTTGTCGAATCAGCAACCTTGACCTTGTTCGAATCCATGTAGAACGGCATGTCCGGAGTAATGACGGAGTATTCCAGGTGGCCGAAATCTACCACGTGCTTCGTATCAGGATCCGTCGCGGAAAGCTCTGCCACAACGGCATCCTTCGCAAGGTTCTCGGGCTGAGAGATGCTCTTGTCGGCAATCGTCGGCTTCTCGTTCACGTCCCTGATATTGATTGTGCGGATGAGCGTATCAGTCTTACCGCCAACGTCCTTGACCGTCAGGACAACCACGTAAGAGGAATCCACCGCTTCATAGTTGAGCTTGGCACTATCCTTAACAACGACGGTCACTTCCGTATGGTCGTCGTTCAGTTTCACGTCAAAGAGCGTAGCCGCAATGCCGCCGGGCACAGAATCGGTGAGCGCAACAGTCAACTTGCCGGCATCGTTTGCATCCACATCCGTAATCGCGAATGTATGGATTTCAGTACCGGTCTTCGAATTTTCGTCAATCTCGAACGGGCCGTTGCACTTGGTATCGCCCACAATGCACTTGATTTCCGGATCCTCGTTCACGTTCTGGAGCGTAACCTTCACGTCGGCCGTATCGGCAAGGCAGCGTTCAGTGTAATTGCCCGTAGAAGCGTTCTTTTCGCAGTTCTTCACTACCACACGGAAGGTGTATTCCGGAGTCGTTTCAAAGTCAAGCAGGCTAGCATCACCCACCTTCACCTTGTTCGAATCCATGTAGAACGGGACGCTCTCAATGATGGAGAAGTCAAGATGGCGGAACTCGACATTCTTCGAATCGGGCTCCTTGACCGTCATTTCGCCCACGAGTTCATCGTTTTCAATATTTTCATCCGGAGTGAAGTTCTTATTGGCGATGACCGGAGCTTCGTTCACGTCATTCACCTGAATCTCGCGGATAAGCGTATCGGTAAGTCCTGAGCCATCAACCACAGTGATAACCACTTCATGAGTAGCATTAATCTTTTCGAAGTCAAGCCTTGCGCTATCGATCAACACGATGCTTACCATTGTCTGAGCATCATTCACAACTACAGTGAAGAGCGAATCAGCGCCGGTTGTTCCGTTATCAGAGAGCGTAGCCGTCAGCCTGCCAACATCGCCGGCATCCACGTCAGAAATTGCAAACGAATGGATGACTGTGGCCTGCGGGGAGTTTTCGTTGATCTTAAACGGACCATTGCAGTTGTCATCGCCAGCAATGCAAACAATTTCCGGATTTTCGTTCACTTCGGTGAGTGTAACGGTCACCGTAGCAGTTTCAGTATACTCATTATCCGTCACGGCAACAAGGAGCGTAATCTTGTGGTCCGGAGTCGTTTCGTAGTCAAGAACGGCACCTTCCGCAACCCTAATCACGCCAGTCGCCTGGTCAATAACGAACTGAGTCGTTTCCGTCATGAAGCTGTAGTAGAGCGTACCGTATGCGGCATGGGCCGTATCCGGGTCAGAGGCAACAACCTGGCCAACAACCGTACCGGCATCAGAATTTTCGGCAATCGTGAATTCGCCATCCTCAGCAGTCGGCCTTTCGTTTTCGTCGGTCACATAAATCGTGGTAAACGCAGTGTCGGCAAAGCTTCCTGTACCACCTTCACGGTCCGTAAGGATAAGGCGAATGTCGTAACTTACCGTATCGGCCCCATCAGCAAGGAGGGCTTCGTAGTCAAGCAAGTCGCTTCTCTCCACAGCAATCATGATCCTCAACGAGCCATCTTCAGCAGTAGCAACAGTCGCTTTAAAGAGCTGTTCCGCAATCTTATCGGAAGCGGTAAAGCCTTCAATCTTTGCGCTCAAAGTGCTCTGACCATCGCCAGCATCCGGATCCGTAATCTTGATAGACGGAGAAGTGACAGGCGTTCCGTTTGCAGAGTTTTCAACAACGTTGTACTGGTCAAGGATATCGTCAATGTGCGGAGGTTCGTTCAGGTCGTTGAGATTGATAACCACTTCGACCGTCTGCGGGATGAAGCCGTCAGTAACAGTCACATGAATTACCCAAGTGGGCTTCGTTTCGAAATCAAGTGCATCATCAGCGGTAACCGTAATTTTTCCATCGTTGTCAATTGCAAACGGAACATTAGTCGCCGGATTGCCATCCGCATTTTCATCAATGGAGAGGTACAGGGTTCCAAAATCCGAGTTCCTAATATCCGGATCAGACGCTTCCAATGTACCGACTTCGGTACCAGCAGGAACGTTTTCATCCACAGTGAAGGCCGTGTCGCGAACAACCGGAGCCTCATTCACATCGACAACCTTGATGGTCACATCGGAAGTATCGGCAAGTTTGCCCGAACCACTGGTCGTGATTGCTGCATCAGTCACAATGACCTTGATTACCATCGTGGTATCGGCGTTCAGAGCTTCGTAGTCCAGGCCTGCGTTCTTTACGGTAATTGCACCAGTAGTTGCATCAATAGCGAATATGCTGTTGACGGTGGTATACTTCGGATCGTTCGTATCAAAGGCGTAAGTGAACTGCGTATCGTCCACGTCTTCCATGCGAATCTTGCCCTTAGCAGCCGTACCTGCAGCGACATTTTCGTTAATCGTGTAAACTGTATCGTGAGCAATCGGCTTGTCGTTCACGGCCTGCAGATTGATTGTTACCGTGTTGGCGGCAACTGCGGAAACATCTTTGCTGATGATCCTATAGGTGAACGAAGCCTTGTTGTCTCCAAAAGCGTTTTCCTCGCCAAGATAAACAAGCTTGCCTATATCTTCGCTTGAAATAATCAAGCCTGCCGCTATAGCATCGGCATCGACAACAGTCCCATCAAAGATTAGCGTTCCGACAACATTGCCATTCTTCATAGGCAACGATTCTATTTTCACCTGGAATTCATCCAAGTCAGCTCCATTCCCTGTTGTCGCGGGGAACTTCACAAACGGACTTTCGGTATCTTCGACACCAACAAAGACGGTGTCTTTACCCTTAGGAGCCTTATCGTCATCATCAATTTCGATAAGGAACTCACCTTCACGAGTCTTGTCCGGAAGAACCGCGCCCACCATATCGAACACACGTATCTTGAAGAATTCCGTCCATTCTTCAACAAGATCGTTTTGGACACTCACTGTAACTGTCTTTGTCGGCACGGTGTGTCCCTTGGGGAATTCAACCGTCTCATATACGGACGTTCCATTACACACCGGAATTGCACTTGTAACAACGTCAGCAAGGCTAGCCCAAGCATTCAATGAATCCGGATCGGTATCCTTGTTGTTCGCTTGGTCACCATCAAAAACAAAGCAGTACTTGAAACTGACATCCGTAGTCGGGGGTTCGTTCAAGACAATCGAAAGAGGCTGCGGACCAGAAACACCCTCGTAAACCGTTCCCCAGCTACGCGCTTCGGGATTGATGTCAATCCAAGGCGGGTCAAACGGCATGTACTTGAAATCACCGTTGACATCGTTCATGATTTCCAACTGATTTGCAATAACCTGGCCAGCCAACTTAAAGTGACCAGCAACCACCATTTTACCAGTCGTCATCCATGTTCCCTGGAACGACGCACTTACCCAATAGTTCCACTGGATATCATTGTTCGTATAAAAAAGCAAATTACCCGAGTATTCCTTATTACTCACGTAGGTAAATTCATTGGAATTTGTCAAATCCCAGGCACCGTTTTTGAACTCGGTCCCCTCCTTAACATAGACAACCTGTATCTTAAAATCGTTCGCCGAGGGGTTAAAAGAGAAACCGTTCTTGGAAAAGATTCTCGTCAATTTTCCCCCAGGCGGCATCAAAACGTAAAGTACCTTTCCCGTAGAACTACCAACCACAATCTCGTTCAAATATTTATCATACGTTCCATACGCGTTTGTTTCAACAGAATCTGGCGGAACATGGATATATTTAACTTCGTTCTGATCGGTAGAAGTCATATAGAACGTTTCCGTTCCATCCCAGTTACTATTGGTCAAGACCGGAACAGACAAATCCTCAAGCGGCGGTATTGAATCCGGACACGAAGCATAATCCCCTATTTTCTTCGTAAGCGCAGCATTTGTTTCATTCGTGAACAAGTGTCCATTCAAAGTATTATTCCAAGCAGCAAGGCTTCCATCATTGTATTGATCTTTAATGGAACCTTTGACACACCATCCTCCTCTCATCACATTCTCAGCATCTCTCTTTGGAACCTGCAGATTTCCTTCCACGCGGACAGAGCCAACCAAAATGTCTTTAGCAGCATTTTCGAAGGTCATGTCTCCACCAACAAGAATTGGCCCACCGAGGTGGAAGTTGTCATTCATTGTGTAGAACCACCCCTTCGTACCATTATAGCCAATGGTATCATCTATAGTGATTCGTTCGCGGGTATTAATATACTCTGTTCCCCAAAGCTTATACTTCATCAGGGAATCCCATTGGGCTTCCTGTTGATCTGCAGAAAAACCTGCACCGAAAGACAACGGCTGAACACTTGCCTTAGCAAGGGCATACGGGGCGCATATTCCAAGTAGGAATATTACAAGACCATATATTTTCTTCTTCATATTATCCACCACAGGATAAGGTTACACCAAATCCCCACACAAGAGTAAAAATACTAAAAAAACCTTACATTCAAAGAGTGAATGCAAAAAAATTGGAACATTTCGAACCGATTTTCGGGATGCCGCATCCCGAATGTGACGCAACTCACATATTTTTGTAAAATTTTAGTTTACAAACATCAACTTTTACATTTTTTGCGGGAAGAGGACTCTATATAATAAAAGATCCCCGCCTGCGCGGGGATGACATTTGGCTATAGCGGGGATGACTTTACGCCCTCCCTAATCTTTTACTTCATGTTGGGGCGCTTGTAGCCGAAGCTCTTCAGCAGGTCTTCCTTGACGGTACGTGCCGAGCCGACCTTGTTCGTGGGCTTCTCGGGTTCCATTCCGCCAGATGTCTTCACGAACGGAGGCAGCGAGCAACGGAGCGTCGACTTCATCTCGACCTCGGTGCGGAACACGTACGCGCCCGTCGCATAGAGCCTACCCGTCTCGGAACGCACGTTGCCGTCCTTATCCGGCTTCATTTCGAAGTACAGGGTCAGGAGGCCCGCGTCGTTCACGTATTCCGGATTGTTCAGGTCCTGGGTGAACGCGTAGTAGTCCGCGAACTGCCCGAGGCTCGTGTAAATCCAGATTTTCACGTACATCTTGGTCGAGTACAGGTTCGCCTTCGAGAGGTCGGCACCCACATTCTCCGCGAATTCCGTCGAGCAGTACTGCTGCACGTACTCTTCCACGGTCACCTTCTCGCTCTCTTCGGCATCGACGCCCTCAAGCGGCACAAGGCCGTCGGAACCAACGATGTCGTCGAGGGTAGCAAGGCCGCCCACCGCATTTATCGTAGGCACCTTCGTCTCGATTCCGAGAGTCGGGCCCAGGTGTCCCGGGAGTCCCGGGTACGGTTCTTCGCCGCTGCCGGTCTTGGTCTTGTATCCACCACCCACGAGGGTTTCCACTTCCTTCTCGGTCTTGGAATTGTAGATGGTAACGGCGTAGGTCTCGCCTTCCGCGGGCTCGTGCGTCGCGTAGTACTCAGCCACCTTGTCCTTGGTGATTTCGGTTACCGCCTGCTCGATAGCGATATCCACATCCTTCGCGTTCTTCATGATGACGCGCACCGTATCGCTCGCCTCGTTGCCCGCCTTGTCGCGGTAGAAGCGCACGATGGCGTTGCCGCCCTTCACGAGGCCCTGAGTGATGAGGGTATCCTGCACCACGGCGCCACGGCCGTCGCCGATATCCACGGTCCACTTCACGTCCACGAAGTTCGAGTAGATCACGTCGCCTTCGAGCGGGAAGAGGATTTCCACCTTGGGCGGGACCTGGTCGAGCACGATGAACACGGACTGCGTGGCAGAGTTGCCGTACTTGTTCGTGTAGGTGTAGCTCACCTCGTAACCGAGGTTTCCGTCCTCGTTCTTCACGAGGTTGCCCTCGGCATCCACGCCGTACGCAACGGTAACCGTGTTGCCAGCTTCGTCCACGTAGTCGTAGGTGACGGTAAACACCACGGCATTCTCGAACGTAGCGGACTTGCCACTATCCTTATCACCGGACTTGCCCGAGCTGCTGGACTTGTCGCCAGACTTGCCCGAACCGCTGGAAGAACTTTCCGGCTTCGCATAGCCGCCGGAAGTCTTCACAACCTCGCCCGTCACGGCATCCACGCTGTACGAAATCACGACCTTCTGGCCCTTGACTTCGGTCACGTAGGCAACGGTCATCACCTTCACGCCGTCGGCACTTTCGATGATGTTCCCGTCCTTGTCGGTGTAGTAGGTCACGGTGAGTTCCTGGCCGTTCACGACCTCGGTGTAGCTTACTGCCACCTTCTCGTCGTTGACAGGCGTGTGCGATGCACCGGAAGCGGGATTTTCGTTCAGGGTAAGGCCCGCACCGGTAAAGCCCTCGAGCGTACTCGTGAACGTCTTCGCCGGGATGTTCATCGTATCGAGGTCAAGCTTGACCACGAACGAATCCTTTGCGCCGGACACGGGATCCTTCACCTTCACCAGAATGTCGTTCTTCTTGGAATTCACGTAGAACGCCGTATCGGCTGTCTGCTGTTCTTCCACAATCGTGAAGATGTTCGGCTTCTTGCCGTCGTCAACAACCGCCGTCACCGTAACGACAGGGCTCTGCTTGCTCACGAACACGACAAGCGTATCCACACCCGGGACATCCTTGCCCGGAGTCTTGTATTCCTTCACGATGACGTTCTCGCCCTCATGGAGATCGAGGTCGCAATCGGGGCCCATGAGCTTGCCGTCGGCCTTCCACTCGATGCAAAGGTCAGTCGTATTGATGAACAGCGTATCGGGATTGAGCCACACGGAATCCTTCGTCTCGGCGCGGGTGATTTCCAGCTCGGTCTTCTCGACAACGTTGCCCACCTTCACCGTCACGAGGGCGGTATCGGCAAGGTCTCCGTCGGTCACGCGCACCTTGATCACGTACACAGAATCCGTCTCGTAGTCGAGTTCCTTCTTGAGCACGACCGTACCGTCTTCCTTCACGCTAAACTGTTCACTTTCTTCCACCAGTTCGTAGGTCAGCGTGCTGAACGCCTTCGCGGTATCCGGGTCGGAAGCCGCAATCTTGCCCACGTCGCTGCCCACAACGGCATCTTCCTTCACAGTGATGGTCTGGTCAGGAACATCCGGAGCCTCGTTCACGTCGACAAGCTTTATGGTAATAAGCGTGTCCGAAGAAAGGTTATCCTGATCGGTCACGGAAACCTTGATGGTTACGCTCGTTACAGTTTCGTAATCAAACTTGGTGCTATCCTTCACCAGAATGCGGCCATCTTCGGTTACAATCACGAAATCACTTTCTTCTACGAGTTTGTAAGTTCTCGGATCATCTTCACCGTCGGGATCTTTCGACGTGATTGTTCCGATTTCGGTAGAATCAGGCACGTTCTCCTTTACTTCGAACTCGGTATCCGTAATGTGCGGAGCCTCGGGCTTGTTCTTGATTTCGATTTTCATCGTTTCGGTGACAGTAAGAGTCGGGTCGTTCTTGTCCGTCAGGGCAACCGTAATCTCGTACGTCGTGCGCTCGGTTTCATAATCGAATTCCTTCTTGGAAACGATCTTGCCATCCGATGTCACGGAGAAGAAGGCCGTATCGCCAGCGACCGCAGTGAACGTGTTCTGCGTGAACCCAGAAGCCTTGTCTAGGTCTCCCGATTCCATTTCACCGACAACCGTACCCGCATCCTTGTGTTCGTCTAGTTCGAACTCCTGGTGTGCAAGGATTGGCAGCTCGTTCACATCTATTATTCGGATAACACGCACAATGGAATCAGCCTTGCCCGTGGAATCCGTCACAATGACTGTAACTTCGTGATCTGTCTTGATATTTTCAAAATCAAGTTTTGAACTATCCTTCACAAACACGACGACCTTCCATTCGTGAGTCTGAGCATTTTCTTCCATTTTAATACCAAAAAGCGAATCCACTCCCGTCCCGTTATTGTCACGGAGCGTGGGCGTAAGACGAGTCACTTCGTCACGGTCTTCATCAGAAACCACATATTCAAACACGACTGTGTTATCGGGCACGTTTTCTTCAACACCCACCGTAAGAATGTTGTTGGGGCCACTGCCACGATTGTCCGTAGTGCAGTTTGCAACGCACTTTTCTTCAGTATCATCATCACCGTCATTATCGTCATCAACAACAATCTTCGGGTTTTCATCGACATCCTTCAACGTGATGGTCACCGCCGCCGTAGCAGAAAGGCCCTGCGGATCCTTCACAACAACCTTCACGTAGAACTCGGCAGGCATGGTTTCGTAATCGAGTGTCGCACCGGAAGCAACTCTTATATTGCCGCTACCATCAATCGTGAACTTGCTTGCCATACCTGCAGTAGAGTCCTCAAGAGAGTAGGTCAGCTTTCCGTATTCCGTCAGGTTAATCACATCGGGGTCGCTCGCAACCACTTTACCCACAAACGTGCCCGCAGTTGCGTTTTCATCTACCGTGAACTGGGCATCGGCGACAGTCGGTTTCTCGTTCACGTCGATAACCGTAATCGGGAAATACCTCGTAATGGGAGAATCGCTTCCGTTCTGCAGAGTCACCTTGATTGTATCGACCTGGGTAACTTCGTAGTTCACTGCAGTAAGCAGAGTGAGCACGCCGGTCGTGGGGTCAAGCGAGTAACGCCCTGCGTATGCGGAATCAAGCGTGAGCGTCGTAGAATCCGTCTTGTTGTTTATAGCAATGATATCCACGGACCCCGTATAGTTTTCCTTTTCAGAATACACCTTCGTCGTATCGAAGGAAGGCGTAATTTTAGAATCAGCATCAATGAGTCGCACCTTCAGTTCACCGGACGTCTTGTTGCCCGGGAGGACTGCACCAGACTCAATTTCAATCTTGATGACAAGCCAATCATTCAGTTCGACAAGGTCGTCGACCTTAACGTTGATCTCAATATTCCTGTCCGCAACTAACTCACCTTCTGGGATTTTTACCCTTACCGGCGTGGACTCTCCGCATACCGGGAAATCAGTTTCTTCGTAATTGAAGTCAGACAATTCCACACCGTCCCTCAAATCGAAGCAGTACGTAAAGTACACATCAACATTAGCGTTCGTATCCAGGCTAATGGGAATCGAAACGGTCTGGTCGTTCTCCCGAAGGCCTCCGTCTTCACCGAGTTCCGGGAACTTGATGTCGAGTATAGGCGGATCAAAGGGAACGAAGCGGAAATTTTCCCCTTTCAGTTTATTACCAATTTCAAGTTGATTCGCCAGCAACTGACCTGCAAAATCAATATTACAAGCCAAATAAATTTTCCCCGTAGTAATATAGGTACCTTGCATTATCCAATCATCGGAATTAATAATGCTAATGTCCTGATTTGTGTAGAACATCAAATTTCCACGATACTTATCCTGTGCTTGAACAACATCACCCTCATCGGTCCTATAAACTACACGAATAGCCGTATGATTCCTAATGCTCAAATCCTGTACGAAAATTCTAGTCAAGCGTCCACCATCTTGCATACGAATGTACAAGGTATCTTCCGTACCCGTATGAATGGATTTCACAAAATAATCATAAGTACCATCACCATCAGGGATGTCGATATACTCAACTCCACGATCAGGAATATTAATATCCACAGTCATCGAATCTGGCCAAGAAATTACCGGAATTGAAAGATTCTCCGGAGCCTCTGGAAGATTAGGGCACGTACTTGTGAGAGAATCAAGTGTTCCGCTCGCACGAAGAATGCCAGCCTTTACCGCATCACTAACCGAGGTATTCGCAAGACACACCGTTCCACCGAATAGCGACTGTCCGTTATCATTTCCAGAAGTAAGCGTTTGTGCATGTATCGGACCCGACGTCAATTGACACTGGTCACCGACAGAGATCCCCCCCCCCGCAAGGGTCATTCCTCCAAGAGAAAGCCTAGCATTAGTAGTAATATTACCTCTGGTGCCATTCCACCCAGACTTGTCTGGAATAACCACATCATTTCCAATCGTCAAATAATCTCTACCGAACAGCTTGTACTTCAGCATGTAATCGAACTGAGCCTGCTGAGAATCATGGTCAGCGGCAATATCCTCAAATACAAACGGCTCTACGTTAGCGCCGAAAGCACCGCCGAACAGGCCGAGCACAGCCACGGCCAGGTAAACTTTATTTATCATCCCTTTCAACATAATCGCCTCCTGAAAAAACAGGGTTCGTTATATCAAATCGTCAACTCCGAATACAACAAGAAACGAATTTTTTACAATCCGTCATAAGTAATATATACAGAATTTTACACAACAGGTAACGATATTTTTACCAATTCAGTCAAACCGTTGTCTAAATCGCATCATTTTGCAATTTCGGGGCAAAAAACGCCCCCTTTCGGGCTTTTTTCATTCCAAATTGGACTATCCCGGCTTCCAAAAAATGGCTTATTTTACTATATTTTAGGGTCCTAGGCCCTGCGCAATGACTATTTGCGGGCAACTCGCCAGGGCGAAAGCAGCAACGGACTTGTGAATTTTTATGTGCTCAGGTCGCCTAGGATTTTTTTTTGCAACCCTCGGGTTGCACTTTTTTTAACTAAAGATTCCCGCCTGCGCGGGGATGACGAAGCAGCAATGATTCTTTGGACTTTTCGACACACCAAGCCCTACAACCCGAAAGACGTCTGCTACGGGCAACTCGACTTTGACGTATCCCCCACATTCGAAGACGAGGCGAAAAGCGCCATCGAAGACTACCTGAAGGCTGGCGGCCACCCGACCCGCCTATTCAGCAGCCCGCTCCTGCGGTGCATGCGACTCGCCGAGAAGGTTTCGGGGGCCACCGGGCTTGACATCGAGAAAGACGACAGGCTCATGGAGATAAACTTCGGCACGTGGGAAGGCCAGAAGCTCACCGCCGTCCCCCGCAACGAGATGGCCGCCTGGAAAAGCGACTGGCGCGGGTACAGGTTCCCCACGGGCGAAAGTTTCCACGACGTGGACAAGCGCGTAGAGTCACTTCTTGACACGCTCGACGACAACGGAGAATACCTGTGGGTAAGCCACGCGGGCGTGATCGCCGCCCTCCAGCACTTCGCGTGTGGACTGCCGGACGAGGTCTTTGTCGAAGGAATGTTCAGTTACGCGATGGTCACCCGCTTCGAGTTTACGCGCAACAGCGAAGGGCATTTCCGCGGGAACTTCACGACCGTGCACGAAGGCATCAAGATGCCGCCGCTCGTGATGGATTGATGTTTCAGCCTTCGTCACACCGAAGTGCCGAAGGCACAAGTGTGTCCATGAATGCTTAGACACTCTTGCCGCTCCGCGACTGCGGTGTGACGAAGTCACGACGAGGGCGACAATTAAAAATCAAGCGTAAAGAGGGCTTGCGCACCACCGGTAAGGTTCGGCAACAGCGCAAAGTGCATCGGGTTATCGAAGTCGCTCAGCAGGGCATCGACAACCGCATCGCCCAGAGAATACAGGTAGATAAGCGCTACACCCCAGATATACTGGTTCCTGTTCTTGCGGTAATACGTAACGCGCTCGGTCACGCGGTCAAGTTCCTCGGACGAGGAATTCTCTTTCTCCAGAAAGTGCTTGCGGTCGAGGTAGTATTCCACCATGTTCTGCGAGGTGCGGATGCTCGCCGCCGCGCCGATGAGTCCCATATAAAGTAACCCCGCCTTGCCGAACTCGCCATTGTACATCTGGCCAAGCCCCGGGATAAGCCCGAGCAGCAGGGCAGTTTTCATGTCGCGGAGTTCCACGCTCCGGTAATTGTTGTTGTACCAGATGCCGAACGCATCCATCATTCCGTACAAGTGAAGGCCGAACAGCCACGCATTCTCGGCGTAGCGCAAGTCTTCCTGCTCCATCTTCTTGTCGCTCTTTTCACGCACGCGGTTCGCATACTCGTTTCGCTTGCCCTGATAGTAGGCAATGCTGTCGCGGTCCTGCGTTTCGCGGATAAGCTTGGAATACATCGACACGGTATCACGGAAAGGCTGCGCCTGCTCCAGCACGCGGTCCTTCTGCCACGACTTGTTGAAATAGACCTCGTAAACCAGGAGGAGTTCGATACCCGTAATGAACCCGCCGCGCACGTAGTGTTCCGTATAGTACTGCCCACCGCCCGGGAAAAGGCTCAGGAGCATGGTAAGCCCGAGCGAGTTGCGCTTTGTCGGGATGTCCCATTCATTCACGGGGAGCGTGTCGATGGAGCGTATGCCCGTCTTGCCCTTTACCAGCGGGTCGCCCTGGAACGCCGTATCGGCAGGCACTTCTTCTGCCACCTCGCCAGGATCCGCCTCCGCCGATTCAGCAGCCGACGTATCTGCCGGGACAGTTGCCGCAACCGTCGAATCGGCCTGCGCCACGGCCACGCCCGCAAAGGCGAAGCACGCAAACAGGAATATGGCAAGCAGACGGTTTAACATTTGTTTGAAATATAGTAATTAGTTGATTGATAATTGATGATTGATGATTGACGATGGTTCGCGGGAAGGGACATGCACTGGAGCTTCATGATAATTATATTTTGCAAAAAAATTTCACTTTTCTTTTGTAATGTCATTTTTTGACACAAATAAATTCTATATTACGGAGTATGAAAATGAAGAGCGTACAGACCATCAACGAAGCGAACATCGAAGGTATGGAAATCGACAAGAACCTTCTTGAAGAGGCAATCGCCGAGCTGGTCCACGCCATCAAGGAAAAGCTTATCGCCCGCGGCGAGATGATGGCTACCGCGGAATCCTGCACGGGCGGGCTTGTCGCAAGCAGCATCGTGAACGAGGCGGGCTCTTCAGCCGTACTTGCAGGCGGAATCGTCGCCTACCAGAACGAGGTCAAGGAAGCGCTCCTCGGGGTAAGCCACGAGACTCTCGAGCAGTTCGGGGCAGTGAGCGAGCAGACCGTAAGGGAGATGTCCGCGGGTGCGCTCGAAAAGTTCGGCTGCCAGTGGGCTGTTTCCACCTCGGGCATCGCGGGCCCCGGCGGGGCAGAACCCGGCAAGCCCGTCGGCACCGTATGGATGTCAATTTCGTGGAAAATTGGTAACAACTCGGTGCAAAACGAGGCTTTTTGTAAAATTTTCGCAGGAGATAGGCTCAAAATAAGGCTCAAATCCGTTTATATGGTGTTGTGCAGGCTATTTGTTTTGTTAAATAAACAAAAAAGCACTTGCACAAGTGAACACTAAATAGTATATTTAGACAAGAAAAACAAAAAATGGAGTCCAATATGGCAAAGAAGAACACGACACCCACCAGCAACCTTTCCGCCGACAAGGCAAAAGCGGTCGAAGCGGCAATCGCCCAGATCGAGAAGAATTATGGTAAAGGTTCCATCATGGCTCTCGGCAGCCAGCCCGTCGAAGAAATCCCGGTAATCCCGTCCGGCTGCATCCAGCTCGACATGGCGCTCGGCGTGGGAGGCTTCCCCCGCGGCCGCATCATCGAAATCTACGGCCCCGAATCCTCCGGCAAGACGACCCTCACCCTGCACGCCATCGCCGAAGCCCAGAAGCTTGGCGGCGTTGCGGCCTTTATCGACGCAGAACACGCCTTCGACGCGGTCTACGCCCGCAAGCTCGGTGTCGACATCGAATCCCTCCTCGTTTCCCAGCCCGATACGGGCGAGCAGGCCCTCGACATTGCCGAGACCCTCGTGCGTTCCGGCGCCATCGACATCATCGTGATTGACTCCGTGGCAGCACTTGTCCCGCAGGCCGAAATCAACGGCGAAATGGGCGACAACCACGTTGGCCTGCAGGCCCGCCTCATGAGCCAGGCCCTCCGCAAGCTCACCGGCATCCTCTCGAAGTCCAACACCTGCATGCTGTTCATCAACCAGCTCCGCATGAAGATCGGCGTGATGTTCGGCAACCCCGAAACTACTACCGGCGGTAACGCCCTCAAGTTCTACGCCACCCAGCGTATCGACATCCGCCGCATCGCCGCCATCAAGGACGGCGAGGAGGTCATCGGCAACCGCACCCGCGTGAAGGTCGTGAAGAACAAGGTCGCGGCCCCGTTCACCCAGTGCGAATTCGACATCCTCTACGGTTGCGGCATCTCCCGCGAGGCATCCATCCTCGACCTCGCCTGCGAACTCGACATTATCCAGAAGAGTGGCGCGTGGTTCAGCTACAACAACGAACGCATCGGCCAGGGCCGCGAAAACGCCCGCCTCTTCCTGAAGGACAATCCGGAACTCTGCAACGAGATTGAGCAGAAGATCCGCGAGAGCATGAAGGACGTTGAACTCTTCAAACTCGGCGAGAACGAAGCCCTCGAGGCCGAAGACGATGGCGAAATCAGCACCGTCGAAGAAGGCTAGCAGCTAAAAAGCGGACCCTCGCCCGCTACAAAAATTCTTCCTGTTGAGAAACAAACTCCGTGTCCTCCTTCAGCCATTGTGAGGGCACGGAGTTTTTTTGCGCACGGAGTTTTTTTATTACAAACCGCCTGCAAAAAATCCGCAACCATACCACACGCAAAAATTTTGTTATTTTAGACGCATGAACTTATCCTTCGCGCATATCCTGACAGCGCTTACGACCCTCGTGCTGGCCGTAGCACCACATGCGCAGGATTTGTGCCCTCACAAACTTCTCGACAAAGACATGATTGTGAACCTGGAGGGCTGGTTCATCAACCCGGAACATTCCCGCGCGAGGATAGACCTGGAGTGGCGCCACCACGAGACAAAGGAACTGGACACGTTCTTCGTGCATATCCCGAACAGGCCCTCCTTCAAGTACATCACGAGCAAGACCGGCAGGTATCTTGAATTCTCGGAACCCAAGATTAAACGGCAGATGGCGATGCACCACCTGAAAGAGGACATAGCGAACACGCCCGTCAAGTACGATGACCTCGAACTCCTTGCCCACGGGTACTTCATGTGCAAGGACTCGAGCATCCAGAAGCCGAATATTCTTTCGCCCGCATACTCGAACATGTGGTGGAGCGTCACTCTGGACTCGCTTGCAAGCCCGCACCTGATTACCATGCGGGGGGCAGCAAAAGAGAAGCGCGAACTGCGCATTGACGACTGGAAGGACTATTCGGGAATCTCGCTTCCCTCGCTCATCACGGTCGCGGGCCTCAACTACCGCGGCAAACTCTGGGTGCGCTCCGTCTACCCGGTCGAAGAAATCGACACGGACCCCCTGCGCGAAAGCATCTTGAAATCAGGCCACGACTACCGCACGTTCTGGTGGATCGGGAACGAGAAGTAGCCCTGATACTTCAGCTGAGCAATGAATTCCTGCCCCAGGTTGCCGTCATAGAAACGGTCCTCCTTGCGTTTCCAGAAACCGAGTTCGAACGTCAGGCTCCGCATACCGTCTTTCCACGAAAAAAGCGGGCCAATCTTCGCCATCATGTAGCTCAGCGCTTCTTTTTCCACGGTATTCCCGTTGCGTAGCGTGCCCGTCCGGTAGTACGATGATTCAAACAGGGCCGCAATATTCTTGTTGAAACTGAACATCCCATACAGTTCAAAGTCCAGCACGAAATCGCGGCTGAACACGGGCATATTTATCTTGTAGTCGTAACTCTTGCCTTCGAAATCGGTACTTATATCGGAAAGGATATAGTGCATATTGAACCCGATAAACGAATTCTTGGGCAGGAAATACTCGATTTTCACATAGAGGTCAAACAGCTGCGCATAGTCAAACTCGTCATCTTCGCCCCAGATGTTATCGACAATGTAGTCGGCATTCCAGGTTTCAGCGATTCTACCACCCTCTACGGCATCGACGGTCACCATTTCCTGGTTGCTCAGCAGATAAAGGTAGCTGCGGTAAATTGTCCCGACCTCCACCTGAGGGTTGGTCTTGAAGGGGCGTAACCCGAGGCCGGCCTCGTAGCCCGCAAAGAACGGGGAAAGTTCAAGGGCGCCTTCCATCCGGAGGAATGTAGGCGACTTTTCCATCGGCGCACCGTAGTCGAGCAGTCCAATTGGCTCCAGCCACGTGTAGCGGAGCGACCCTTCCAATTGCGGGAGCCACTGCCCCCACACGAAGGGGGTATTCCCCATCACGCTCCAGGAAAGATTCGGGCCATAGCGGAAGCTCTGCTTGACACTCGCGTCGAACCCGAGAGAGAACGAAAACGAGACCGCAGAAAGCAGCAAAAGGGCAAAAATCCTCGTATGGCGGCCAAAAAACTTCATTTCATTGTAAAATCTAAAAAATATTTCATCTATTTGCCCGATAAATTCTTATTTTGTGGACACAAAATCTTATAGGAGTCCCTATGAAACTTTCTCATCTGTGTGCACTCGCCCTCTGTGGCCTGCTGTTTTGGGGTTGCGCAAACAAGACTTCGTCCCCCATCCTTATCGAACGTGGCGTAGGCCAGAACGAATACGAACGCGAATACTTCGTCACGAAGGAAAGCATGGGCATCGACAAGCGCCTCAAGGACGTGTTCAAGCAGGGCTATATCGAAGAAGGCATGACCAACGACATGGTGAACCTGCTCTGGGGCCCTCCTGACCACGAAGTCGAGACCGACACCAGCAGCGTGTGGGAATACTACACCGCCGAAGGCAAGCTCATCACGCGCCTCATCTGGAAGCACCCCGACCAGGCACGTTTGAAGGGCTACGAGAACGAATGGATCCTCGAAAAGATCGAAGGCGACCGCTATGGCGGCTCTCCGGCACCGACTTCCAGCCGCTCCAGCAACTACAACTAGCCTAAATCTGGGTTAGACAAGCAAAAGCCACCTTCCCAAAGGCGGCTTTTTTGCTATATTTACGCCCGTTAAATTTTAAACCTCTCAAGGAGTTAATTATGCGTCAGTATATCATTGCTGGTAACTGGAAGATGAACAAGACCGTTAGCGAATCCATTCAGCTCGCTAAGGATATCGTGGAAGCCGTCAAGGACGTGAAGAAGACCGAAGTGGTCATCGCCCCGACTTACCTCGCTGCCGCCAAGGTCGCCGACGTCATCAAGGGTACCAACGTGAAGCTCGCCATCCAGGACATCCACTGGAAGGACCAGGGCGCATTCACCGGTAAGGTCTCCGTTGACATGGTCAAGGAAATCGGCGCCGAATACATCATCATCGGCCACTCCGAACAGCGCCAGTACTTCCACGAAACTGACGAAACGGTGAACCTCAAGGTCAAGAAGACCCTCGAAGCCGGTCTGAAGCCGATCATCTGCATTGGCGAAACCCTCGACCAGCGCAACGGCGGCATCCTGAAGGAAGTCCTCGGCCTCCAGATCAAGGGCGCCTTCAAGGACGTTTCTGCCGAAGACGCCGCCAAGTGCGTTCTCGCTTACGAACCGGTTTGGGCAATCGGTACTGGCGTTACCGCTACCGACGAACAGGCTCAGGACACTCAGGCCTACGCTCGCTCCGTTGTGAAGGAAATCTACGGTGAAGCTGTTGCCGAAGGCATGCGCATCCAGTACGGTGGCTCCATGAAGGGCGCCAACGCTGCCGGCCTCCTCGCCCAGAAGGACATCGACGGCGGTCTCATTGGTGGTGCAGGCCTCAAGGCCAACACCTTCAAGGAAATCATCGACGCTGCCGAAGCCAAGTAATTTTCAACCAACCAAGGAATCGTCACCATGACAACACTCTTTTGGGTTCTCATCGTCATCCACGTGTTCCTCTGCCTGTTCCTCTCCCTCCTCGTTCTCGTGCAGAACGACAAGATGGGCGGCCTCGCAGGGCTCGGCGGCATGACCTCCCAGTCGGCATTCTCCACAGCAGGTGCTGCCACCTTCATCCAGAAGCTGACCCGTGTCGTAGCTGTCATCTTCTTCATCGTCGTGTTCGTTCTCGGCCTCATCACCGCGAAGAAGAACGTTACGGTCGAAGAATCTGCCATGCAGAAGGCGACTCGCGAAAACGCAGCCCAACAGCAGGCTCCGGTCCCGGCTCTCCCGGGTGACTTCGCCGCTCCGGCAGTCGATGCACCTGCAGCCCCCGCTGCCGACGCCGCACCGGCCACCGAAGTCCCGGCTCCGGCTGCTGAATAAGTTTGGCAGGCAGGCCCCAGGGCCTAGCCAGCCTGACCGCATATTGAAGTCCGCCCTGCATTTTTGCGGGGTGGATTTTTTATTGCGCCGAAGGCGCAATGAAAATGTGGAGTGCGAGATGAGAGATGTAGAATTTGGAATTAGTCATTACACATTCCACATTTCATATTAAACAACTCTCATTACACACCTCACACCACACATTTCAAATTACACACCCTTTTCTACCTTTTTCTCCAGAGGTATCTAATATGCAGAACACATTGGTCGCACCCGTAGGCGTTCTCGGCTTTGGAGTCGAGGGCCAGAGCACATTAAATTACCTGGTTCGCAGTGGCATCAAGGACATTGTCGTGATGGACAAGAACCCGGTAAACTTGCCGGAAGTTCCCGCGGGAGTGAACGTAAAAACATTCAGCGGCGAAGGCTACCTGGACGGACTCAAGGACTGCGTGACCGTCGTGCGTTCGGCGGGCGTTTACCCCATGAGCCAGGACCTGTTCAAGTTCCAGATGAACGGCGGCATCATGACGAGCCAGATCCAGCTGTTTTTAGAACAAACTAAATCCAAGAAGGTCGTAGGCGTAACGGGAACGCTCGGAAAGGGCTCTACCGTAAGCATGATTAGCCACATCTTGACGAAATGCGGCGTAGAGAACGAAATTGGCGGAAACTTCGGCGTGCCCGCACTCGACCTGCTCGAGACAGAGACGCCCGACCGCATTAGCATTCTGGAACTTTCGAGTTTCCAGCTGATGACTCTCTCGCTTTCGCCCGATGTGGGCGTTGTTCTGCGCGTTTCGACCGAGCACCTGGACTGGCACAAGAGCGTGGAAGAATACCGGGACGCGAAGGCCAACCTGGTGCGTTGGCAGAAGCGTGCCGGGACCTGCGTGTACTTGAAGGATGCCGCACCCTCGGCAAAAATTGCGGGGGAAAGCCCTGCCGGCACAAAGTATGCCGTATGCCACGCCGATGGCGACGGTGCCGGAGACGGGGACGCCGTGATTGAAGGCGCCACCCTCGCCATCGACAGCGAGAAGCTGTACCTTGCGGACTGCAAGGTGCGCGGCATCTACCAGCTGGAAAACATGGCGGCGGCGACCCTCGCGTGCAAGGCACTCGGGATTCGGGTGGCCGACGCGTTCCAGGCGCTCAAGACCTACGAAACCCTCCCCTTCCGTATGGAATTCAAGGGCGAAAAGAACGGGATTGAATTCTTCAACGACAGTTACGCCACCCGCCCCGATGCGACGATTGCCGCGACTGCCAGTATGACGCGCCCCTTCGCGCTTATCCTCGGCGGTTCCGAGAAGAACGCCGACTTTACCGAGCTCTCGAACATCCTCGTGAAGGAGCGCCCGAACCTCAAGCGTATCGCCCTCATCGGCGCCACCGCCGAACGCATGCTTGATTCCCTGAAGCAGGCCGGGCTCGATTCCGCGGGTATCACGGCAAAAATCTTCCCCACCCTCGAGGAAGCCTTTGCCGACAGCCTAGCCATAGGCAAGGGCGGGACCGTCATCATGAGCCCCGCCTGCGCAAGCTTTGGCCTGTTCAAGAACTACAAGGTGCGCGGGCAGGTGTTCGACAAGCTGGTCGCGGGCGTTTAATTTTTGATTTTTTTCAAAAATTTTCACCCCTACCCCTTTACAAACGGCACAAATCAATCTAAATTTGTTGCCGTTCCGCTAAGGACCACGCGGTCGTGGTGGAATTGGTAGACACGCTAGCTTGAGGTGCTAGTGGGAGCGATCCCATGACAGTTCAAGTCTGTCCGACCGCAGAAAGAAACCCAGTCGAAAGACTGGGTTTTCTTTTTTCCCAAAAGTTCTCTTTTGCACATTTTTCCCTTCCTCACCCCCAGGTCAGTCAGCTTTTCTATCCCATTCATGCTCAACGAGTTACGCAATTCTTGCTGCTTTTAGTGACATAAAACACGCAATAACCGCAAAATACTACAAAAAAGATACATAACATCATTTTTTTTGAGAAAAATTATGCCAAATGGGGGCAAACCTAACTAAATTTACACCCGTTAACACAAAAACAATCTTTTCCAAGGAGACACAAATGAAAAAGATGACGCTCTCCGCAATCGTGCTCGGCCTCGCTGCCGCTGGTGCGTTTGCCCAGGCTCCTGCCGCCGCTCCGGCTGCGGCTCCCGCAGAACAGGCTGCCGCCCCGGCTGATTCCGTGAAGGCTGCCGAAGAAGCCAAGAAGGCTGAAGAAGCTAAGGCTGCCGAAGAAGCCAAGAAGGCTGAAGAAGCTAAGGCTGCTGAAGAAGCCAAGAAGGCCGAAGAGGCCAAGGCTGCCGAAGAGGCCAAGAAGGCCGAAGAAGCTAAGGCTGCCGAAGAAGCCAAGAAGGCCGAAGAGGCCAAGGCTGCTGAAGAAGCCAAGAAGGCCGAAGAAGCTAAGGCTGCTGAAGAAGCCAAGACCGAAGATGCCAAGCCGGCCGAAAACACCAATCCGGGTGAAGTTGCTAACGCTGCCGGCAACGCTTTCGCGATGCTCAAGGCCAGCATGAACGAAGAAACCTCCGCTGCCCAGATGGAAGTGAAGTTCTCCGGTTCTGCCGAATTTGATATTTACTCTGGCGACGTCCTCAACGACGACGACTTCAACCACAGCTACTGGACCACCTTCGACTTCAATATCGACGTGAAGTTCAACGACAAGTGGTCTGCACACGTCGGTCTCGAAGCTGACGGCCCGATTGACAATCCGGGTGTCGGCTACAACGGCGCATTCGTCCAGTACAAGCCCGCCGACTTCTTTGCTATGAAGTTCGGTGACCTCACCTTCACGGAAGGTGCATTCAAGGCCTACTACGGCTACGATGACCCGCAGTACAATGCCGCCGGCATGAAGGAACACGACATTCGCGGTCTGCAGATTGACCTCGCCGGTCTCGAACTCGGCTTCGGCTTCGGCCGTGGCGCGAACGATCGTTGCGCTTGGGGCGACCCGACCGAAGATGAAGGCTGCAAGGTCTACAATGCTCACGTGGCATACGAATTCGACTACGCCGGTCAGCACCTGCGTCCGTACTTTGACTACAAGAGCTACCAGGAAGAACAGCACAACGAACTGCATGCCGGTATCGACGCTGGCATCAACATCGGTGGTTTCAGCTTCCGCGCTGTGTACGGCTTCCATGCAGACTACCTCCTGGATGACGAAGACATCGCCGACGGTCAGGACTGGACCTCTACCGCCCACGCTATCTTGGCTGAACCCAGCTTCGACGTGGCCATGTTCCAGATCAAGACCACCTTCTTCTACGCATTCATCAGCGACACCGACGATCCGGCTAGCGATGCTTGGTCTACCGAAATTCCTGAATACTTCTTCGTGTATGCAGAACCCGCCCTCAAGGTCGGTGGCTTCATGAAGTTCGGTATCCCGGTTGAATTCCACACCAACACCCTCGACGACGATCGCGACGACACCAAGACCATCGACGTCGGTGGCCGTCTCTACCTGACTCCGGTCGAGAACCTCGACATCACCGCCTTCGGTATGGTTGACATTCCTATAGGCGACAACGATGACGACACCGCTCTCCGCTTCGGTGTTGAGACCGTGTTCAACTTCTAATCGAAAGGTTACAAGTCTTAAAAACCGTCGGGTACAAGCCCGGCGGTTTTTGTTTTGCCCCGCGGGTGGCCCGCAAAAATCTATCTTTATGCGCAAACCATGAACCGTTTCGAACTCCTGAAAACTTCCAAGAAATCGAAGGCACGCCTCGGCGTGGTCCACACCGACCACGGCGACGTGACGACCCCCATCTTTATGCCCGTGGGCACCGAGGCGACCGTCAAGGCGGTCACGCCCGCCCAGCTCAAGGACATCAAGGCGGAAATCATCCTCGCGAACACCTACCACCTGTACCTGCGCCCCACCACTCCCCGCATCGCGAAGGCGGGCGGCATCCACAAGTTCATGGCTTGGGATGGCCCGGTGCTCACGGACAGCGGCGGATTCCAGGTATGGAGCCTGAAGGATTTGCGCAAGATTAC
>FLNZ01003240.1_pt1 | contig 30851 bp, 22 predicted proteins | sample 1140391 | NCBI WGS metagenome assembly FLNZ01 (sample SAMEA3878171, study PRJEB12797) | bioreactor metagenome | biome: Moose rumen | place: Sweden | collected 2011-10 | reverse complement strand
ATAGAACATCCCTAAAGTAAGACAACAAGAGAAAAAATCATGAAAAGACTGGCTTATGTATTTGTTACAGCCTTGTTGCTGGGGCTGACAGGGTACCTTTCCTATGCGTATGGCAACGTGAAGGGGCGTGAGGAGGTAATGGAAGAAGTAAACGCCAAGCGCATCTTCCCAGGAATGTATGAGACACTGGAAGATGAGCATCACGCGTTGGCAAGACGTCAGATGGAGGCTCTTTGGCTGATAGACTTTTGTGACAGCGCGGTGGAAACGCTGAAAGAGGGCACGGCGGATGACGTGCAGGACTTCCGTATGCGATATAAACTGATGCGAAGCCGCATGGGAGAGTAAATCCTAAAAAAGAAGTTTCCTTCGAGAGCAATAACGGATTGAAGATTGAAGATTGAAGATTGAAGATTGAAAATTGAAAATTGAAGATTGAAGATTGAAAGTTGAAAGTTATGGTTATGGTTAAGGTTATGGCTAAAAGAACAGAAGAAATTGACATGCAGAGCGAAGAGGAGAAAAACATCAATTTTAACTTTCCTGAGGATAAGACAAAGCACATCATCAAGGTGATTGGTGTGGGTGGCGGTGGAGGTAATGCCGTCAGGGAAATGTATGAAACGGGAGTGCGAAACGTTAGTTTCGTGGTGTGCAATACTGACAGTCAGGCGTTGGCAGAGTCGCCTGTGCCCGTCAAGGTGCAATTGGGCGGTGGACTTGGAGTTGGGGGCAACCCACAGAAAGGAAGGGAGGCGGCAGAAGAAAGCATAAACCAGATAGAACAGATATTCGACGATGAAACCCAGATGGTGTTTGTCACAGCAGGATTGGGCGGTGGTACGGGTACTGGTGCAAGTCCGCTGATTGCCAAAATGGCAAAGGAAAAGGGACTGCTGACCATTGGCGTGGTGACGTTGCCGTTCCTGTTTGAAAGGAAGTCGCGTATTGAGAAAGCCCTTTATGGCCTTGAGCAATTGAAGGGAAATGTTGACGCACTGCTTGTCATCAATAATCAACGGTTGCTGGAGATTTATGATGACCAGACTACTACGGTGGAAGAGGCATTTGGAAGGGCTAATGAAGTGCTGACCATTGCCACGAAAACCATTGCAGAGATAATTACCATAAAGGGCATTGTAAACCGAGACTTCTGTGATGTGGAAACGGTGATGAAGAATAGCGGTGCAGCCATCGTCTCGGTGGGTTATGCCGAAGGAGATAACCGCATATTGCGCGCAATGAAGAACGCCCTTGACTCTCCACTGATTAACCCCGTGGATATGGAAAAGACGAAGCGCTTGTTGTACGTGATTTATGATTCGAAAGACAATCCAGTGACGGTTTCTGAGACAACGGAGATTAACCAGTTTATGGACACGATGTCCGATGACCTGGAGGTGCTGTGGGGGCAATATCGTGACGACGATTTGGGTAACAAGGTTAAAGTCGCGCTTATTGTCACAGGTTTCGATCAGCCCAATAGTGAACCGGAGAAAAAGGACGAAGACCATGAGCGTGTGATTCGCGCTATGGAAGCATTCTATTATCCGAAACTGAAGCGGAAAGGAGAAAAAGACGAAACGGAAAAAGATGTCGCAGAGGTGGCAGCCCCTCCAACTCCCGTTCCCAATACGGAGGAAAGTGATGCAGATGGAGGTGGTGAAGATGTCTCGGCGCGGATTGGCGGTTCCTCAGGCGGACGGTCTTGGCTGAAGACTATCTATGAGTTTGCCCGAAAGTCGTTAGAGGAAGAGGATGAATAAGGAGGCGATGCATCGCGTCCCTACTATGGATATGAAATAGACATAGTAAGGTTTGTGTGGAAGCAACGTAATGTCTTGCCCCAAATGCCTCGGTGCATAATGTAAATCATCGCGGTGCATAATGTAAAACGTCTCGGTGCATAATGTAAATCCTCTCGGTGCTTTCTATAATCTCCGTCGTGGAATTTGCGTTCAACGACGTGGAACGGACATTCAACGTCGTGGAACGGACGTTCAACGACGCGGAACAGAGTTTGCATATATCCCTATAATTCCTGTATTTACACAGTAAATACCATCATCTCCCATTGGGGAGGTGAGAAAATAGTGAGAAGTGAGAAGTGAGAAGTGAGAAGATTTTCAATTTTCAATTTTCAATTTTGACCTTCGGTCGAGTTCCGACGCGACTAACCTTGGTTTTCCTCCTTCGCACCTCAGTCATTTAAACAAGTTTATGACATTCGGTTTGGCGTCGGTTCGGCATAGCTCGAACGAGTTCGGCTCTGCACTTGCTGCTCCGTCACTTCAATTTTTATTCGTATCTTTGGCCTACGGTCTTAGATAGGCTGCACCTCGGAAATATGCAAATAAATTTGACCTTTGGTCTTATTTGTCACGACTCAGCAAAGATTATGCAAGCATATCTCTGCATTCGCTGTTCCAAAATTTGCGTTTGTGCTCGCTTATTCGTATCTTTGCACGCGAAAACAAGGATATTCATAAATTAAACAAGGTAAAAGAAACATGGAAAAAAGTGCATTACAGATTGCCCGCGCTGCCTATCAGCCTAAACTGCCCAAGGCTCTGCAGGGACCGGTGAACGTTAAGGAGGGCCAAGCCACCCAGAGTGTAGGAAACCAGGAAGAGATAAAGGCTCTGTTCCCCAACACATACGGTATGCCCGTGGTGGAGTTCGTGCCCGCCGAAACTGAGCACAAGGAGGCCATAAACGTAGGCATCATCCTCTCTGGTGGGCAGGCTCCCGGTGGCCACAACGTCATCAGTGGTCTGTACGACGGCGTGAAGTCGCTGAACAAGGACTCGAAACTCTATGGGTTCCTCATGGGCCCCGGCGGTCTGGTGGAGCACAAGTATGTGGAGTTCACGGATGAGTTCATCGATGAGTATCGCAACACGGGAGGCTTCGACATCATAGGCTCCGGCCGCACGAAGTTGGAGAAGGAGGCACAGTTTGAGAGCGGCATCGAGATTCTGCGCCAACTGGGCATCAAGGCTCTGGTCATCATCGGTGGCGACGACTCAAACACGAACGCTTGCGTGCTGGCCGAATACTATGCCGCCAAGAACTACGGCGTGCAGGTAATCGGTTGCCCCAAGACCATCGACGGCGACCTGAAGAACGAGCAGATAGAGACCTCCTTCGGTTTCGACACGGCCTGCAAGACCTACTCCGAACTTATCGGCAACATCCAGCGCGACTGCAACTCCGCCCGCAAGTATTGGCACTTCATCAAACTGATGGGTCGCTCTGCCAGCCACATCGCCCTGGAGTGTGCCCTGCAGTGTCAGCCCAACATCTGTCTCATCAGCGAGGAGGTGGAGCAGAAGCAGATGTCGCTGGACGACGTGGTGACGTACATTGCCAAGGCCGTAGCCGTCCGTGCTGCCGACGGAAACAACTTCGGTACCGTGCTCATTCCCGAGGGCTTGATTGAGTTCATTCCCGCCATCAAGAAACTGATTGCCCAACTCAACGAAGTGCTGACCGACCCTGCTACAGGCGAACCTCGCGAATTCAAGAACGCCGACGAGCAGATACAATTCGTCAAGGGCAATATCGAAGCCGCCAACCTTGCAGTCCTCGAGAGTCTGCCTGCCGATGTGGCCCGCCAACTGTGCCTCGACCGCGACCCGCACGGAAACGTACAGGTCAGCCTTATCGAGACCGAGAAACTGCTGAGCCGCATGGTGGCCGCCAAGTTGGCCGAATGGAAGAAGGAGGGCAAGTACAACGGCAAGTTCGGTACTCAGCACCACTTCTTCGGTTACGAAGGTCGTTGCGCCGCTCCTTCGAACTACGATGCGGACTATTGCTACAGCCTTGGTTACAATGCCAGCCGCCTGATAGCCAACGGCAAGACTGGTTACATGAGTGTCATCAAGAATACTACGGCTCCCGCACAGGACTGGATTGCAGGCGGTGTGCCCATCACCATGATGATGAACATTGAGCGTCGTAACGGTGCCGACAAGCCCGTCATCCGCAAGGCACTGGTAGAGTTGGACGGTGCTCCCTTCCGCTACTTTGCTGCCCACCGCGACGAATGGGCACGCCAGACTCGCTATGTCTATCCCGGCCCAATCCAGTACTTCGGTCCCTCTGAGGTATGTGACCAGTGCACCAAGACACTTGCTCTGGAACAGGGGAAGTGATAATTTATCATTTAACCAAGGAGCAAGGGACAAGGTGAGAATGAGAGAATGAGAGAATGAGAGAATGAGAGAATGAGAGAATGAGAGAATGAGAGAATGAGAGAATGAGAGAATGAGAGAATGAGAGAATGAGAGAATGAGAGAATGAGAGAATGAGAGAATGAGAGAATGAGAGAATGAGAGAATGAGAAAATGAGAGAACGCCGAAGGGGTCGCGAGCGAATAGCGAGAACGGAGTGGCAATGAGAAAATGAGAAAATGAGAGAATGAGAGAATGAGAAAACTTTCAACTTTCAACTTTCAATTTTCAACTTTCAATTTTCAACTTTCAATTTTCAACTTACCATTTATAATTGAATAGTTCAAATCGCAAGAAACAGGTAAAGCGTAGCCGCCCGAAACGTAGGAAGTCGGGCGGCTCACGCTTTCGTTCTTGGTGGGTGCTGCTGGGCGGCCTGCTTATTGCTGGTGCATACGTGGCAGTCCTTTATTTCTTTTTCGTCACCCCCTTGTCGTTCCGTTGGCGTGCCGTGTTTGGAGAGACAGACTATCCCGAGGGCGAAGTCATGGGCATAGACATCAGTCACTACCAAGCCACCATTGACTGGGAGCGCTTGCGCAATGCCAAGATTGGCGACCACCCTGTGAGTTTCGTCATCATCAAAGGTACGGAGGGAGAGTTGCTGTTCGACGATAATTTCAATGACAACTTCTTCTGTGCCAAGGACAATGAATTGATTCGCGGTGCCTATCATTTCTTTGTGCCCGATGTCAATCCGCGCGTGCAGGCAAAGAATTTCAACCATAAGGTTCACCTTGAGGAGGGCGATTTGCCTCCCATCCTTGATGTCGAGTCGCGTGGCAAGAAACCTCTGAAGGAGTTCCAGCAGGATGTACTCACCTGTTTGCGTCTTTTTCAGGAAAAGTATGGAGTGCCGCCAATCCTATATACGGGTAAGAGTTTCAAACGCGACTATCTGTCTGCGCCAGAGTTCGATGCCTATCCCCTGTGGATAGCCCACTACTATGAAAAGGAGATGAAGTACGAAGGCGCATGGGCAATCTGGCAATATACAGATTGCGGCAAGGTGGATGGCATCAAGGGCTTTGTCGATTTCAATCTTTTCAATGGCGACATGAAAGCCCTCAAGGCCTTGACGCTGCAACCTCATTCAGAGGAACCGACAGAGTAGGGCGGCTAAAGGTGTAGAAGTAGCATCGTCCAACCCTCCTGTGTGGACTGTTTTTCCAATGCGAATCCCAGTTCCTTCCCCTTTTCTATAAGCAGTGGGGCATCTGTCTCATAGAATCCGCTTAACAGTAATTTCCCTCCTTTCTTCAGAGCACGGGCAAAGCGCTCCATGTCGTTGAGCAGTATATTCCGGTTGATGTTGGCTACGAGCAGGTCGTAGTCGCCCGACTGGGGCAGCACACTGGCATCTCCCTCTTCAATATTTATACTATATATATCGTTGAGTCTGGCATTTATTTTTGCATTTTCCACACTCCATTCATCAATGTCGTAGGCAAATACCTCCTTGGCACCGCATTTCATGCACAGCAGTCCCAACACTCCGGTGCCGCAACCTGCATCTACGACGCGCCGTCCATCTATATGCATCGAGCACAACTGTCGCAATATCTGTTGCGTGGTGGGGTGGGTGCCTGTGCCGAAAGCCATGCGGGGATTGATGATGATATCGTACTGGCAGGATGGCACATTCTGGCGCTTTGTATCGTGTACGCACACCAGTTTGTCAATGACCACAGGCTCGAACCCTTCTTCTTCCCATGTCTGGTTCCAATCCTCGTCGGGAGCCTCTTCGACACTGAAGGTTATCTCGTAGTCGGAATAGTCGGCCACAATCTTTCTTACTTCCTCCTCTTTATAGTCTTTCTGTTGCACATAGCCTACAAAGCCACTTTCCGTAGGTACGAATGCCTCGAAACCACATTCCCCCAACATCGCTACAAGCAGGTCGCTGACTACTTCGCGATATGGTTTGATATGAAATTGCGCCTGATAATACTTCATGGTCCGTATTTGAATTATAAGCGCAAAGTTAATAATTTGTAGGGATTTTCCTTTAACAAATCGGGATTTTCCCCTTGCAATGTGGTGAAAAGGTCGTAAATTTGCACCAGATAAACTATAAAAACGAAGGAAAAATGAAGACAAAAGTTATTTTGTGGATGATGTGGACACTGGTGCCAGTCATCACATTTGCACAGGACGACGACATGTATTTCGTTCCTAAAAAGAGGAGTCGGTTAGAACAAACCACAATGACGGTTTCCTCCACCAGGGAGCGTCCCACCCACAATCGTAGTGTCGCTGCAGACACATGCGATTACCACACAGGGGCACTTCGCGATGTTGACGAGTACAACCGTCGTGGCGCATCGGGCCATTCCGTGACCATCATCACTGAGGAAGACACCTTCCAGATTGATGAAAGCCAGTTGGTCATGAACGAAAAAGGAGAATATGTATTGAGCAAGGGCTATAGCGGCATCAATGAGGAACCTGCCTACATGGATGACGATTACGCCTATTCAGCACGCCTTTCCCGTTTCCACGGCTATGGCTATCCTTATTACAGTTGGTACGATCCTTGGTACGACCCCTGGTACTACGATTCTTGGTACTATGGTGGCTATTGGGGCTATCGCCCTTGGGGCTGGCATGGCTACTATGGTTGGTATGACCCCTGGTACTATGGTGGCTACTATGGCTGGGGCGGCTACTACGGCTGGCACCATCCTCACCACCACTATTATGGCAGCACGGGCTACATAGGTTATGGCCACAATCGCCAAGGCCGTGGCTATGGCGAAACGGCACGCTCGGGTCGCAGTTCCTATGGCACATCCCGCACAGGCACTCGCACAGGCCGCTCTGGCTCCACCAGTAGTTATGCCACTCGCGGTTCGTCGTATGGCACTCGTGGCACCTCTGCCACAGCAAGTTCGAATGGCACGCGCGGAAGTCAGGGCACAACCCGCTCCGCCTCGACTGCGGGTCGCTCTTCCGGCACAACGGTACGCGGCATTGGCGGCAGTTCATCCCGTTCCACAGTGACCAACAGCAACCGTTCGTCGAGCACATCTTCCTCTTATTCTGGCAGTCGTGGCAGCACTTCTTCACGTGGAAGTTTCTCCAGCGGCAGTTCTTCTCGTGGTGGTGGCTTCTCCGGTGGCGGTGGATTCTCTGGTGGCGGTGGCTTCTCCGGTGGCGGTGGCGGCGGCAGCCGTGGTGGCGGTGGCGGACGTCGTTGAGTATAGTTCGTAGTTCGTAGTTTACAATTTATATAATTATAATACAATATGACAAAGCGTTATTTTCTGATGGTTGCGTTGCTGGCAGCAACGTCCATCGCAAAAGCACAAGATACATATCTCAACGATCGCCTGACGGCAACGGACGATGTGAATGGTTCTGCCCGCTATGTGGGTATGGGAGGTGCCATGGGTGCCCTGGGTGCCGACCTCTCGGTCATCAGTTCCAATCCTGCTGGTATGGCACTGTATCGCAAGAACGACATCGGTCTGACCTTTGGTGGCGTTATACCCAATAAAGCCAACGGGTGGAATCGCAACGATGGCAGAACTTACGACGACAAACTGTCGAAGGCAAGTTTTGACCAGATAGGTATCGTCTGGAGCCTGAACACAGGAGGCCAGAAACTGAAGTATGCCAACTTTGGTTTCAACTATCAGAAGAAGGCCAATTACAACATGGGCTTCTATGCCGACAACGCCAATCTTAATGGCCTGTCGCAGATGGACCTCGTTTCGGAGCTGGCGCAGTCTGGCTATGACACCAACTATAACCTTGCAGGCAAGGCCGTCGACAACGAATACCTGTCGCAAGATGACATCGGTTATTACAATCCCTACCGTGGAGAGTATAGTTTCTATACGCGCCACCAGTGGGGCTCATTGCAGGCTTTCGACCTCAACTTCTCCTTCAACATCAAGGATCGTTTCTACACGGGTATGACTCTTGGCATTGATAATGTCGACTACAAGTCGTGGAGTGGATATGAAGAGTGCAATGTTGACTATGACAACAACTATGGCGACTATACACTTTATAACGACCGCGTCATCGACGGAGTGGGCGTGAATGTGAAATTTGGCTTTATCGTTCGCCCCATAGATGAGAGCCCCCTTCGTCTGGGACTGGCCGTAGAGACTCCGACATGGTATCGCATGAAGTCAAGCACCCTGTTCGACCTTACAGACCATATCAATGGCACGCGCACTCCAACGGGTCCCGACACCTATCTCGAATATTCTGTGCGCACCCCCTGGCGCGTACGCTTGAGTGCTGGTTCCACCGTGGACAAGTACCTTGCCTGGGGCGTAGAATATGAATTCGCCAATACCGCAAAGACCTCGATGGGATACCCCGATTATCCAGATGATGGTTACCACAGCACTTTCGCAAGCACCCGCGACAAGGCCATGAATCAGTTGACAGAGGATGTACTGCGTGCCCAGCACACCATCAAGGCAGGCATTGAGGTAAAGCCTATCGACGCTCTGGCCCTGCGTGTAGGATACAACTTTGTCAGCAGCCGCTACAAGGACAATCCCACCTTCGACCAGTTCAGCCTCGACTCAAAGGCAATGGACTATTCCACCTCTACGGATTACATGACCCTGGGGGCTGCCAACATCGTTACCTTTGGTGTGGGCTATCAGTACAAGAAATTCTATGCCAATATGGCGTACAAATATCGCGTTCAGAATGCCAAGTTCTATGCATTCGACACCAGTTTCACCGATCCAGCCAGTCAATTCGCTACGGACAATCCCGATTTGGCAAATGCCACCATCGAACCAGTCAATGTTGACCTCAACCGTCATCAGCTGATGTTCTCCGTAGGACTTAAGTTCTAATCATAACATATTATATTGAGTTTGCAGTCGCTTAATGGAATCTCCATTAGGCGGCTGTGCTTTTTGTCCCCATGCTCTATTTTTCAATTCTAAATTTTTAATTCTTAATTTATTTTCGTACCTTTGCCCCCAATACATATTTATTATTAGATGAAGGTATTAAAGTTCGGCGGAACATCCGTAGGTTCCGTAGAAAGTATTTTAAGAGTTAAGAAGATTGTAGAGGCCCAAAGTGAGCCCGTCATCGTTGTGGTCTCGGCTTTGGGCGGCATTACCGATAAACTTATTCGCACGGGCCAAATGGCTGTCGAGGGCAATGTACAGTATGTGCAGTCGTTTTCTGAGATTGCCTCACGCCATGAGGAAATGATAGAATCCGTCGTTCCCGAGGGTGAACGACGCGAAACCCTTTTGGTGACGGTGCGCTCCTTGCTGGAGGAACTGCGCAGCATCTATCAGGGTGTGTTCTTGATTCGTGACCTCAGTTCCAAGACGCAGGCAGCCATTGTCAGTTATGGTGAGCGTATGTCGAGCCGCATCGTGGCTGCCATTATTAAAGATTCTGAGTGGCTTGACAGTCGCGAATTTATCAAAACGGAACGGCAGGGCACAAAGAATGTGCTGGCCACGGAACTGACGAACGAACTGGTTACTACTCACTTCTCCCCCCTTACTTCTCACATCACTGTCATGGGCGGTTTCATCTCTACCGACAAGGACAGTGGCGAAATAACCAACCTGGGGCGAGGCGGTAGCGACTACACGGCCAGCATTTTGGCTGCGGCGCTCGGTGCTTCTGCCTTGGAGATTTGGACCGATGTAGATGGGTTTATGACTGCCGACCCGAGGGTAATACAGACGGCATACACCATTCCCGAACTGACCTATGTGGAGGCCATGGAGTTGTGCAACTTTGGTGCCAAGGTTGTTTATCCCCCCACCATCTATCCCGTCTGTGTCAAGAACATTCCCATTCTGATAAAGAATACATTTAATCCCGATGGTGAGGGCACTGTCATCAAAAGCGAGGTAAAGGATGACACCCGCAGCATTAAGGGTATCTCCAGCATCAAGGGCACGAGCCTGATAACGGTGGCTGGACTTTCCATGGTGGGTGTGATTGGTGTCAATCGGCGCATCTTCTCGCGTTTGGCAGAGAATGGCATTTCGGTCTTCATGGTCAGTCAGGCTTCTTCGGAAAACAGTACCAGTATTGGTGTCAGGGCGGAGGATTGCGATGCGGCTTGTCGCGTGTTGAACCTGGAGTTCGAGAAGGAAATTGCCGACGGCCGTATGTTCCCCATGCAGGCAGAAAGTGGTTTGGCCACGGTGGCTGTGGTGGGTGAGAACATGAAACACACGCCTGGCATTGCCGGTAAGTTGTTTGGAACGCTTGGCCGCTCGGGTATTTCGGTCATTGCTTGTGCGCAAGGAGCCTCGGAAACGAACATTTCGTTTGTCATCGACGAGAAGTTCTTACGTAAGGCATTGAACTCTATCCACGACTCTTTCTTCCTGTCAGAGTATAAGGAGGTAAACCTCTTCATCTGCGGTGTCGGTACGGTGGGCGGCAGTCTGTTGGAACAAATCCACAGTCAGCAGGAAAAACTGAAACGCGAGCAGCGTATCAAACTCAATGTCGTAGGCATTGCCAGCAGTCGCCGTGCCATGTTCAGTCGTGAAGGGCTTGACTTGACAGATTTCCGCAAGCAACTTGCTGAAGCCCCCGAGAGCAACATACACCGATTGCGCAACGAAGTCATCGGCATGAACATCTTTAATTCCGTATTCGTCGATTGCACGGCATCGGTGGAAGTCGCAAGCCTTTATAATGATTTCCTCGACCATAACATTAATGTGGTGGCAGCCAACAAGGTTGCGGCCAGCGGTCCCTATCACGACTATCGCATGCTGAAGCAGATAGCCCAGCAGCGGGGTGTGAAGTTCCTCTTTGAAACCAATGTGGGAGCAGGCTTGCCCATCATCCGTACCATCAACGACCTTGTAAACTCTGGTGACAAGATTCTGCGCATCGAGGCAGTCCTGTCAGGTACTTTGAACTTTATTTTTAATACGATAAGCAAGGAGATTCCCCTCAGTGAGACCGTGCGCATGGCAAAGGAAGAGGGCTACAGCGAGCCCGACCCGCGCATAGACCTAAGCGGAAAGGATGTCATTCGCAAGTTGGTCATCCTTACCCGTGAGGCTGGCTATGAGATAGAGCAGGAAGATGTGGAGAAGGATCTGTTTATCCCCTCTTCTATGTTCGAAGGAACGCAGGAGGCATTCTGGAATAACCTGCCCACTTTGGATGCTGACTTTGAACAGCGTCGCGAGGAGTTGGAACGCAATCACCGCGTGTGGCGTTTCGTGGCTTGCTATGCCGACGGACATGCCAGCGTCTCGTTGCAGGAGTTCGATCAGATGCATGCTTTCTATGGACTGAAGGGTTCGAACAACATTGTGTTGCTCACTACTGAACGTTACAACGAATATCCCATGCTTATTCAGGGTTACGGGGCAGGTGCCAGCGTGACCGCTGCCGGAGTGTTTGCGGACATCATGAGTTTAGCATAATTGTCAATTTTCAATTATCAATTATCAATTGTCAATTGGAATGAAACACCTCATTATCCTTTGCGACGGCATGGCCGACTGGCCAGTAGAGCAACTGGGTGGCAAGACCCTGTTGCAATATGCCGATACGCCCCATTTCGATTTTCTTGCACGACACGGACGGTGTGGTATGCTCAAGACCGTGCCCGACGGATTCCATCCTGGCAGTGAAGTGGCCAATAGTAGCATCCTCGGATACAACCAACATCTCGTTTACGAAGGTCGTGGCCCGCTGGAGGCAGCCAGCATTGGGGTGGAATTGGCCGACGACGACCTTGCCCTGCGTTGCAACTTTGTTTGCCTCGAAGGCAACTTGCTGAAGAATCATTCTTGCGGACGGATGGAAACGGAGGAAAGCGATGTGCTCATCCGTTATCTCAATGAACATCTCGCTACCGACCGCATCCATTTCTATACTGGCGTGCAGTATCGCAACCTGCTCGTCATCAAGGGCGGCAATAAGCACGTCGATTGCACACCGCCGCATGACATCCCCTTGCAGCCTTGGCGCGAGAACCTTCCCCGTCCCCTCCCGAACAGGGGTGGTGAAGAAACCGCTAAGTTGCTTACCGACCTCATCCTCCGTAGTCAGGAACTCCTTCGCGACCATCCTTTGAACAAGGAGCGTATGGCACGTGGCATGGACTCAGCCAACAGTATATGGCCGTGGGGTGGGGGATACAAACCCAAGATGGTGCCTCTGACCGAACGCTTTCCCCACCTCAAGAGTGGAGCGGTTATTACTGCAGTGGATCTTATTCGCGGCATCGGTAAGTATGCAGGATTGCGTGTCATCGATGTGCCTGGTGCAACAGGACTTTGGGATACTAATTACGAAGGCAAGGCGCAGGCTGCCCTCAATGCCTTGAAGACCGATGATTTTGTCTATCTGCATGTCGAAGCCTGCGATGAGGCTGGGCACGATGGTGACTTGGAACTGAAAGTCCGTTGCATCGATAACCTCGACAAGCGCCTTGTCAAGCCTATATTGGAGCAACTTTCAACTCCGATTTCAATTTCCTTGCTCCCCGACCATCCTACGCCTGTGGCGCACCGTACTCACACCAATGAGCCTATTCCCTTCTGCATCTATCGCCCCGATGTTGAGCCCGATCAGGTGCAGACCTTCGATGAAGATGCCTGTCAGCAAGGAGCCTATGGACTGCTCCAAGGCGATGAGTTCATCAAGGCATTTATGAAAGCCTAAAAGTATCGTCCTACCTTTCACTTCTCACTTCTCACTTCTCACTTCTCACCTCTCACCTCTCACCTCTCACCTCACATAATATGAACTACTATAGCACCAATGGTAAGGCACCTGTTGCCACACTCGAAAAGGCCGTCGTGAAGGGGCTGGCCGAGGACAAGGGCCTTTATATGCCAGAGCGTATAAAACCACTGCCCCGTGAGTTCTTCGATGAGATGAAAAACCTCTCGTTTCAGGAAGTTGCCTATCGTGTGGCCGACTGTTTCTTTGGCGAAGACATCCCTTCCGAGGACTTGAAGCGTATCGTTTACGACACACTTTCCTTCGATTGCCCCCTCGTCCGGGTGGAGGAAAATATCTATTGCCTCGAACTCTTCCATGGCCCCACGCTCGCTTTCAAGGATGTCGGTGCCCGCTTCATGGCACGACTGCTCGGCTATTTCATTAAAGACTCTAAGAACCCTAAAGACCTTAAGGACTCTAAGGACCTGAATGTCCTCGTCGCCACCAGTGGAGACACGGGCTCTGCCGTGGCCAACGGTTTCCTCGGTGTAGAAGGGATCCATGTCTATGTGCTATATCCCAAGGGCAAGGTGTCACCCATTCAGGAATGTCAGTTTACTACGCTGGGCAGAAACATTACGGCCATAGAAGTTGACGGTGTGTTTGACGATTGTCAACGCCTCGTGAAGTCGGCCTTCATGGACGGCGACCTCAACCGTCACATGCGTCTGACCTCAGCCAACAGCATCAACGTGGCCCGTTTCCTGCCCCAGTCGTTCTATTACTTCTGGGCAGTCTCTCAACTTTCAGGCAAGGAGCAAGGGGCAAGGAGCAAGGGACAACTTTCAATTTTCAATTTTCAATTTTCAATTGTTTGCAGTGTTCCCTCTGGCAACTTCGGCAACATTTGCTCTGCCCTGTTTGGCAAGCGCATGGGGCTCCTCATCTCGCGCTTCATTGCCGCCAACAACGCCAACGATGTATTTTATGAATACCTCCAGACGGGAGAGTATCGTCCGCGTTCCAGTGTGCAGACATTGGCCAATGCTATGGATGTCGGCGACCCCAGTAACTTTGCCCGCATCCTCGACCTCTACGGCCATAGTCATGAAGCAATAACCAAGGATATTTCGGGAGCCACCTATACCGACGAGCAGATTGCCGACACCATTCGCCAGTGCCTGAGGGAAACGGGCTATCAACTCGACCCCCACGGCGCTTGCGGCTATCGTGCCTTGAAGGAGAACCTTCGCTCTGGCGAGATCGGTTTCTTCCTCGAAACCGCTCATCCCGCCAAGTTTAAGGATACGGTAGAGGGCATAACAGGGAAACCTTTGGCCATCCCCGACCGCCTTGCCGCCTTCATGAAGGGCGAGAAACAGAGCACACCCATGTCCAAGGACTTTCAAGACTTCAAGGAATATCTTCTGAGGCAGTAATTTCTTCATTTTACGGCAATATTCCAATTCCACACATTGCGGAACGTAGATTACAGCCACCACCTTCCTCCCAAATACTTATGGGAGCGGAACGTAGATTACAGCCACCACCTCCTCCCAAATACTTATGGGAGCGGAACGTAGATTACAGCCACCACCTCCTCCCAAATACTTATGGGAGGAGGTGGTGACTTATGGGGACAGAGATATGTGACTATCCTCTGTTGCGATATTCTTTTGGAGAAAGGCTCGTCTGCGTCTTGAACCACCGACCAAAGAAACTTTGGTTGGGGAAGTTCAAGGCGTATGCAACTTCCTGAATGCTTTTGTCGGTGAACTTGAGGAGATTCTTGGCCTCAAGCAGCACATTTTGGTTAATCCACTCCGCAGGTCCGTGGCCCGAAGCACGACGAATGATGTTGCTGAGGTACTTGGGAGTGAGGTGCATCTGTTCGGCATAGAACGAGATAAAACGCTCACGCGTATGGTATTGGTTGACGAGTGTAATGAAGTGCTGGAATATATCCTCCTCGTGCTTGACCGATTTTTGTGCAGGGTATCTTTGATGTTTCTCCAGATGGCACTTGAGCAGGGACATGATATTGTAGGCAAGCGCCTGTATGGAGGCCTGCGTGCTCTCGTGATAGTATAGCAAAGTCGGGTCCTGACCAATGCTCCTCTCTGCGGTTTCCATCTGTTGCCATAAGAGGTGGAAACTATTATCGTCAATCGCGAAAGTGTAGGCTTCGCCGAGTTCCAAGGTATAGGGCAGTATGCGCAAGACAGAAACATTGAGGTGCAACATCAGTTGACGGTGGAAATAACACACTGCACAGCGTGTCTCTGTGTGATGAATCGTTTGGAGCACAGTGCCGGGAGGGCAAAACAGTACACTTTTTGCCTTTATGTCCATCTCCTTGAGATTGCATCTGACCGTGATGTTTCCGTCCTCAAATAAGTAAACTGCATAGCAATCAATTCGGGATGGTGCTTCGACATCTTGAGGTTGGGGGCATGTGTTAATGTAACAAGCATTTTCGTTGTTGTTGCCACGGTACGATTTCTTTTCAGGAGTCTGTAAGATAGAGAATTCTTTGATATCCTTTTCCATAATATGTAAAATTTCGGACACAAATATAATAATAGTTTATTGAATAGTAGGCATTTGTTTAGTAAAATGTGATATTTTGGAAAATATTATTGATTTTTAATGATAAAAGTGAGTTTTCTCGTATTTATGCCAATAAGGCGAAACTGGGGCAAGGAGCAAGGGGCAAGGAGCAACTTTGACCTTCGGTCGAGTTCCGTTGCGACTCGGCAAAGCTCGAACGAGTTCGGCTCTGCCCTCGCTGCTCCGTCACTTCAATCTTCAATCTTCAATCGCTTCTTGCCAACCCTCACTTGCTGTCGCGGTATGCCTTGGGGGACAGGCCTGTCTGTGTCTTGAACCACCGCCCGAAGAACGACTGGTTGGGGAAGTGGAGGTGATAGGAGATTTCCTGTACGCTCATGTTGGAGTAGCGCAGGAGATTCTTGGCTTCGAGGAGTACGTTGTGCGTAATCCATTCGGCAGGACCGTGACCCGATGCACGGCGGATGACGGCACTCAGGTATTTGGGCGTGAAGTGCATCTGTTCGGCATAGAAGGTGATGCGCCGTTCCATGCGGAAGTGTTGGCTCACCAGTTGGATGAAGCGGCGGAAAAGATCTTCTTCGTGGTTGTGTACTGTATGGCCATGACCTTCGTCCTGTATCTCGAGGTGGCGTATGAGGTAGGAGATGAAGGTGTAGGCCATGGCGCGTATGCTGTTGCGCACGGTGTCGTGGTAGTAGGCGAGGGTGGCAGGCTGGCTGATGCTTTCGGCCACCATAGCCACTTGTCGCCACAGGTAGTTGAAGGCTTTGGCTGGGAGTTGCAGCGTGTAGAGCTGGTGGAGTGTTCCGATGTGTGGCAGCAGGTTTTGCAGGGAAAGGTTTATTTTCCGAAGAGCCTCTTCGCTGAACAGGATGACGGAAACTTTTCCTTGCTGCCTGTCAGCTGCCTGGATGATGGAACCTGGCTGGGCGAAGAATACTGTGCCGGGACCGACGGTCACCTTCTGTAGGTTGCAGGTGAGGGTGAACTCGCCCTCGGCGCACAGCAGTATGACGAAACAGTCAAGCCTCGTAGGAAAGCGGAACATATTTTCTCCCTCTTCTGTTTGATTTTTCTGGGGGTGAATGATGACATAACACTGATTTTCATAGAACTCTCCGTGGCCTATGGAAAGTTTTCCTTCACTCAGCAGTTGCAGGAGTGAAAGGGTGGGGATGTTTTTGGTATTGTTCATGCTTTCTTCTCTTTTCGGACACAAAAATAAGTGTTTTATTTTGATATATCGTCATATCTTCGCCTGTAAAGCGAGATTCCGGACAATACTAATATCGAAAAGAACTTTGTCAGATGCAAATAAAGATGTAACTTTGCAGCCGAAATTGAAAAAATATAAAATGTTGGAAGAAATGAAAAAGATATTTTTATTGGCGATGGCCGCTCTGCTTGCGGTTTCGTGTGGAAAGAAGCAGACGGAGGGCAAGGAAGAGACCATCCGCGTGACGGTGGAGAAAGCGACTCCGACGAATGACTATAGTCGGCTTCCCTACGTGGGCGTGGTAGAAGAAGAATCATCGACGAGCGTCAGTTTCACAGGTATGGCTATGCTGAAGACGTTGACCGTCGGCGAGGGCGAATCCGTCAGGAGGGGGCAGCTGCTGGCCGTCATCGACGAGACGCAGGCACGCAATGCGCTGGCCACGGCAAAGGCTGCGCTCGATCAGGCGCAGGATGCCTACGCACGCATGAAGCAGTTGCACGACAACGGGTCGCTGCCCGACATGAAGTGGGTGGAAGTGCAGAGTCAAGTGAGTCAGGCACAGTCGGCCTACGACATTTGTAAGAAGAACTTGGAAGACTGTCGTCTCTATGCTCCCGTGAGTGGCGTGGTAGGCACGAAGATTATGGGCGTGGGCGAAACGGTTTTGCCCACGGAACCTGTCCTGACCATTCTCTCCATCGACAACGTGAAGGTGCGTGTCAGCATTCCCGAACGGGAGATTGCCGCCATAACTTCCGGCACGGCGACGCAGATTTCCGTTGATGCACTGGGTGACGAGACCTTCCAGGGCGGGCGAATAGAGAAAGGAGTCAGTGCCGACCCACTGACGCATACCTACGACATCCGCATCCGTGTGGCCAATCCTGGACGAAAGTTACTGCCTGGCATGGTAGCGCGCGTGCATATTAATAATGAGGAAGTAGGAATGAAGAATGGTGGGGCTATTACGTTGCCTGTGAAGGCAGTGCAGCAGTCGACGGACAAGTCCCTCTTTGCCTGGACGGTGCAGCAGGGAAAGGCCCATCGCACCCCCGTCACCATCGGTCAGACCGTGGGCAACCGCGTGGTCATCGAGACGGGACTGAAAGAAGGCGACCAAGTGATTGTGGAGGGTTACCAGAAACTGGGTGAAGGAACGCCCGTAACCTTTTAAGTGAATTAACTCATAACGCAATGGAATGGCAAAAACACTGGGCCGCATGGCCTCTCAATAACTACCGCATCACGGCATTGCTGACCGTGCTCCTGTTCGTTTTCGGACTCTATGGGCTCTATAAAATGCCGAAGGACGAGTTTCCCGCCTTCACCGTGCGCCAGGGAGTCGTCATTGCCGTCATGCCCGGGGCTACGAGTGAAGAAATAGAAGCACAGGTGACCCGTCCGTTGGAACGCTATCTGTTCACCTTCAAGGAAGTAAAGCGCTCGAAGACTACGACCACGAGTCAGAACGGTATGTGCGTAGTCATGGTGCAGTTGCAGGACGACATTCCGAGCAAGGATGAGGTATGGAGCAAGCTGAAGCACGGGCTGAACACGTTCAAGAGCCAGTTGCCCAGTGGGGTAGTGGCCTTGATAGTGAACGACGACTTCGGTGATGCATGTGCCCTGCTCATCACGCTGGAGAGCGACCAGCGCAGTTATCGTGAACTGCAGGACTACAGCGACGAATTGGCTGACCGCCTGCGCCGCATCCCCTCGGTGTCGAACGTGCGCCAGTTCGGCGAGGTAAAGGAACAGATTACGCTCTACGTCGACCGTGAGCGGCTGGCAGCCTACGGCATCGGTCAGGCAGCCCTGGTGCAGGCCGTGTCGGGTCAGGGGCTGACCACGATGGCGGGCAGCGTGACGGGCGGCGAACAGGACATCCAGCTCCACCTGTCGCCCACGCAGCGCAGCGAGGAGGAACTGATGAACCAGATAATCTTCTCTGATAATAATAAGGTAGTGCGCGTGCGCGACATCGCCACCGTAAGGCGCGAGTACGACACGTCGAAGAGTTACATCGAGAACAACGGCAACCGTTGTGTACTGCTCTCCCTTGAGATGACGCCGGGCAATAACATCATCCGCTACGGCGAGGAGGTGGACAACGTGCTGAATACATTCAAGGGGGACTACCTTCCCTCCGATGTCGAGATACGCCGCATCACCGACCTTCCCCAGGTGGTGGGCGACTCGGTGCACGGCTTCCTCCGCGACCTCATCCTCTCGATGGTCATCATCATCCTCGTCATGATGATACTCTTCCCGCTGCGTTCGGCCATCGTTGCCGCCGTGACGATACCGCTCAGCACGTTCACCAGCACGGGCATCATGTACGCCTTCGACATTCCTCTGAACATCATCACGCTGGCATGCCTCATCATTGTGTTGGGCATGATAGTGGATAACAGCATCGTCGTCATCGACGGCTACCTGGAATATCTGGGCAAGGGCATGGGTCGCCGCGAGTCGGCCATCAAGAGTGTGAAGCAGTATTTCCAGCCCATGATGCTCGCCACGGTCTGCATCTGTGCCATCTTCTTTCCGCTCATGTACACCATGGAGGGCGAGGCGAGCGACGTCATGGACCTGTTCCCCATCACGATAACCATCAATCTGATGGTCTCCCTGGTCGTGGCGGTGGCGGTCATCCCCCTGCTGAACGCAGCCCTCATCCGCAAGGTGAAAGTGAAAGAGGAGGGGAAGCGCGACCTGACGGACTGGGTACAGGTGATTTATGAAAACGTCCTGAAGTGGACCTTCAAGCATCCTTACGCGACGATGGTCATGGCAGTGGTGTTAGTGATTGTCACGTCCTGTCTCTTCCCTCACCTGAAGTTGCGCCAGTTCCCATACGCCGACCGCAACCAGTTCGCCGTAGAAATCTTCCTGCCTGAGGGCGAGGGTCTGGACCGCACGCGCGAGATTGCGGACTCCATGCAGCGCGTCCTTCAGCGTGACGAGCGCGTGAAGAGTGTCACCTCGTTCCTTGGATGCAGCAGTCCCCGTTTCCATATCACTTACGCCCCACAGATGGCAGGGCGCAACTTTGCACAGTTCATCATCAACACCCCCGACAACCAAAGCACACAGGCGGTTCTCAACGATTATGCCCCCGAGTGGAGCAACCACTGGCCCGGTGCCTACGTGCGCTTCAAGCAGATGGACTTCCTCAGTGTGCCCACCTACGAGTATCGTTTCTACGGCGATGACATGGACAGCCTGAGAGAGGCCGCCGACCGCCTGATGGCCTATATGCGCACCTTGCCAGGCATCGAGTGGGTGCATACCGACTACGACCAGCCCCATCCCACGCTCGACGTGCGGCTCGACCCCGTCGCCTCTGCCCAGTTGGGGCTCAACCGTACACTGGCTGAGTTGCAACTGGCGCTGCAGACGGGAGAGATGGAGGTGGCGAGCATCTGGGAGGGTAACTACGAAGTCCCCGTCATATTGAAGGATGCCGCCTCGGAACATATAACGTTGGGCGATGTACAAAACACCTATCTCACCACCGCCACCGGGGCGAGCGTACCCCTGCGTCAGGTGGCTGAGGTGCGACCGACGTGGTCAGAGACAAAGATTGTCCACCGCAACGGCGAGCGATGTCTCAGTGTCACTGCCGAGGGCAAGCGCGAGGTGTTGGCAGACAGGATACAGAAGCAGATAGAAAAGTACATTGCCGAGGACTTGCAAGTGCCCCACGGCGTGCGCACGGAGATAGGCGGCGAGGTGGAGAAGAACGGCGAGACCACGCCCGGAGTACTGGCAGGTATCATCATTGCATTGGTGATTATCTTCTTTTTCATCCTGTTCAACTTCAAGCGCTTCGGCATCACCATTATCTGCATGGTAGCCATTTCGCTCAGCATTCCGGGTACAATGATCGGTCTGCTGGTGGTCAATCGCACGCTGTCACTGACTGCCCTCTTTGGTATCGTTACGCTCATGGGCATTATCATGCGCAACGAAATCCTCATCTTCGAACATGCCGATGACCGTATGGCCGAGGGATGGACGGCACATGATGCCGCCTTTGATGCAGGCCGCCGCCGCATGGTGCCCATCTTCCTTACGACGGCCACGACGGCCGTGGGCGTCATTCCCATGATACTCGGCGGTTCTTCTTTCTGGATGCCCGTCGGCATCACCATCTTTGCGGGCGGCATCGGCACACTCATCCTCGTCGTCACCGTCCTGCCCGTGGTGTATTGGAAACTTCAGGGAAGCACAGAGCACGCAGAGAAGACAGAGCGCACAGAGACAATAATTAAAAATTGAATGTGATGAAACGACTGATAGTAATAATTTTTCACTTTTCACTTTTCACTTTTCATTCGGCAATGGCCCAGACGTTAAGTTTGGGACAATGTCTGGAGTTGGCACGCCAGAACAACCGCACGCTACAGAACGCGGCACTGGAGATACAGATGGCCACGGAGCAGCGGAAGGAGGCCTACACCAAGTACTTCCCCGACATTCAGGCCAATGTACTGGCATTCCGTGCCTTCGAGGACATGGTGAAGGGTGACGGGACCATTCCCATGGAGATTGCCGCCATCAACCCTGACTTGGCGGCTTACGTCGGAGCGCCCTTCTCCTACGGCGAGTTCAACAGGGCCTATACAGTTTCCCTCTCTCTTGTTCAGCCTCTGTATGCGGGTGGACAGATTCGCGCAGGCAACCGCTTGGCACGGATTGGTCAGGAGGCCGTGGCCCTGCAACTGAAGATGAAGGAAAAAGAAGTCCTGCAAAAGGTGACGGAATGTTATTGGCAGATTGCCACGGTAAAGTATAATCTTTCTACTATTGAGGCTGCGGAAAAACAGGTAGATGCCGTATATAATCTTGTGAATCAGTATGTCAATGCAGGTGTGACCACGAAGAACGACCTCCTGAAGGTGCGTCTGCGCCAACAGGAACTGGCCTCGAACCGTCTGAAACTGGAGAATGCCGAGCACGTCCTGCTGCTCCTCCTGGCACAGCAAATCGGCATGGCGGGACAGCAGATAGACATCAATGCCGAGTCGCTCCAGCCCCAGAACCCCGCAGAGGTGTGCGTCGCCACAGAGGAGGCCGTGGCCGCCCGTGAGGAAATGGCGCTCATTCAGAAGCAGGTGGAGGCACAGGAATGGCAGGTGAAACTGGAACGTGGCAAGTATCTGCCTACGGTTGCCGTGGGCATGATGGGGTATAATGCAGGTCTCGGTGGATTCAGCGACAATGTCAAGAAGTACCTGGACACGAATATGTCCAACGGCCTGGTGTTCGGCACTGTCAACGTGCCCATTATGTCGTGGTGGGGCGGACGGCATGCCATCCGTCGTACGCAGATGAAACTCCAGCAGGCGCAGAACGACGTCCAGGATGCCCGTGAACAGTTGGCAGTCGATGTGGAGTCGGCATGGAGTCAACTTACAGAAGCCTATAAACAAATAGAAATAGCACAGGTTTCTGTAGAGGAGGCTGCCGAAAACCTGCGCATGTCCACCGACCAATACAATGCCGGTACGGAGACCCTCAGTGACCTGCTTGATGCCGAGACACTCAACCGTCAGGCACGCAACCAGCTCTCCGAGGCCATGGCCGCCTACCAGATTCGCCTTGCAGATTATAGGAGGAAAACGGGTTCCCTCTGAATCACCGTTTACTAAATTACAAGTCACAATGAAAAAAGTACCTCTCACCGAGCGACGCTATCTTGTCCCCTTTGTACTCATTACCTCCCTGTTTTTCCTGTGGGGATTTGCCCGCGCCATACTGGATGTGCTGAACAAACACTTCCAGGACTCGCTGCACATCTCCATTACCCAGTCGGCTTTGGTGCAGGTGACAACCTATCTGGGCTACTTCCTCATGGCCATTCCTGCCGGACTTCTTATTAATCGTGTGGGGTATAAGCGTGGCGTGGTGACGGGCCTGTTGCTCTACGCCCTGGGTGCGTTCCTTTTCATTCCGAGTTCCATTTCAGGGGCTTTTATAGGATATTTAGGGGCATTGTTCGTGATAGCCTGCGGACTGGTATTTCTGGAGACGGCTGCTAATCCGTATGCCACGGAACTCGGCCCGCGCGAGACGGCAAGTAGCCGACTCAATCTCTCCCAGTCGTTCAACGGCATGGGCTCCGCCCTGGCTCCCATCGTCGTGGGCGGCCTGCTGTTCAGTGGCGGAGCGGTCGATGTGTCGCTGCCCTACGTCGTCATGGGAGCGGTCGTCATAGTGGTGGCATTGGTATTCTATCGTTCCGAATTGCCCGAAATTCAGCGCGATGAAGAATTGGCAGATACTGGTGAATCAAAGGGCGGAGGCTTGCAGAATCTGCGTATGCTCTTCCGCAATCGTATGTTCGTGTTCGGCCTCATGGCATTGCTCGCCTACGAGGTGAGCGAAATCAGTATTAACAGCTATTTCGTGAACTTCACCACGGGCATGGGGTGGCTCACCTCTGCACGTGCCTCCTACGTGTTGGGTTTTTCCTTATTTATATTTATGGGCGGCCGCTTCATAGGCAGTTGGGTCATGCGCCGCGTACTGGCCGAGCGCGTCCTGCTCTGGTGTGCCTGTGGCAGCGTGATGAGCATCGCATTGCTCATCTTCAACACACAACTTTTCAATTTTCAATTTTCAATTTCCATTGCCCTGCTCATGGCAAACTACCTCTTCGAGGCCATCATGTTCCCCACCATCTTCTCGCTGACCCTGCGCGGATTGGGTGACCTGACAAAGAGTGCCTCGTCGTTGTTAATGATGACACCTGTGGGAGGTTGCGGTTTCCTGCTCATGGCACTGATGGCCGACGCGGCAGGTTCACTGATATTGCCCTTCCTCATTCCCCTTGCGGGCTACCTTGTCGTCTTCCTCTTCGCATATCGGCTGAATAAGGGCTAAGGGTAAATTGAAAGTTGAAAGTTGAAAGTTGAAAATTGAAAGTTGAAAATTGAAAGTTGAAAGTTGAAAATTGAAAGTTGAAAGTTATGGTTAAGGTTATGGTTATGGTTAAGGTTATGGCTAATTTTCAATTTTTCAATTGATTTTATTCCTGAAGTCGCAAACTTTTATTAACTTTGTGGGCGAGAAGTATTTGTTTTTAAGTTAAAAACCATGAGAAAACTCCTCTCTCTCTTAATGCTCGCCTGCTATATGTTGCCCTATGGCATTGTACGGGCAGACGAGGCCTACACGAAGTATTTGTTCCTCTATTTCCCTTCCAACAGCGACGAAAACATTTATTATGCGCTATCCGACAACGGATTTGACTACACTCCCTTTAACAATGGTCAGCGCATTGTAGCAGCAGACTCGGTGAGCATTATGGGTGGCCTGCGCGACCCGCATATCTTGCGCGCCCATGATGGGTGGTATTATATGGTGGCCACAGATATGCGCTCGGCGTTGGGATGGGCGTCGAACAGGGGCATGGTGCTCATGAAATCCCAGGATCTCATCCATTGGGAACATTCCACCGTCCACTTCCCCACGAAGTACGAGGGAACAAACTTTGCCAATGTCACTCGTGTCTGGGCACCGGAAACCATCTACGATGCCGTAGCAGGAAAGTATATGGTTTACTATTCCCTGCTCACCGATGATGGCACCATTCCCTATGACAAAGTGTATTACAACTATGTCAATGATGACTTCACCGACCTTATCGGTGAGCCCACCTACTTCTACGACCGTGGTTCCGCCACCATTGACATGGACATCGTCTATAATCCCAAGGACAATCTCTACCACGCCTTCTATAAGAATGAAGGCTCCGGGGGTATCTGCAAGGTGACGGCATCGTCGCTGACTCCTGCTTCGGGCCAGCCGGACGGCAGCCAGTGGAGCAGTCCGTCGGGCACCCTCCAGCAAACCAATGTGGCCGTAGAGGGCGCTGGCGTTTTCCAACTCATCGACAGCGATACCTGGGTGCTCATGTACGACTGTTACGGCAGTGGCTACTATCAGTTTTGCACCAGTACCGACTTGGAGACCTTTACTTTCAAGCAAAACACCTACACCTCTGGTGCCTTCACTCCGCGCCATGGCACCGTCATTCCTGTCACAGACGCGGAAATCGCCCGCATGAACAAGGCTCTGGGCAACAGTCTTGAAGACCGCGAGGAGGCAGTAAAGGATGCCAGCCTCGACAATCCCATGACCGTCAACTACATTGTCAACGGTGAAATGAACAGCGGCACCACAGGATGGTTGTCGACAACGGGAGCGAGCAACCAGCAGACTGCAACGAACCAAAACGACGATTTTGAAGTCCCCTTCCTTGAAAACTGGAATAGTTCTGCCTTTACAGGCAAAATCTACCAGACAGTAAGTGGCATCCCTAATGGAACCTACTCATTGAACATTGCAGCGTTTGTCAATACCTTGGGCGATGGTACACAGCAATATGTTTATGCCAATGACGAAAAGGTGTATCTTACCAAATCCACGCCCACGAACTACCAGATTGTGTTCTGTGTTACGGACAATGTGCTGGAGGTGGGCATGTGGCAAACAGCCGCTGTCGCCAACTGGATAGGTATAGACAATGTCCGGCTCACCTACTATGGAGCAGGGGAGAATGTGCTTGCCGTGCAGAGTCTGTTGGTGGAACAACAGAACGCTGCTGTTGCGGCTACGTTGATAGAGGAAATTGCCATAGCACGCTCACTGGGCGTGGATGTCACTGAAGCACAGGCCTTGCTCGCTCATGAGGGCTTGACTGCAGAGGAGGTAACCTTGGCAGTGCAGGAACTGAAGGTGGCAGAGTATCAGACGGTAATGACCAATTATACCGACGACCACACTTCTCTTCTGGGTCAATGGACGACGGTAAACCAGACAACACGCAACGGACAACATTACAATGGCACTAATGAATCCACCTATTGGGAACAAGATTCGGGTTGGACTGGTACGTCGTGGAATATGAGCATGACGCAAACCCTGACATTGCCTGCAGGTGGTTATGTCTTAAAGTGTGCATGTCGTTCAGCCTCGGGTGGGGTGGTGGCAACCATGTCGGCTCAAGGTAAGTCGGTATCCTTCCCTGCCAAAGGCGATGCGGGCTATGGTATTGACACATCGGGTACAGCCAACTTTTCTGCCAACGGACAATATGCCAATAATGGGAAGGGACGTGGCTGGGAATGGCGCTATCTGCCCTTCACGCTTTACGCTCCCACGGATGTAACAATCCGTTTGAGTGCTTCTGTCGAGAACGCCACCCATCAGTGGGCGAGTATGACCTCTCTTTCCATATTGCGTAAGGACATAACCATTCTTCCTGGCGACATCGATGGAAACGGGAAGGTCGAATCTTCCGACTTGCCTGCCCTCGTGGCGCTGCTGTTGACAAATGCAGATGTGGATGAGATAAACGATGTAAACAACGACCAGCGCCTCTCCCTTGCCGACGTCACAGCCCTTGCCGACATCATCATAAACTCCAGCGATAATTAAAAGTTTACTCCTACATAGAATCCGCGAATTCGGCGGTTGGCGATTGCTACGTGCCTACTGGCGAATGGGTGTGTCGGGCACGGCAGCCGCCGCAGCCCTTAGGGCACTTGTCGGGTTAATCTCAAAGGATGCGGCCTACGAGCGTGTGCAGCGTAAGATTGCCCCTCGACTTTATTGGCAGTACCATCCGCTGTTGCTCGCGCTCAAGCAAAAGCACACGGCAGAGGACTATCCACATACCCATTGCGGACGGATATGGTTCTGTTGGTTGCAGGGTATGGAGCAGGCTCCCCGTTTTATCAAGGTTTGCTTGCGTTCCATTCAGACCAATATACCCGAGCGCGAGGTCACCCTCATCACACTGGCCAATTATCAGGAGTATGTTTCCTTGCCAGCCGATCTCGTTGAGAAGTATCGCCGGGGACTTATTCCTGATGCTCTCTTTTCCGACCTTCTGCGTGTCTCGCTGCTTTGTGAGCATGGTGGCACATGGATGGATGCTTCCATACTTTGCACGGGACACAATTTCCCCTCGCGGGTGTTCGATTGTGACCTCTTCCTCTTTCAGACATTGACAAAAGGCGAGTACAGGTTCCGCGGCATCTCCAATTGGTTCATTACGGCATATAGCCACAATCCACTGTTGCTTGTGCTCCGCGACATGCTCTATCAGTATTGGCGCGACCACGATTGCGCGCTCAACTATTACATCTTCCACCAGTTTTTTGCCTGGATCGCTGTAGAGTTCCCGGAAGAGGTGGCAGCCATGCCTCGTGGCAATCGACTTCCTCTGCTGAGGTTGGGAGCCCGTTTGGGCGACCTCTACGATGCTGATTGGTGGAATGAGCTTACCTCGTATTGTGCGTTCCACAAGACCAACCACCGCGTCGCGGAGCGAGTGAAGTCGCGCCCCGACACTTTTTATGCCCACATCGTCGAGACGTATGCCGACGAATAGCCGTTGTTCGGTACATTTTTGTGGAAAATTATTAAAAATCTTTGCTGTAAAGAAAAAATGTCGTATCTTTGCACGCCGATTATTATCAGGGGTACCCTCTGGTATGCCCGAACTTGCGTGTAAACAGCCCGTTTCCATTGGCCTGGATGGGCGGTTTGTGAATCGCAAGCACAAGGTCGTAAGGTCATAAAACCTGAAAACCTGACAAAGTAGTAACGAACAAAAACAAAAACAACAAAATGGACACACTTAGTCAGAAGACCACAAATGTGAACAAGGTGACCGCCACCAAGGAATGGGTGGTTGTTGACGCTACCGACCAGGTACTGGGTCGCTTGTGCACAAAGGTGGCAAAACTGTTGAGAGGTAAGTACAAGCCCAACTTCACGCCCAACGTGGATTGTGGCGACAATGTAATCATCGTGAATGCGGACAAGATTGTCCTGACGGGCAACAAGATGACGGATCGCACCTATCTTAGCTATTCGGGTTATCCCGGTGGTCAGAAGGAGGCTACTCCCGCAAGCATCATTGCCAAGAAGAACGGCTACGAGAAGTTGATTCGCAAGGTGGTGAAGGGTATGCTGCCCAAGAACAAGTTGGCTCGCGAAATCCTGACCAACCTGTACATCTACGAAGGTCCCGAGCACAAGCATGAAGCTCAGAGTCCCAAGTCAATCGATATTAATCAGTATAAATAATAATAAGGAATGGATACAGTAAATGCACTGGGTCGCCGCAAGAGCGCCATTGCCCGCATCTATGTAACCGAGGGTACGGGTAAGATTACCATCAACAAGCGTGACCTCACAGAATATTTCCCCAGCTCCATCCTGCAGTTCGTGGTAAAGCAGCCGCTTGCCACTGTGGATGCTGTTGAGAAGTACGACATCAAGGTAAACCTCACCGGCGGCGGTTTCACTGGCCAGTCTCAGGCTCTGCGTTTGGCTATTGCCCGCGCTTTGGTGAAGATTAACGCCGAGGACAAGAAGGCACTGCGTGCCGAAGGTTTCATGACCCGCGACAGCCGCGAGGTTGAACGTAAGAAGCCCGGACGTCCAAAGGCACGTCGTCGCTTCCAGTTCAGTAAGCGTTAATGACCTTAAAGTCCTTAATTGCAAGGAACTGCGAAACACCGTTTAGCATCTAAACTCGCGCGACTCCTATAATCGGGGGACTACCCGTGGGTTGATTCTAATCAAAAGAATTAAAAAGAAAGTAAACAAAAAAGACTGAAAATTATGTCAAGAACAAACTTTGACCAATTGTTGGAGGCTGGCTGCCACTTTGGCCACCTCAAAAGAAAATGGAATCCCGCCATGGCTCCCTACATCTTCATGGAGCGCAATGGCATTCACATCATCGACTTGCACAAGACCGTAGCCAAGATTGACGAGGCTGCCGACGCTATGAAGCAGATTGCCAAGAGCGGCAAGAAGATATTGTTTGTTGCTACAAAGAAACAGGCCAAGAGCGTCATCGCTGAGAAGGCTGCCAGCGTAGGTATGCCATACGTTATCGAGCGTTGGCCCGGTGGCATGCTCACCAACTTCCCCACCATCCGCAAGGCTGTGAAAAAGATGTCCACCATCGACAAACTCATTGCCGACGGTACGTACAGCAACCTCTCGAAGCGTGAGCTTCTGCAGGTTACCCGTCAGCGTGCCAAGTTGGAGAAGAACCTCGGTAGTATTGCCGACCTCAACCGTCTGCCCAGTGCACTGTTCGTAGTCGATGTGCTGAAAGAGCAGATTGCCGTTCGTGAGGCCAATCGTCTGGGTATCCCCGTATTTGCTATCGTTGATACAAATTCCAACCCCGACAACATCGACTTCATGATTCCTGCCAACGATGACTCTGCAAAGAGCATTGAGGTTATCCTCGATGCACTTGTAGCCGCCATCAACGAAGGCATGGAAGAGCGCAAGATAGAGAAGGTGGACAGCGATGCTGCTGCCAACAGCCAGAAGGACGGCCACGAGGTAGAGGACGCTGAAGAGGCTCCCGAAGCCGAGTAAATGAAAAATGAACAGTGAAAAGTGAAAAATTGATAGCACTTACTTTTCAAAAGCAGGACATTCAATTTTTCACTTTTAATTTTTAACTTTTAACTTTTCACTTTTAATTTAATTTATATTGAATTATGGAAGTTACAATGAACGATATCAAGAAGCTCCGTGAGATGACGGGCGCAGGTCTGGCCGATTGTAAGAAAGCCCTGGCCGAGAGCGACGACATGGACGGTGCTGTCGCATACCTCCGCAAGAAGGGCGCTGCCGTTGCTGCTAAGCGCAGCGACCGCGATGCCGCCGAGGGTTGCGTACTGGTGAAGGCACAGGACGGTTTCGGTGCCATCATCGCCCTGAAGTGTGAAACCGACTTTGTGGCCAACAATGCCGACTTCGTGGCTCTGACCAAGGAGATACTGGACGCTGCCGTTGCCAACAAGTGCAAGACCCTCGACGAGGTGAAGGCACTGCCCATGGGCGATGGTACGGTTCAGGACGCTGTGGTTGCACGCAGCGGCATCACGGGCGAGAAGATGGAACTCGACGGATACCATGTCATCGAGGCTGAGCACATCGCCATCTACAACCACATGAACCGCAACGGGCTCTGCACCATGGTTGCCCTGAGCAAGGCTGCCAGCGACGAGACCGTGGGCAAGAACGTCGCCATGCAGGTGGCCAGCGCCGCCCCCGTGGCAGTCAGCGAGGCTGGAGTGCCCCAGGAGGTGAAGGACAGCGAGTACAACGTGGCCATTGAGAAGACCAAGGAAGAGCAGGTACACAAGGCCGTAGAGGCTGCCCTGCGCAAGGCTGGCATCAACCCCGCTCACGTGGACAGCGAAGACCACATGGAGAGCAACATGGGCAAGGGATGGATTACTGCCGACGACGTGGCCCGCGCCAAGGAAATCATCGCCACGGTCAGCGCCGAGAAGGCTGCCAACCTGCCCACCGCCATGGTGGAGAACATTGCCAAGGGTCGTCTCAATAAGTTCCTCAAGGAAAACTGTCTCCTCTCGCAGGAGTACATCTGGGACAAGAACCTGACCGTGGAGCAGTACCTGAAGTCTGTCGATAAGGAGCTCACCGTTGTGGACTTCAAGCGCTTCACGCTGCGCGCTGAATAATCGAGCGTCCGAGCGTTTACTCTTTGCACCGTCTGGCACCCATGCCGGACGGTGCTTCTTTTATGCTTGCCACTTCTCATTTCTTAATGCAACAAATGCAACAAATGCAACAATTTTTGGCAAAGATTTTCAAAGAACGTCTCGGTGCTTCGGTCGCGACCTCGAATCACCAGTGCAAAGGTACGCACAAGGCCGCAGAGCGACAAGAAAAAACGGGCGCGTATAATGAAGCGTAAAATAAACCCCCCGTTTTCTTTTACCGACTTTTTTACGCTTTTTGTTGCAGATGTTGCATTTGTTGCACACCGCTTTCGGGCTGTGCCCCCCTATATATTATGATGATTACTATATTGGCATATTATAATATAATATAATTATAATATAATATAGGCGAAAAGTGAAAAAAAACTTGGTGCAACATTTGCAACATTTGCAACACATTTCGTACCCCTCACAGGGGCGGGGAATAACCATATCCTCTTGTTTACCCCACCCCTGCCCCCTCCCCTCAAAAGGGGCGGGGAATCCCGTCTGGACGGTCGGTGCGCCGCACCTACGAGGGGAGACTGTGGCAGCACTAAACTCCCAACTCCCCTCCCTTTTGAGGGGAGGGGCAGGGG
>FLNZ01003239.1_pt1 | contig 30940 bp, 31 predicted proteins | sample 1140391 | NCBI WGS metagenome assembly FLNZ01 (sample SAMEA3878171, study PRJEB12797) | bioreactor metagenome | biome: Moose rumen | place: Sweden | collected 2011-10 | reverse complement strand
AGACATACTGAAACAGCGAGGGCTTATTATTGAAAATGAGAACGAAGCACTGAGCGTTCTCAACCACATCAGTTACTTTCGACTTGCCAGTTACTGGCGTGTGATGGAAGAAAACAGCCGCATACATCGTTTCCGAAGCGGAAGCAGATTCTCATCTGTCTTGACGTGCTCTGCAGGTTCAGGCATAAAACCTTGCGGCAAGTTACAATGTCGCGCCCATGTGTCAAAGAGGAAACGCAGCGTCCGACCCTTGATTTTGCACTTGAGCATGATGCTGTTTTCTTTACTGCCGTAGCAACAAAGCAGGGCGACAACCTGCGATGAGATTGCCGCCCTGCTATAATATAATAAGGTATAAGTCTTAACCACCGAAGTTAACAACTGCGTTCTTGACTTTGGCTACGCTCGGCAATGCTAATGCGAGCATTGCATTGCGCTCGCTAACCGCCAAAGTTGTCGAAGCGAATCATGTCGTCCTCCACACCGAGAGAGTGCAGGAGGTCGAGCACCGTCTTGGCCATCATTGGAGGACCACAGAGATAGTACTCACAATCTTCGGGAGCCTCGTGAGCCTTCAGATAGGTGTCGCCCATGACGGGAGCCACGAAGCCGGGAGTGTACTTGATGCCTGCCGCATCGGCCTTGGGGTCGGGACGGTCGAGCGCAAGGTGGAAGTGGAAGTTGTCGAACTCCTTGTCCAACTGCAGGAAGTCGTCGAGGAAAGGTACTTCCTCCAGCGCACGGGCACCATAGAAGTAGTGCATGGGACGCTGACGGTCTTCGTCACTGACACCGTGCCCCTTGAGCATGTGCATAATCTGGGCACGCAGGGGAGCCATGCCGGCACCACCGCCAACCCAAATCATCTCGCGACCTGTGCCGTACTGAGGACGGAACTCTCCGTAGGGACCCGACATGATGACTTTATCACCAGGCTTCAAACTAAAGATGTATGAAGAGGCAATACCGGGATTCACCTCCATGAAGCCTGTACCCTGGTCCTTCGGCTTGAAGGGAGGTGTGGCAATACGCACGTTCAGTGTGATGATGTCGCCCTCGTCAGGATAGTTGGCCATTGAGTAGGCACGGATGGTGGGCTCGGGGTTCACGCACTTGAGGGGGAACAAACCGAACTTTTCCCATGCGGGCAGGTAGGTGTCGCCGATGAGGGACTTGTCGAAGTCCTTGTCATAGTCGATGCAGTCGAAGGCAGGAATGCGAATCTGTGCATACGAGCCAGGCTCGAAGTCCATGTGCTCGCCAGCGGGCAGAGCCACCTTGTACTCCTTGATGAAGGTGGCCACGTTCTTGTTGCCAATCACGGTGCACTCCCATTCCTTGACGCCCATTACAGAGTCGTCCACCTGAATGCCGAGGTCGCCCTTCACCTTGCACTGGCAACCCAGCCGCCAGTGGTCTTTCACCTGCTTACGGGTGAAGTGGCCCTTCTCGGAATCGAGAATGTCGCCACCGCCCTCAACAACCTGAAGTTTGCACTGGCCACAGGAGCCTTTGCCACCACAGGCGGAGGGAAGATAGATGCCCTCTGCGCTCAGCGTAGAAAGCAGGCTTGCACCCTGAGGCACGCTCACGGTGTCCTTACCGTTAATCGTAATGTTCACATTGCCGGACGGGCTCAGATAAGCCTTTGCCACAAGCAATATTGCCACCAATACCAGAATAATAGTAAGGAAAACACCTATACTTGTCAATATCAAACTTGTATCCATAACTTTATTTCCTCCTATTATTTAGATGTTAAGACCAGAGAAGCACATAAAGGCCATAGCCATGAGGCCTACGGTGATGAACGTGATGCCGAGCCCTTGCAGGGGCTTGGGCACGTCGGTGTAGGCCATCTTCTCGCGAATGGCAGCCAGACCCACGATGGCCAGCAACCAACCGATACCGCTACCCAGCGCATAAGCAATGGCATCCCCAAAGGAGCCGATGGCCTGACTGCTGGTTTCGGGGTCCATCTGTACGCGCTGCTGCATGAACAGAGAGGCACCCATGATGGCGCAGTTGACGGCAATCAGCGGCAGGAAGATACCCAGCGCAGCATAGAGCGAGGGGCTGAAACGCTCGACTACCATCTCCACCAACTGCACGATGCCGGCAATGACGGCGATGAAGAGGATGAAGGCCAGGAATGTCAGGTCAACCCCCTCAACAATAGCATTGGGCCCGAGGACGTACATCTGCAACGCATAATCAACGGGCACGGTGATGAGCAACACAAAGGTTACTGCCACGCCGAGTCCAAGGCTCGTCTTCACGGTCTTTGATACGGCCAGATAGGAGCACATACCAAGGAAGAAGGCGAAAATCATGTTGTCCACGAAGATACTGCGGACAAAAAGGCTAATCATGTGTTCCATACTTTACTTCTCCTCCTTATTTATTGAGCGGTGAGCCCAGATTACACATCCCACGATGATGAGCGACATGGCGGGCATGGTCATCATACCGTTGTTCATATAGCCGTTCTCGTAGCAGAAGTCGGGGACTATCTGGAAGCCGAACAGCGTGCCGAAGCCCAGCAGTTCGCGCACGAAGCCGACGATGACGAGAATCAGTGCATAGCCAAGTCCGTTACCAATACCATCAAGGAACGACTCCCAAGGACCGTTCATCATGGCAAAAGCCTCCAAGCGTCCCATCAGGATACAGTTCGTGATAATAAGGCCGACATAGACGGAGAGCTGAACGCTGACGTCGTAGGCAAAGGCCTTCAGTATCTGGCTCACGATGGTTACCAGCGCAGCCACCACCACCAACTGCACGATGATGCGGATGCGGTTGGGGATGCTCTTGCGGATGAGCGAGATAATCACGTTCGAGAATGCCGTAATCACCGTCACGGAGAGCCCCATCACAATGGCGGGCTCCAGTTGGCTGGTTACGGCCAATGCAGAACAAATACCAAGGACTTGAACTGCAATAGGATTGTTGAGATTCAGAGGATTGCAGAATACCTCCTGGTTCTCCTTAGAAAAAAGTTTTCCCATAGTTGTTTTCTCTTTATAAGGTCTTTAAGGTCCCTAAGGACTTTAAGGACATTAAGGACTTTATTTGTTCAAGAACTCAATGTACTCTTGCAAGCCGTCGGTGACCATGCCAGCCACACCCTTACTGGTCAGCGTGGCACCCGTCACGCCGTCAATTTCAGTCTCAGCCTTCGACTGTCCCTGCTTCACCACGGTCAGAGCCACCTGCTGTGGGTTGTCCGTGAAGATGGGTTTGCCGTTGAACTGCTCCTGGAACCAGCGTTCCTTGATGCGGGCTCCCAGACCTGCCGTTTCACTCTCGTGGTCGAAGTAGGTGCCATAGACATGCTGCTTGTCCTCGTCGATAGAGATATAGCCCCAGAGACCACCCCAGAGGCCGCGCCCTTTGACGGGGAGCACGTACTTCGTAGTACCATTTACTTTAGCCACAAACACCTTACCACCCTGTTCTTCGAGTTCTTCGGTAATGACCTCGGCATATTTTTTGTCGATGGCTTCACCCTTGAGCCCTGTAATATTCAGACTTGTAAGGATTTGGTTCTTCGTGTCACGCGCTACGTTGGCATCCTGCATGGGTTTCAGTGCCGAAGCCACGAAGGCAAGCAGGAAGGCCACGATGACAACCATTACGGTTGCATAGACGAACGTATAGACGTTACCATTTGTATTTATTCCCTTTGACTTCACTTCCGCAATCTTGGAAGCGTCAGCGCCGCAGATAGGGCACTTATCGGGCATTGATGCGGCTTCGAATGTCTGGCCGCACTGACTGCATATAAATTTCTTTGCCATATCTGTCTTATTTTTTAGTTGCACGTTTTTGGCGCATGGAGATGTTGCGCTCCACCACGCAGTAGTCGATGAGCGGTGCAAACAGGTTCATGAGCAGGATGGCCAGCATCATGCCCTCGGGATAACCGGGGTTCAGGACGCGCACCATGACGGCTACGATACCTATCAGCAAGCCATAGACGTACTTACCACACTCGGTGCGAGCAGAAGTTACAGGGTCAGTAGCCATGAACACGGCACCAAAGGCGAAACCACCCAGTACGAAGTGGTGCCACCACTCAATCTGCGTGAGACCCAGGGCCTGCATCAGCCAACCCATCAGGCCACCGCCGACAAACACGCTCAGCATAGTCTTCCACGATGCCACGCCAGAAGCCAGAAGCAGCAGGGCACCCAAGGCTATGGCGATGACACTGGTCTCACCGATGCTACCGGGAATCAGACCGCAAACCTGAGCAAAGAGGTCAGAGGAGATGGGGTTTCCCGCAGCAAGTTCACCAAGTGGAGTGGCTGCCGAATAAGTGTCGGGGACGTTATAGCCAAGACCAAAGATGGTGTCTTGGGCAACCCAGACATTGTCGTCGCCCGTCATCACACTGGGGTATGAGAAGAACAGGAACGCGCGCGTAACGAGCGCCGGGTTGAAGATGTTCATACCCGTTCCGCCGAAGATTTCCTTTGCCAGGATGACGCTGAAAGCCACGGCAATGGCCAGCATCCACAAGGGAGTGTTAACGGGCACAATCATGGGGATAAGGATACCCGAAACCAGGAAACCCTCCTGTATCTCCTCATTCTTCCACTGGGCCACCACGAACTCAATGCCGAGGCCCACCACATAACTCACAATAATCTTAGGCAATACGGCCAGAAAACCGTACCAGAACAAGCCCCAGAAAGAGGCATTTGCCAACTGACCGGCAGCAAGAGCATTCTGGTAGCCTACATTATACATACCGAAGAGCAAGGCTGGCACCAAAGCAATCACAACGAAGCTCATAATGCGCTTGCTGTCGATAGCATCATGGATGTTCACACTGCCCACGCGGCTCGTCGTACGGGGCACGAAGGCAAATGTCTCCAACCCGTCAAACAAACTGTGGAAGGCATGCAGCCGACCTCCCTCTTCGAAGTTCGGCTTTATCCTGTCCAGATAATTTCTTAAAGCATTCATCTAACGAAAAATTAAAAATTAAAAGGGAAAAATTAAAAATTGAATGTGTTAGACTCCATCATTAAAAATGGTATCAATTTTTCATTTTTCATTTTTCACTTTTCACTTCCTTATGCGTTCTCCTTTCTCAATATGTCCAAGCCTTCGCGAACGATGCGCTGGAGTTCCAACTTCGAGCTGTCCACAAACTCTGCGATGGCAAAGTCCTCGGGAGCCACCTCATAGATGCCCAGCTGCTCCTGGCGGTCGATGTCGCCCGTGATGATGGCCTTGATGAGGTAACCGGCATAGATGTCCATGGGGAACACCCTGTCATATTCGCCTGACATAATAATGTGGCGTTCGCCACCCTTGATGCGGGCATCCAGCGTGTACTCCTTCTTCCGTCCGAAGAGCCACGACAGATAGCTGCGGCTGGTGCTGAACTCCTTCAGGCGAGGCATAATCCAACCGAGCATCTCGGCGTTGTCGTCGCCCTCGGGAATCACGTTCACCTCCGTCTTGTGCGCACCCAGGAAACCCTCCTCGGTGGTCTTCAGCCCTGTCATCACATTGCCGTCGATGATACGGACATGGTAGCCATTGTCCTCAATCTGACCGTCAAGCAGGGTGGTCAGTTTCTGACCCACCAACACCTTAAAATATTTGGGGAACTTCACTTCGCTGCCAGCCAGTGCAATCGTCCGAGTCAGGTCAACCTTGCCGGTCAGCATCAATCGACCCACGAAGATTACCTCCTCGGCTCCCATTGTCCACACGACTTCGCCCTTGTTGATGGGGCTCACATGGTTAATCTGCACACCCACATTGCCTGCAGGAGCTGGACCGTCGAACACAGTTACCTCGCAGTCCCTGGCCTCCAGCAGTGCCTTGGCAGTCTGCTTGCTGCTCACGCCCAGATGCACTTTAGCCAACTTTGCCAGTGCACTGATGCCAGCCTGGAACTCCTCTTCCTGACCACTGAGCACGAACTCGAAGTCCTGCGAGAGCGGCATGGAGTTGAAGGCACTGACGAAGATGGCCTTGGGCGCGTCTTCGGGGTTTGCCACCACATCGTAGGGGCGGCTACGGAAGAACCCAAACAGACCGCTCTCCAGCAACAGTGCTTTCACATCCTCAGTCACCTTGAACTCGCGCGCCGTCTGCTCGCCGTCGGGCTTCACGCGCACGGAGAGCAACTTGCGGCGGTCGCCACGCTCCACCAGACTGACAACGCCACTGACGGGCGACGTAAACTTCACTTCGGGATGCAGTTTGTCCACAAACAATGCATCGCCCACACGGACCTTGTCTCCTTCCCTGACGACCACCTTCGGCTTCACTCCAGTGAAATCGTCGGGCACGAGTGCGTACTCCCCCGGGCATTTCACCTGAGCAATCTCCTCCGCAGGCTTTCCCTTCAGGTTGATGTCAAGACCCTTGCGCAACTTGATTACTTTTGTCATATTGTTGTTATTAAAAATACTGTGATTTCCTAAATCGGGCGTAAAGATACGAAAAAGCGAGCGAAAACGCAAATTTATTTGCGGTTTTCCGAACCGAAAGAGCAACGAGAGCCATCAAACTCGTTTGTTTGGCCGAGTCGCGAATGAGGAAGGCGAAGCCAACGTGAGTATCTAAAACCGCAGGTTAAAGATACGAAATATTTCCGAGGTGGCAAAACATTTGCACAGGAAAAGGAAACGGAGTTTACCCCTACACGGTGCATACGGAAATATCGTAGGCAGAAAAAAAAATCAATACTTGCTGTATAAAGAATTAAGATTCCCTACGTACTACCCAAATACTCACCTCATACAATCCATATAAGGGTATCGCAACCAATATTAGCGTCATCACGTCGGGCGGTGTGATGATGGCCGACAATAGCATTATAAGCACAATTGCATGGCGACGATATTGTGAAAGCATTGCAGAGGTAATAAAGCCCATTCGGCCAAGGAAATATGCAATAACAGGTAATTGGAAAACCAATCCCATGACCAAAGTCAAGGATGTAAAGGTCGTAATATAAGAATCCAATGTGATATTGCTCACCACCCGTTCGGCCACGCTGTAAGTGCCTAAGAAGCGGAACGAGATGGGGAACAAGACGAAGTAGTTCATCAGAACGCCCACGAGGAATAGGGCGTAGACGACCACGGCCACCACGACGGAGTATCGCCGCTCGTTGTCGTAAAGGGCTGGAGAAATGAAGCGGAACAACTCGAACAGTATATAGGGCGAGGCTCCGAGCAGTCCCAGATAGACCGCTGTAGTGACGTGGGTCATGAACTGACTGCTGAGGTCGGTGGCAATCAGGTTGACATGATATTCGTTGAAATGAAAGTCAAAGCCCACCGCCTGTATCATCCGCTCTATCCACCTGTAGGTCACAAAGTCCCATTCGCTCGGAGCCAGCAACAGGCGAAATGTTGCGTCCTTAAAGCAAAAGACGAGAACGGCAATGACTCCCGCCACGGCCAGAATGCGAAACAACATTTGGCGCAGCACCTCCAGATGCCCGCCAAATGTCAGGAGTTCCTCGTTTCTTTCAACCACGAATTACACAAATTTCACAAATCGCCCTTTGTACTCGGATTCGATTCTACATCCTCATTTTTCTCATCAACTTTTGGATCTTTATCGGGTTTCTCCGACAGCGGCTCATTCATGCCTTGTTTGAAGCTCTGCACACCCTGGCCCAGACCTTTCATCATTTCGGGCAGTTTCTTACCGCCGAACAGCAACAGGGCTATGCCACCCACGAGTATCAACTCAGTCGTACCGATAAACATCGGCTGTATAAACAGATACATCATAGCATTCCCCAATTATTGAGAGACAAGGAATATCTCGCACGTCTCGAAGTTGATTTCCCAATTGCCGTTCTCGGCACTTTCCCATTGGTACTTCTGAGCCATCGTGTCCCACCATTGCTGGAACTTCGTGCCCGTCTCGCCCATGTCCTTTACCAGTTTCTCGTAAAGGTCTTGGTTGTCCGCCGTCACAATCTTTGCCAACTCATTCAGCCCATTGCGGCGTTCGAACAACGTCTGAATCTCGTTCTTTTCTTCCGTGGTCACCTGACCTACTAATTTTCGCTGTCCCATGTGTCTCTTTTGTCAAAGGGGTCTAAATAATCTATTTCCTTAATCTCTGTTTCGGGGAGAAATGCCCCATGCTTTCGGATGGCGAGCAACAGGTCACGACTGGCATTGCGCTCCAGATGAGCCATCACGCATTGCTCACGACTGGGCGTGTTTACTTCGAGCGTTGTCTTCCTGTTCAACCAGACGCAGCGTTTACATTGCCAAGCATCGCAGTGGCGGCAGATGGGAGCATATTCCAGTTTGTAGAGTTGCTTATTCTTGATGTCAAGTCCATGCTCCAAGTCGCCGATGCTGTCCGTCTCGTCCTCGTAGTAGAACGCAGGACAGACATAGAACTTCCCGTTCGGGGCGAGCGTGATTGTCGTGTCGCCAGCCCCACAGTTGTTCATCTGCGTGAGCATCAGGCGGTCGGTCAAGATATTCAGTTGCGGAGCCTTGCCCGCCACATATAGTTGTTCCAGTTCCTTTGCCAGTTCTGCAAGAACCGCCTTATACGTCTCGAAGTCCGCATCTGTAAACGTCTCTACGTCCGTAAACGTGACATTCACACGAGGGACACTTGACAACAGAGGCACAATCTCCTTGTATCGTGCAAAGAAATCCGCCCTGCTTGTCCGCAACACAATGGGTACATCGCATTCTATTGGCAACTGCCCCCATTCGTTAATTACGATAACATCTGCACAGGGTTCGTCTCCTCCCCTATTGGGGGAGGTTGGGAGGGGGCTTCTAATCTTCGAGTGATCAATGCTCTCAATTACAGGTAAATACTCTTCTGGCAATTCGTAATCTGGATAAACGAACTGAATCATCAGATTCTCTTTCATCCCGAAGCGAATTCCGTCCTTCAAGGTTTGCAGAGGCATCAATCTCCCCTCGACCTTTGGAGAGGGGCTGGGGGTGAGGCCATAGTGACAATACGATGTACTCGCATCATCCAACAGTATCACTAAGTATTGTAGCATGGCATCAGCAAATTTCGGGTTTCACTTCTCGTCGGTTCTTCTCGTACTCCTCGCGTAGTCCCTCCAACTCCAGTTTCCTGTAGAGTTTGTTCCAATAGTAGTTGTTGGCACGCACGCGAGCCTTGTGCATCTTGCAAATGGCGGTAGCACGTTGATAGATGGTCGGTGTGTCCGCAGCATCGTAGTTCTCACCCTGGCACCAAGCACAACCGCTTGCCACTTCACAGTCGATGCACTCCTGTGGCGATTGCGTCGTGCGGTCAAGTGTAAGGAACGGGCGCAACTTGTTCTTATCTATACCATCGTGGATGTTCCCGATAATGATAGGTTTCTTACTCCGAAGCGAATAGCCTGCGAAGCGTGTGCAAGGATAGAAATTGCCAGCGGCATCTACAGCAAGCATCCTTCCTGCCCCACACCAATTTTGATTCTCCAATTTTACATCCAACGGCTTTCCGATGTACTCAGAGAAAAACGAACAGGCGTAGTCCTTATAATACTCCCCATCGATAATGGCATCTGCCAACTGCATGAGTTGTTCCTCAAAGCGCTCGTCATCCCCCTCCGTCCATACATCCTCAAACACACAATTGATGTTCACCTCATGGATACCGAGGCTATACAGGTGCAGGACGCTTTCACCAATATAGGGAATATCTGCGCTGCTGATGGTTACTTTAGTTGCGCCGTCAGGAAACTGCCCCAACCAAAGTGGAATGTTCTTCACTACATCATCATACGAACCTTTTTCCTCTTCTGGCTTGGGCTGTATGCCCTGTTCCATTTCTTTGGTCTTCCAAATACGGTTGAGGTCGTGCTTCCGCTTTGTTCCATCAATAGTGATGCCAATACTTAGGTGCTCTCTGTTTTTCTTGATAAAGTTCTGCACCTTCTCCGTATGGTAGTTGATGCCGTTGGTAGAGAAGGAAAAGCGATAGGAGTTAAACCAATGGTGGTTCCTCCGATACATCTCCGTTTTCAGATAGTCACAGATCTTGTCGATAAGATCTATCTCCATAAACGGCTCACCGCCAATAAAGTCCCAAACGACACTTTCTTCTCGAAATTCGTTCTCGTGGTCGAGAACATAAACTATTGCCTGTTGGGCTACCTCCCAGGACATTCGCTCTTTCGAGTTCTTCCCCACGAGATAGCAATATTTGCAAGCTAATTGGCAATCTTTTGTAACGATGAATGTAATACTTTTTGCACGACCTGATTGCCAACCGTTTCGTACTGCTTTACTTATCTCTATCTCCATAGTTAAATATAAAAGTGCTAATTCATCCATCCACGACAAGAGCCTACACATGTGCCCATACAGGCAGACCATCCACAATAAGCAGTACATGTAGTTTTACATCCGCCAGTGCATGTTGAATCACAGTTATATTTACATGTCCCACTACATGTACCTTGGCATCCTGTGCAGGCAGTTGAGCAAGAACCAGTGCAGTAACCGCTACACCCCCCAGAACATCCAGAGCCACAACTCCCTGAGCAAGAGCTATCACATGAACCAGAACATCCACCCGAGCAAGAAGATCCACACGAACTTTTACATCCAGTAGAACATGATGAAGAACATGAACTACATGTTGTACTTGCCGATGATCCACTACATGCTCCTGAACATGATGTACTACATTCACCTTTGCATGTGCCATAGCAAGAAGAACAAGATGTTGTTGTTGAACTACCAGTACAAGTGCCTGCACAACCACTACAGGATGATGATGTAGAATTGCCAGAACATGAAGAACTACAATTACCATTACACCCACTCGGCACTCCATCCAATGAATTTTCTAATTCATAGTCTTCCTTATCACAAGAAATTAATGAGGGACCGAACACCAAACCAACCAATACAGGCAACGACCTGTTTGCAACTTTCCTAAAGAAAGTACGTCTTGAATAAATATCCTCACTCATATTATTACTTTATTTTCAAAAATTTATATGATAAAGTCAAAAAAACATTCCGATTATATAGATCAACACGGCTATTATCTATTGTTCTTGCAAAACCATGCTCATAAGATATTAAGACTCCCCACTGATAATATTCGACGCCAACACCTACAGAAAGTCCGTAATCGAAACAAGTATTATAAGTTCCTCTGCTTGTTTCTATATTTGAGAATGGAATACCCATATAAAGACCAGCCTTGCCATTTAGGGCAAAGTGTTCAGAAAATGACTGTCTGTAGGCGATTGGAAGCAGCCTACAACCAAGGTAATTTATGGGAAACGCACCACTTCCACGTCGTGCATAGCCCATTGTTGCTTCTCCGAATAAACCTTTAGGGATTTTATCCAATATTAGCATATAATTGCATTGTACTCCAACATCTATACCCAACCCCAATCCTTTTTGGGGAGTTCCATCACTCCAAGAATAATTAGAAAAACCTCCCCACATATCTACTAATACAAAAAGATTACCCTGACTACTTCCCCAAAATCTATCCGAGAAGGATTTGTCGTCTTTTCCCTCATAGAGATTTCCCGTATCTAATGGGATAGAGGATTCTATTGAAGGTTTAATGGTATCAAGAGTCAATGTATCTGCCACTTCTGTAGTAGATGCCCTCGCTTCTACTAGCTTTTCTATATAACGAGCACTAACGTATCTTAATTTCCCTTTATATTTTATCATTGCCCAGCCCTTTACAATTTGAGAGACCTCAATAGTATCGTTTTTTGAAAGAGAGCCAGCAACAACAGATTGTGTTGAGGGGTATGTCCGTACATTTACCTTTTGTGCTGTAATTCGATAAACATCTTGCGCATTCAAATTGAAGCACCACAGCAAAAGATAAACAAGAATAAACTTTAGTCTATGCGATAATTTCCTCATGACTGTATTAATCTAAATGTATAGTGCAAGATGTTGACATCTTGACTAATAGTTCCATAAATCAATACGAGTTCAAATCTTATTTACTTGTTGCAAAACAACCATTCTTACACATGCCATGACAGTTAGATGCACATGAACGAGAACATGAACTGGTACAAGTCCCATAACAACTTCCAATGCAACCCATAGGTGCGTTAATTGCTCCAACAATCCTTGGGCTTCCAGCCAACACGATTGTACCCAAAATTGGCAGTGCCGTCTTTACTGCATTCTTAAAAAACTCACGACGCGACTGGAGTTCTTCGTTCTTTTTGTTCTTTTTCATAGTTTAACAGAACTTAAAGATGCCTATGAACTCACAAATTCGGCGTTAATAATTCGTTAAGGTACGGACACAAAAAAGGCGTGAGAGTTTCTACTTTCTCGCCTATCCCTGCTTTCAGGCCTTCGCATTGCCCCCATATCAAGGATAAGCAACGCAGCCAGCCCACGCCAAGTGAATCTATATACATTATTATATATATGCGGCAACCACGGCGCATATAAGAATAAGATATAATTCACCCACGCAGACGTTTCCGTTGCGATACCTCTGTGATATGGTTCCAAAGTTGCGAAGTTTGAAAGCACAGAATAGTAACGTTCAGTAACGTCTTTCCGAGGCCTGCCCTACAAACGGCTTGGTGACCCCTGTTCCATTAAGTTTTTGACCCACCGCCCACTCTTGGGCCAGCATTAGTCATCGGCAAAGTTACAAATTATTTTCTATATACAAAAAATAAAACGAAAAAACTTGCATATTTGGCTAAAGAGTCAACCAGCATATTTGGCTAACCCCTCCTGTAGGAGGGGAAGGCCTTCAGATGATTGCCCTTTGGCAATCAGTGCCCGATGAAGGGGTAAGGGTGACCCCTCCTAGCCTCCCCTGTAGGGGAGGAATATTCCCCTCCTAAGGTGAGAAGTGAGAGGTGAGAAGAGGATACTTCCGCCTCTTGAGGATTATTCAGGGTGTCTAATACATTTCTCTTATCACTTCTCACTTCTCACTATTTCAACTTTCAACTTTCAATTTTCAATTTTCAATTATCAATTATCAATTTTGACCTTCGGTCGAGTTCCGTCGCGACTTGGCAAAGCTCGAACGAGTTCGGCTCTGCTCTCGCTGCTCCGTCACTTCAATTTTCAATTTTCATCCCCCCCCAGCACGAGATGGAGTTCGTCGAGTTGGCTCTGGTCGACGAAGCCAGGGGCATCGAGCATGACATCGCGACCCGAATTGTTCTTCGGGAAGGCAATGCAGTCGCGGATGGAGTCGAGACCCGCAAAGAGGCTGACGAAGCGGTCCAATCCGTAGGCCAGTCCACCATGAGGGGGCGCACCGTAGCGGAAGGCGTTCATGAGGAAGCCGAACTTCTGCTGTGCCTGCTCGGGGGTGAAACCAAGTATCTCGAAGATTTTCTGCTGCAGCCGGGCATCGTGGATGCGGATGCTGCCGCCACCGACTTCCACACCGTTGATGACCATGTCGTAGGCATTGGCACGGACGGAGGCGGGGTCGGTGTCGAGCAAGGGTATGTCCTCGGGTTTGGGAGAGGTGAAGGGATGGTGCATGGCCATGAGGCGCTGCTCCTCGTCGCTCCATTCGTACATGGGGAAGTCGATGACCCAGAGGCAGGAGAACCGGTCCTTGGGGCGGAGTCCCATGCGCGAGCCCATCTCGAGGCGCAGTTCACAGAGTTGCTTGCGTGCCTTGAGGGTGTCGGAGCCGGAGATGATGAGGATGAGGTCACCGGGTTTGGCATTCATCGCCTGCCCGAGACGCTCCAGCACTTCAGGCGAGTAGAACTTGTCGACGGAGGACTTCACTGTTCCGTCCTCTCCCACCCTTGCATAGACGAGACCCTTGGCTCCAATCTGGGGGCGGCGCACGAAGTCGGTGAGCTGGTCGAGCTGCTTGCGGGTGTATGCGGCCTGACCCTGGCAGCAGATGCCGCCGATGTACTCGGCCTCGTTGAAGACGGAGAACTCGCCTGTGCCCCGGAGCACGTCCATGAGTTCTACGAATCGCATGTCGAACCGGGTGTCGGGCTTGTCGCTTCCGTAGTATTTCATGGCATCTGCCCATGTCATGCGGGGCAGCGCGGGGAGGTCGAGACCTAAGATGGATTTGAAGAGGTGGCGGCTCATGCCTTCGAACATCTGTAGGATGTCTTCTTGCTCGACGAACGACATTTCACAGTCTATCTGTGTGAACTCGGGCTGGCGGTCGGCACGCAGGTCTTCGTCGCGGAAGCACTTGACAATCTGGAAGTAGCGGTCCATGCCAGCCACCATGAGGAGTTGTTTCAGTGTCTGCGGGCTTTGAGGAAGGGCGTAGAACTGGCCAGGATTCATGCGGCTGGGAACCACGAAATCGCGTGCCCCCTCTGGCGTGGAGTTGACCAGGACGGGGGTTTCTATCTCCATGAAGCCTTGCTGGTCGAGATAGCGTCGCACCTCGAAGGCAAATTTATGGCGCAGTTCCAGATTGCGGCGCACACAGGGACGACGCAGGTCCAGGTAGCGATACTTCATGCGGAGGTCGTCGCCACCGTCCGACTGCTCCTCGATGGTGAAGGGAGGTGTCAGTGCCTCGTTCAAGACATTCAGCTGGCGAACGATGATTTCCACGTCACCCGTGGGCAGGTTCGGATTCTTCGATTGGCGCTCGCTCACCTCGCCCACTATCTGGATGACCCACTCGCGCCCCATGCGGTTGGCACGTTCACAGAGTTCTGCATCCTTCGATTCGTCGAACACCAGTTGGGTGATGCCGTAACGGTCGCGCAGGTCGGCAAAGGTCATGCCACCCATCTTTCTGGTGCGCTGCACCCATCCGCTCAGGGTTACGGTTTCCCCTACATTGGCAAGTCGAAGCTCGCCACAAGTTTTTGTCCTATACATATTAAACTAAAAGTTGAAAGTTGAAAGTTGAAAGTTGAAAGTTGAAAGTTTTCTCATTTTCTCATTTTCCCATTCTCTCATTTTCCCATTTACATTTCCTTCAACACCCCTGCTATTTGTTTGGCGGTCTGGGCACTGACAGGAACAAGCGGGAGGCGCAGGCGATTGGCAACAGGGCTGAGCCCCAGGGGCGACTGCATACTCAAGCACGAAAGAGCGGCCTTGACTCCGGCGGGACTTCCTTCGATGAACATGAGCGGATAAAATTGGAACAGACGGTCGTTGATAATCGTGGCTTCGGCTAATCGTCTTTCCTGATAGAGATGAACCATCTCGGCCAATTGGGCGGGTAGCACATTGGCCACCACACTTATGGCACCAATACCTCCCATTTGCATTATCTGCAGGGTTAGACTGTCGTCGCCAGAGATGACGTCAAATCCCTCTGGCCTGTGTTCTATGATTTCACGTATCTGCTTCAGGTTGCCCGAGGCTTCCTTGACGGCTACGATATTCTCAAACTCCCTTGCCAATCGCAAGGTTGTGTCGGCAGTCATGTTCACACCAGTGCGGCCTGGCACATTGTAAAGTACAACTGGAATTGGACTTTCTTTTGCAATTGCGCGATAGTGTTGATAGAGTCCCTCTTGCGTGGGTTTGTTATACATCGGACAAACAGACAGGATGCCATCTACGCCCTCCCAATCCGTGGAACGGATTTCCTCAAGGACAGCCGCCGTGCAGTTCCCGCCACATCCCATCAGTATGGGGACACGACCTTTTACTTGCTTGACGATGTGTTTCTTGATGTTCGTGCGCTCCTCGCGACTCAGGCAAGGTGTTTCTGCCGTTGTTCCTAAGATGCAGAAGAAATCGACACGACTGCGCAAATGCCAATCCACCAAACCCGTCAAGGCTTCGTAATCCACCCCTCCGTCCTCACGGAAGGGCGTGATTAGTGCTACGCCAAGTCCTGCAAAGCCCCCTCCTGGTCTCCCCGTCAAGGGGAGGGATTGCGAGGCTGGAGTGTCAAAGAGTGACTTTTGTGTTACCATTTAACCATTTACCATTTACCATTTAACCATTTACCATTTACCATTTACCATTTAACCATTTACCATTTAACCATTTACCATTTACCATTTAACCATTTACCATTTACCATTTACCATTTAGCATTTACCATTTAACCATTTACCATTTACCATTTACCATTTAGCATTTCTAAGAATTCGTCTTCCGAGACGATTCGGATGCCCAGTTTATGGGCTTTCTCCAATTTGGAAGGCCCCATATTCTCACCAGCCAGGACGAAGGAAGTCTTGGCAGAAATACTGCCTACGTTCTTTCCTCCGTGTTTCTCTATCATTGCCTTGTACTCGTCGCGACTGTGGTGGGCAAAGACTCCGCTGATGACGATGCTCTGACCCTTAAGGCGGTCGGTGTGTTCTGACAATTCCTGTTCTGACAACTGCATTTGCAATCCATAGGAGCGAAGTCGTTCCAACAGCCATTGGTTCTGTGGCTTGTCGAACCACGCACGTACACTTTGTGCGATGACCAATCCTACGCCATCGGTTTCCAGCAATTCATCGACCGAAGCCTGTGCGAGTGAGTCCATGGAACGGAACTTTCGAGCAAGCATCTTCGCAGTAGTTTCTCCCACGAAACGAATGCCAAGTGCAAACAGCACCCGCTCGAAGGGCACATTCACACTGTCTGCAATACCTTGTAAAATACGACTGGCACTCTTGTCCTTTTGTCCGCGACCGCCACTAATCTGGTCGCGACGAATCTCGTACAGGTCAGCCACATCGCGCACAATGCCACGGCGGAAATATTCGGCGATAGTTTCCGGACCCAGCGAATCGATGTTCATGGCACGACGACTTATAAAATGTTCTATCTTGCCTTTCAACTGGGGAGGACAAAGTGTATCGTTTGGACAATAATGTACCGCCTCACCTTCGTAGCGAACCAATGGGGTTCCACATTCCGGACAATTGGCAATGAACGCTACACGAGAACCAAGTTGTTCGTCACGTGCATCAAGGTCAACATCAACAATCTTGGGAATAATCTCCCCACCCTTTTCCACAAACACATGGTCACCAATGTGAAGGTCGAGATTGCGGATGAAATCTTCGTTGTTCAGGGTGGCCCTACGCACAACCGTTCCCGACAGGAGCACAGGATCCATATTCGCCACTGGAGTAACGGCTCCAGTTCTTCCGACCTGGAAAGTCACCTCACGAAGCACCGTAGATTGTTTTTCTGCCATGAACTTGTAGGCAATTGCCCAACGCGGACTTTTTGCAGTCATGCCAAGGCTGCGTTGCTGTGCCAAAGAGTTGACCTTTAACACGATGCCGTCCGTGGCAACAGGCAAATTGCGACGCTCTACATCCCAATAGTCGATATATTCAAAAATTTCCTCAAGCGAACTTACAAGGCGCATCTGGGGACCAATCTTAAAGCCCCATTCACGGGCTTTCTGTAAATTGGCGTAATGACTGTCTCCAGGAATTTCTTCCCCAAGCAGATAATAGAGATAGGCATCGAGTTTGCGCTGGGCTACTACCGCCGAATTCTTGCTCTTGAGTGTTCCGCTGGCGGCATTGCGAGGATTGGCAAAAAGAGGTTCCTCGGCTTCTGCCCGCTCGCGGTTGAGCGTTTCAAAACTTTCCCACGGCATCAGCACTTCTCCCCTGATTTCAAATTCATCGGGCCAATCTCCGCCCTCGGGCAAAACCAAAGGTATGGAACGTATCGTCTTTACATTTTCTGTCACATCATCGCCCTGAACACCATCTCCTCGTGTCACAGCACTTACCAACCGACCATGCTCATAGTGAAGACTGATGCTCAGACCGTCGAACTTCATCTCGCAGCAGATTTGAAAAGACGACCCATGTAAACCTTCCACAACACGCTGATAATATTCGCGAACTTCATCCTTGTTATAGGTGTTTGCCAACGACAACATAGGTCTCTTGTGCAAAACCTGATGAAATTCGTGATTGAGGTCACTGCCCACTCTTTGCGTCGGACTATTTGGGTCGGAAAGCTCAGGATGGCGCGATTCTAAGTCTTGCAGTTCGCGCATCATCTGATCAAATTGGATGTCACTGATTTCAGGCTGATTCAGCACATAGTAGTTGTGATTGTGCCGATGAAGTTCAGCTCTTAATTGTAATATCCTGGTTGTTTCGTCCATAATTGAGGCAAGGGTAATTTACTGTTGCTGCAGTTTTTCCATATTCTCCTGAGCCACACGTAGATATTCCTTCACATAAGGATGTTCCAGAAAATAGGAAGGAGCACCAATGGTCAGTTCCTCTATCTGCGGGGTCAGAACCGGATAGGCATATTCCGATGTCATAATCATAAATATGCCAGGGCCAAGCACATTTGTATAATTTCGTTTGATGAAGGAAGTCACGAGTTGGTCACCTTCCTGCGTAAGTCGGCGAGCCTCCACGCCCAATCGCGTCATCACCTCTTCATGTTCCATTCCGTCCATCACCATACGCCCTTCTCTTCGCGGTAATTCGGCCAGAAGATTGTCTATCTGAGTCTTGCGTTGAATAAAATTATAGAGCGTATCATTCAATGGAGTTCCAGTCACGCTTTGCGTAATTTCGTCAATCTTCAGTTCAATGTTGCCACTCTCCAATACAACAGGCATCAAACTCTGCGTGCCCATAAAAAGGTTTGCCATAACAATAGTATCCATCGAGCCTTTGAACAAGAACTTTCCATGCTGGACATAAGCTGAATCGAGATTCGTCAAATCATTGTCGCGATACACTTTCAAATAGAGCATCTTACCCTCCATGCCATGAACGGTTGTTGAGCCGTTCAGCATATATTGGTCAGAGCACGACGCGGTCATCACACACAGAAGTGCCAATAACAAACAATTGGAATACTTACCGCTTTTCTTTTCGACAGAGCTATCTTTCAATTCAAGTACCGATGCGAGTCGCATTGTGGAATACAACACTACAACGGCACCGACGAGCAAGCACACCACCCATTCGTTGTATCGGAAAAAGTTGTGCCCGGCAAAAGTTTGGCCTAAAAGCAACAATGATGAAATAAAAAATAGTATGGAGCCCAACATCTGCTGGAGGCGCAGACGACGAGCCACGAAATCCTGCCCTTCATACGAAGCGCGAGCCATCATTGCCATAAATAATGCGGCTCCAATGGCATACACAACCGAAGCGGGCTCTTTCCACCACAACCAAGTTCCGGCCCCCACTACCATCATCAAGGCTCCGACACGCAAAAGCGCACTTTCCGTTTCACTAAGTTGTTTTATCATTGAGCTTTTATTCTTCGGACTCATTCATAAAAACAAAAACATCCTCATTGTCGTACTTCATCAGATATTGCTCTCGCGCCACACGTCGTACGGCTTCAGGGTCGTTCTTCAATAGTTCCACACGGCGCGAGTCCTCTTCGAAACGGGTCTTGTAGTTTTGTACTTCAGCTCTCAAAGCTGCAATTTCTTGCAAACGCTTGTGACGGAACCAAAAACTATTGGAGTCGGCAAAGCCCACTATCACTCCAAAGAAAACAATAACTACAAAATACTTATGGTTGCGGATAAAGTCCCACACTGAATAAATCTTGCTCATAGATGTTTCAAATCAAAATAATATAAGACTCAAATTCATAATATCGCGTGCAAAGGTAATAAATAAGGATAGAAAATACAAATATAAACATGGATTTTATGCCCTAAATGGGAAAGTTAAAAAAGAAAATCGTAAAAACATTTTGCAATAAAGCAAAATCTTCGTAACTTTGCACCCGTAAAAACACATGGGGGATTAGCTCAGCTGGCTAGAGCGCTTGCATGGCATGCAAGAGGTCATCGGTTCGATTCCGATATTCTCCACGAAACCCAATGATGGACAACCCGCGAGGAGTTGTCCATCAGGCGTTTAGGGAGACGGTAGAAGATTTCATGGAATGCCAACGGGACAGAAACGGGACAATTCACCAACAATTCACCAGGCGTTTTCCTATGGGAAAAACGTCAAAAAAATGTGTCCGCACAAGAAAATTCTTCCTTACACGTACTGGGATATGTAAAGAAAATGCCATTCCCTTAACACGAGGCCCAACTCATGTAAAGGAAATGGCAAAATCTTGACGCAATATGTTCAGAACTTGAATACGACCTCACTGGCTGACCTGCATAGAATCCGTCTGCGCCTTGCCGCTGATGGAGCAGCACAATAGGGCTGCGAGGAGTAAAATATATCTCATCATGTCAGCACTCATTCTTTGGCACCCAGTACCATTTGCCGTTGATGAACTTCTGCCGGAACCCAGCTTCCTCCATCTGCTCGTCATGGCTCTTGCGCCTATCCTGTTTCCCTCCACTGGTGAAGAGCGGCCCCACGAAGCAGACGATGAGGGCGACAATAGCTCCAAATCCGAAGCCATCCATGTTAAACAACCAATCCATGCTATATATATTATATAAGGCAGTTCTTTGAAAAAGGCCCCGAAGGTGTTACCCTCCGGGGCATATTGCACCCGTAGGTGGCGGGCGGCTTTTGTCTAAAGGGGGTACTACTCCCCTCACCTAAATGGCTAGGCCGTCGGCGGCACGGCGTATGCGGTCGGCCACGTCCATGAGAGCACCGTGGAGTTGCACTCGTTCGGCGTAGGTGAAGGATGTGGGCTTGCCGTTGCCGTCGCGCCCCTGCATCTTGTGGTAGAACCAAGAGGCCGACTTGTCGAAGTACGTCCGGGCGAGGTCGCCCCAGGTAATAACGTCGAAGATTCCGTCCAGTTGCTGGTACATGGTCTTCTGCTCTGTGAATTGTGTCATCTGCTCCATAGTAATATGTATTGAAGTTTTTGTAAGCCCCGCCCGCCAGAGTGGGCGGGGTTTCTCGGTTAGTCGTTAATCATTTCGTCGAATAGGATTTTTGCGAATCGTCTCAGTTGTTTGCTTTTGTTGTGGTAGGAGGCTTTGTAGTTCCTGATGGCCTCGATGAGGTCGTTTTCTTGTTCTGTGATTTCTTTCAGCATTTTGTAGTACTTTTAAGTGTTAGACATCTTATTTTCTTAGACAATACAAAGGTAGTACAAAATTTTGTATTACGCAAATATTTAGTACATTTTTTTGCACTAAAATAGAAAAAAGTTCAAAATCCTCCTCAAAAAAGAGTGAAAGCGACGTGAAGAGCTACGAGGTGCGAACGGAAATCCGTCCCTGTGGCAGACACCGGGGTATGGCATGGGAGATGACGTTCGCACCGAGCAGAGGTGAAGTGTTAAAAAGGATTTCACTTTATAATAACAATGATTGGAATCTCTATGAAATAGAAGCCCAATCTACATCCTTGCTGCGCAATTGGTTTAGACGCATCCACATATTCAAGTGTCGCGGATCGGAACGGTCGGGGTCTCCATTTACAATACGCCGGGCAACTTCACGCGAAAGGGATACAAGCTGACCATCGCGAGCTAAGTTTGCAATATGAAGGTCAAAAGGAATACCACTTTGTTGAGTACCTTCAAGGTCACCAGGACCACGCAGTCGCATATCCTCCTCAGCAATAACAAATCCGTCGTTGGTTTCAGTCATAATTTGAATGCGGCGACGAGTATCGGACGACAATTGAAATCCCGTAACAAGAATACAATAGGACTGGTCTGCCCCACGTCCTACCCGCCCACGAAGTTGGTGCAGTTGCGCAAGACCAAAACGTTCCGCATTCATAATGACCATTACAGAGGCATTGGGAACATTCACACCAACCTCAATAACAGTTGTAGCGAGAAGTATTTGTGTCTCACCCGAAACAAATCGACTCATCTCAGCATCCTTCTCTGCAGGTTTCATCTGACCATGAACCTTACTTAATCGCAAATCAGGGAAGGCCGATTGGAACTGCAGAAATCCGTCCTCCAGGTTTTGTTGGTCTATCTTTTGTTTTCCATTACCTTTTTTTGATTCCAAGGTATCATCGTATAAAAGAGTGTCGGAATCGGAATCATATTCAGTGGACTCTCCTTCCTTGATGAGTGGAAATACCACATAGGCTTGCCGACCTTCGGATATTTGCTTACGAAGACCATTGTAGAGTTCCTTTCGACGTCCCTCAAAATAATGAATAGTACGCACTGGTTTACGACCAGGCGGCAACTCGTCAATAATAGAAACATCAAGATCTCCATATACAGTCATTGCCAATGTACGCGGAATAGGTGTCGCCGTCATCACTAAGATATGTGGCGGTGTAGGATTTTTGCTCCACATCTTTGCACGCTGCGCAACACCGAAACGGTGCTGTTCATCAATGACCACAAAACCAAGATTCCGGAACTGGACATTATCCTCGATTACGGCATGAGTTCCGATGAGTATGTCTATCTCTCCGCTTAGCAATTTTTCAAAAACCTCCTTTCGTTGGCGACCTTTAACAGAACCTGTAAGAAGAGCCACGCGCACATCCATATCTCCCAACATATTACGGAAGGTGTCAAGATGTTGCTCGGCAAGTATTTCCGTAGGAGCCATAAGGCAAGCCTGGCAGCCATTGTCTTTTGCAAGAAGCATGCACATAAGAGCCACAAGAGTTTTGCCACTTCCAACATCCCCTTGCAGTAGGCGGTTCATCTGACGACCCGTTTGGGTATCAATGCGAATTTCACGAATAACTCGTTTCTGTGCTTCGGTAAGCGAGAAAGGGAGGTGGCGGTTGTAAAATTGCATAAAGGTCTCTCCCACCTTGCCAAACACATGTCCCGAAGTACGGCTGTTGCGTTCGCGACTATATTGAAAAATACCCAACTGTATAAAGAACAGTTCCTCAAATTTAAGGCGATAGGTAGCACGTGCAAGGTCTTCAGCCGAACGGGGATAATGCATCATGCGAATGGCTTCGTCGCGCCCCATCAATTGCATTTCATTCAGCAGGTATTCCGGCAAAGTTTCAGGAATCGGATTATGCAGCAGTCGAAACACAGTATCAACAAGTTGCCGCATAAAGCGCGAATTGATGCCTCTTTTTTTAAGTTTCTCAGGTACACTATATATTGGGCGTAAGCCAACCGCTGAAGGGGAGAATACTGACGCACGTTCTATTTCGGGATGAGTTATGTTCCACCGACCATTGAAGAAAGTTGGTTTACCGAATACAATATACTCTGTCTGCGCTTGATATAATTTCCTGACATATTGCAATCCATTAAACCATACGAGGTCAACGATACCATGTCCATCGGAAAAATGACCAACCAAACGACGCTTACGTCCTACTCCTTCTTCCTCATACCTTAGTATCTGACCACGCAACTGCACAAAAGGCATTTCAGACGTAAGTTCGTGGGAGAAATAGATACGGCTGCGATCAACATGTTTTGACGGAAATTGCAGCAGAAGGTCGCCGTAAGTAGAAATACCCAACTCGTCACGCAACATTTTTGCTCGCTGCGGACCTACGCTTTTCAATTCAGTAATGGGTGATTCTAATGGTTCGAGCGGCATATACTTTCAGCATAAAGGAGATCGGAGGGTGTGGTGATTTTAATGTTCTCACGATTACCGTCAACAAGGACTATGCGATGACCTAAAGCTTCTACAACACTGGCATCGTCAGTAAACGATGGCTGGTAGGGTTGGCAATACGCCTCCTTCAAAACGCTGATTCGGAACGTCTGAGGAGTCTGCACCAATCGATAGAGATTGCGGTCAACGGTCATACTATCACCTTCTGGCAATACCTGACGAATTGTTTCCACTATAGGAACCACGGGAACTGCGGAACCTTGCATACGTGCGATTTCATAACAACGAAAGATAACCTCTTTCGAAACGAAAGGACGAACGCCATCATGCACACCAACCACGCCATCCGCATCATCGGGAACAAGCGCTAAGCCGTTACAAACACTATGGAAGCGTGTTTCACCACCATCAGTCATATCATGTGGAATTGTGAACTTATATTCTTCACACAACTTCCGCCAAGCATCTTGCTGGGCGGCTGGCAAAACAAGAATTATCTTCAGGTCGTCTAACGCCTCATCAAAAAGGGTTAGCGTCTGCATCAATATGGGTACGCCACCTACAGGCAGGAACTGCTTGGGAACATCCCCGCCCATACGAAGCCCCTTGCCTCCAGCAACTATGATGACATAGTCCTTTTTTCTCATTATATTTATTGTACTCTTGTGTGTGACAGCAAGAAGTTATACATCATGCCTTCGCGTAGTTGGTCGGCAACATCCTTGCTCATCATTCGCTCCACGATGGCATAACCCAGTTCAAAGGCGGCACCAGGTCCCTTGCCCGTAATAAACTGACCATCCTGTTCAACAAGCGATGCGGTATAGTCAGCCCCTGGCAATTCAGTCTCAAAGCCTGGATAACAAGTGGCACGTTTGCCTTCGAGTATGCCCAGATGACCCAATACCAAGGGAGCGGCACAGATAGCCGCAACAAGTCGGCCTGCCTTGAAATGTGCAACCAAAGCGTTGCGTAATTCCGCACAAGCATCAAGATTAGTAGCGCCAGGCAGTCCACCTGGCAGAAACATAAGTTCGGCATCATCAAAATCGATTTCCGCCAAAGTCTTGTCAGCGACTACTCCAACACCGTGAGCACTTGTAACTACTATTTCATCGGTAATACTCACTGTTTCTACCTGCAGGCCTGCACGCCTCATAATATCGACTGGAGCCAAAGCTTCTATATCTTCAAAGCCTTCTGCAAGAAATGTGTAAATCATGATATTGAATTGTTGAAAGTTAATAATCAAGCCAAGCATTCGAGGTAACGCTTTATCGTCTCTTCAAGACCTAAATAAAGAGCATCGCAGACAAGCGCATGTCCAATGCTACATTCATCAATATAGGGCATTCGTTCGTGCATATATGCAAGATTTTCCAGACTTAAATCGTGCCCGGCATTCAATCCCAAACCAAGTTCACGGGCTTTTTCCCCGGCACGCACGAATGGAGCGATAGCATGTTCACGACCATTAGGATAGTTTGCAGCATAGGGTTCTGTGTAAAGTTCCACTCGGTCGGCACCCACTTTTGCGGCATACTCCACCATCTCACAATCTGCATCTACGAAAATGCTCACGCGAATACTTCTTTCACGAAACCTCTGTGTCACCTCTGTCAGGAACGGCTGATTCTCTCGCGTATTCCATCCATGATTACTGGTCAGTTGACCTGGCGCATCGGGCACAAGCGTTACTTGGTCAGGCTTAACATCAAGCACAAGTGCAATGAACTCATCACTGGGATAGCCCTCAATATTAAACTCTGAAGCAAGCCGCGGACGGAGGTCATAAACATCTTGCCGCCTAATATGGCGCTCGTCAGGACGGGGGTGTACCGTAATACCCTGTGCACCATAGCGTTCACAATCGAGCGCTACTTTCAATACATTGGGGTTGTCGCCCCCTCTTGCATTACGCAGAGTAGCTATTTTATTGATGTTTACACTTAACTTGGTCATCTTCCTCTTTATTTTTAGGCAAAGTTACGAAAATATTTTGTATCTTTGCCCACAAATATGCAAAAAGATATGGGAAATCTGCGTTTTGCTCTTTTTGGCAATGTACATCAACCACGAAAATCGGCTTTTGTGCAGGAACTTCTTTGTACACTTGCCCGACACGGAGCTGAAGTATTCATTGACAAGCGTTTCCACGAATATTTGACAAAAGAATTGCATATTGATGTGCAGGGAGCGGACACATTGACAATAGACAGCGAGAACTTTACCGCCGACTTTGCGGTTTCTATGGGAGGCGACGGAACCTTCCTGAAGACAGCAAGTCGCATTGGCAACAAAAACATACCTATCATCGGCATCAACACAGGCAGAATGGGATTCCTTGCCGACATTGACAGCAACCACATCGAAACCGCCATTGACCTAATCTATCAGGGAGCCTATAAGACGGAGCACCATAGCGTGCTGGAAATCAACTATAGCGAGGGAACTCCACAAGGTTCACCATTCGCACTGAACGAGGTGGCAGTACTGAAACAGGACAATTCATCGATGATAAGCATTCAAGCATGTGTCAACGGTGAATACCTGACAACCTATCAAGCCGACGGTCTGATTGTGAATACTCCTACAGGTTCCACTGGATACGCCCTTAGTGTAGGTGGACCTATCATGTCACCCGACTCTGGTACCATAGGGATTGTAGCCGTTGCGCCGCATAGTCTCACCATTCGACCCGTAAGCATTTGCGACACTGCAAAGATAGAATTAAAGGTAGAAAGCAGGAATCATAACTTTTTGGTTTCCATAGACGGAAGAAGTGAAACTTGCAGCGACGCTACAACAATAACAATACAGCGTGCACCTTTCGATATTCATGTAATTAAGCGTCTCGAAACGTCCTTCTTCTCCACGTTACGCGAGAAGTTAATGTGGGGCAATGACATAAGAGTTGAAAAATAACGAGACTGCACAATCTCAAATTGTGCATTATACTATAAGATGAAGAATAGTTGGAGCATCATACGGTGGTTTTGGCAAACATCCAAGAGCCTGAGATTTCAGGCCTTCTTGAATGCCGTTATCGGTGTGATATCGGTAGGACTTGACTTTGCATTCATTTGGGCAACAAAATTCTGTATTGACATTGCCACCAACCGCATCACGGACATTGACCTGCGGTTGGGCGCACTCATGCTCGTGACTATCATGGCCTCACAAATCACAATAGGTTTTACCAGGCGATGGATTGCAGCACTACTGGGCGTGCGTTCACAAAACCACATGCAACTCAAAATCTTCCGACGCCTCCTTGCATGCGAGTGGAATGGCCGCGAGGTACGACATAGCGGTGATGTGCTAAACCGACTGGTACGCGATGTCAACGATGTCACCTCTGTTGTTACGGAAACTATTCCTGCAGCCCTCTGTGTATTTATCCGCTTCATTGGTGCTTTCTTCTTTCTCTATTCAATGGATGCCAAGTTGGCCATGCTCATCGTGTGCATTGTTCCCATATTTATCTTTATCAGCCGATTCTATGTTCGTAAGATGCGAGCCATTACACGTGAAGTTCGCGACACGGACAGCACCATCCAAAGCATCCTACAGGAAAGTATCCAGCACCGCATCATATTGAAGACCCTGGAACGAATCGGCACGATGACTACACGCCTCGACGAGACACAGCAACACCTGCGCGCCCAAGTGCGCCGACGCACTTTATTCTCTTCCATTTCGGGTGCCATCCTCAACATTGGCTTTGCTACAGGCTATCTGCTAACCTTTCTTTGGGGCGTACGAGGACTTCATCATGGGACAATCACCTATGGTGCCATGCTTGCCTTCATACAATTAGTGGGACAGATTCAAGGTCCTTTCCGCGACATGACTAAGTTTGTACCTATTATTATTAGTGCATTCACAGCCGGAGAACGTTTGATGGAACTTGAGGAAACACCCTTGGAAGAGGAGGGCGAACCCATTAAGTTTGACCAGGGTGCCGGACTTCGCTTTACAAATGTTTCATATAGTTATGATAGCGAAAGCAGACATATTCTGCACAACTTCTCCTACGACTTCCCTCAAGGCAGCAGTACTGCCATACTGGGCGAAACGGGAGCAGGAAAGACCACACTGATTCGGCTCATCCTGTCCCTGCTTCGTCCGACAGAAGGAAAAATAGAAATATACTCAGCCGACACATCGCATCCCGTTTCCCCTCTTACGCGTTGCAACCTTGTGTATGTGCCGCAGGACAACGATTTGTTCAGTGGAACCATTCGTGACAACCTGCTACTGGGCAACCCCGAAGCCACCGAGGAGGACATGCATAAAGCGTTGAAAACAGCTTGTGCCGACTTTGTGCTTTCACTTCCCGACGGGCTCGATAGCATCTGTGGCGAGAATGGAACTGGGTTAAGCGAAGGACAAGCGCAACGCATATCAGTTGCCCGTGCCCTTTTGCGTGACGGCAACATACTTCTGCTTGACGAAGCCACTTCGGCACTCGATACGGAAACGGAAGCCCATCTGCTCCAAAACCTAACCCGGTGGATGCGCCCGTCGCAAACATTGCTGTTCGTAACCCACCGCCATGCTGTAGTGGAACATTGCTCACAGGTTTTACACATGGAGAAACTTACATCATAATATAGCGTATGAAACAAAGGAATTTTCTTGTCATCGCTGCCACATTGCTGATTGTGGCTTTAGCAATCATCGTAGCGTATTTGGCCTATCGCACAAATAAGGCCGAAAGCAGCAAAGAGCAGATTGAGCAGTTGCAGCAACTGGCGGAGATGGACAAGTTGGAAATGGAGAACGAATACGAGGAGTTTGCACGTCAGTATCAGGAGTTGCAAATGCAAATCAACAACGACTCGTTGGTGGCGCAACTGGAAAAAGAGCAACAGCGTGTACAAGATTTACTGGAGGAACTGAAGCGCACAAAGGAAAACGACGCTGCAGAAATACTGCGACTGAAGAAGGAATTGGCAACCTTGCGTGAAATCCTGCGAAACTATGTCATGCAAATCGACTCGTTGAACAGACTCAATCAACAACTAAATACAGAGAATGAGAACCTCCGAACCGAGAACCAACAGGCACAGCAGCACATCAGCAGCCTGACCACCGAAAAGGAGTCGCTGACCGAGAAGGTGGCCATTGCCTCGCAACTCGACGCAACGGGGGTATCCGCCTTTGGCAAAAACAAAAAGGGTAAGCAAACAAACAAAATCAAGGATGTCAAGCGATTCCAAATCTCCTTCACTGTCAGTCGCAACGTGACAGTGCAGACGGGCATGAAGAGCATCTACGTGCGCATCACCACCCCCACCAACCAGACGCTCACCCACGGCGGCACGTTCCCCTACGAAAACCGCACGCTCGAGTACAGCATCCGCAAGGACATCGAGTATACGGGTGAAGAGCAGGCCGTGACCGTCTACTGGGACGTAAGCGAGACGCTGATGGCAGGAACCTACCGCGCCGACATCTTTGCCGACGGCAACCGCATTGGCGGCACGACGTTCTCTTTAGAGTAATTGATAATTGACAATTGATAATTAATTAATATGGAACAAGTCTTTTCTTACATCATCAGTCTGGGCGCATCGGTCATGATGCCCATCCTGTTCACCATCATCGGCCTGTGCATCGGCATGAAGTTCGGCAAGGCACTGAAGAGCGGCCTCTACGTGGGCGTCGGCTTCGTCGGCCTGGGCATCGTCACCGCCCTGCTCACCTCTAACTTCGACACGCCTCTGAAGGGCATCTCGGAACTCTACGACCTGCAACTGAAGGTCTTCGACATGGGATGGCCTGCCGCTGCGGCCGTGGCATACGGCACCGCTGTGGGCGCACTCATCATCCCCATCTGCTTGGGCGTGAACCTATTGATGCTGTTCACGAAGTGTACGCGCACGGTGAATATCGACCTATGGAACTACTGGCACTTTGCCTTCATCGGAGCCGTGGCCTACTTCGTCATGGGCGAGAGCCTTCTGTGGGGCTACTTCGCCGCCATCGTGTGCTATATTATTACATTGGTGATGGCTGACCTCACCGCCGAGCGTTTCCAGGAGCATTACAATCTGCAAGGCATCAGCATTCCGCAGCCTTTCTGCCAGAGTTTCACGGTGTTTGCCGTCGCCATCAACTGGTTGCTCGACAAGATTCCCGGCTTCTCCCGTCTCGACATCGATGCCGAAGGCTTGAAGAAGAAGTTCGGCGTACTGGGCGAACCGCTGGTATTGGGTGTCATCGTCGGTGCGCTCATTGGTTGGGCAGCTCAGTTGGACATCAAGAAAGTGCTGTTCCTCGGCGTGACGATGGGCGCCGTCATGGAACTCATCCCGCGCATCACCAGCCTCTTCATCGACGGTCTGAAGCCCATCGCCGAGAAGACGCAGGAGGTGGCCAAGCGGAAGTTCAGCGGAAAGAAGGTCTACATCGGCATGTCACCCGCGCTGGTCATCGGCCACCCCACGACGCTCGTCTGCTCCATCATCCTCATCCCCGTCATCCTGGCCATCGCCGTCCTGCTGCCCGGCAACCAGTTCCTGCCCCTGGCCTCGCTGGCGGGCATGTTCTATCTGTTCCCCCTCATCCTGCCGTACACGAAGGGCAACGTGGTGAAGTCGCTCATCGTGGGGCTCGTGGCGCTCATCGTCGGTCTCTACTTCGTGACGGACATGGCCTCTGCCTTCACGCTGGCGGCCAACGAGGTCTACAAGGCCGACCCCACTGCCTCGGCTGCCAAGATCCCCGAAGGCTTCGAGGGCGGTGCGCTCGACTTCGCCTCCTCGCTCTTGGGCTACGTCATCTACGCCTGCGTGAAATATCTAAAGTGGATAGGCATGGGCGTGCTCACCCTCATCACCCTCTGCATGGTGGCGTGGAACCGCATGCGCATTGTCAGAACAAACGATAACGATAACGATAACGATAACTAAGATACAATGAAAAAGCTATTTCTTCTACTCATTGTCAATTGTCAATTGTCAATTGTCAATTACGCGAGCGCCCAGCAGAGCGTTCACTTCCAGACCGCGTGCCACCCCGAGGACGTGAAGCACTACGACACCCGGACGCTGCGCGACCGCTTCGTCATGGAGAAGGTCATGGAGGCCGACCACATCCACCTCACCTACTCACACTACGACCGCTTCATCTACGGCGGAGCCATGCCCGTCACCAAGGACCTGAAGTTAGAAAACTTCCTTGAACTGGGCCTCGACGTGGACCCCGGCATCAAGGACAAATACTTCCTCTACAACCGCGAACTCGGCGTGGTGAACTGCGGCGAGGGCGACGGATGGGTCATCGTCGATGGCAAGGAGTACGCCCTGTCGCCCAAGGAGGCACTGTACATCGGGCGCGGACACATCGGCAAGGACAAGAAAGGTCAGTCCATTGACGTGAACAAGGAGGTGCTCTTCCGCTCCAAGGATGCCGCGAAGCCCGCCAAGTTCTACCTCAACTCGGCCACCGCCCACCAGCACTACAAGACGCAGTGGATAACGCTCGACGGCCGCAAGGGTTCCTTGAAGGCCGCCGTCTGGGGCCCCGTGGGCTCGCTGGAGGAGTG
>FLNZ01005231.1_pt1 | contig 30941 bp, 26 predicted proteins | sample 1140391 | NCBI WGS metagenome assembly FLNZ01 (sample SAMEA3878171, study PRJEB12797) | bioreactor metagenome | biome: Moose rumen | place: Sweden | collected 2011-10 | reverse complement strand
CGATTAAGCGAGAGGAATGCAAAAGAAAAAACTTGTTTTTTATTTTCATTCCCGAGCGTTAGTACCTTCGGCGAAGCCAAAGTTCGATTAAGCGAGAGGAATGCAAAAGAAAAAACTTGTTTTTTATTTTCATTCCCGAGCGTTAGTACCTTCGGCGAAGCCAAAGTTCGATTAAGCGAGAGGAATGCAAAAGAAAAAACTTGTTTTTTATTTTCATTCCCGAGCGTTAGTACCTTCGGCGAAGCCAAAGTTCGATTAAGCGAGAGGAATGCAAAAGAAAAAACTTGTTTTTTATTTTCATTCCCGAGCGTTAGTACCTTCGGCGAAGCCAAAGTTCGATTAAGCGAGAGGAATGCAAAAGAAAAACAAGTTTTATTGTCACCATTTTAACAATAAAAACATATCTTTGCACAGAAGAAATCCAACAGATATTACTAATTTAAACATATTAGAATTATGGAAAAACAAAGTAATAATAAAGTTGATGTGCGATGGCTGCAACGCTTTAGCAACTACCATAAAGCATTACGCAAATTAGGACAAGCCGTGGATATTATTTCCGAAAAGATGGATTGGAGCGAAGAAGTTGACGACCTTCTACAAGAAGGACTTATCCAACGTTTTGAATATACCCATGAACTCGCATGGAAGGTAATGAAAGACTATGCGGAATACCAGGGATATACAGATATCAAAGGCTCACGTGATGCTTTTCGGAAGGGATTGGAAATGGGGATTATAGATAGTGAGACATGGATGGAATCTATCGAAGATCGTAATAAAACATCTCATAATTATGACGATGAAACCGCAATTGAAATATACGAGGCTATCGTTGAAGAATACTACCCACTGTTTAAGAAATTCGAGAAAGAGATGCTTAAATTGTCAGGATTAGAACCAGAACTGTTTTGATTATGCCATACGGACTAAAAGAAATAGAATTAGAAAAAGTTTGCCGTCTGTTTGCCGAAAACAACAGAATAGAATCCGTCATTCTGTATGGCTCAAGGGCAAAAGGCAACTACAAGCCCTTCTCTGATGTTGATATAACGCTGACGGGTGAAGAGTTGTCTCGCCATGATTTAAACAGATTAAAACTCTCAATAGATGATTTGCTGCTCCCATACCAGTTCGACATTTCCATCTTTACATCTTTGAAAAATCCGGAACTCTTGGAGCATATCAACAGAGTTGGAATTACAATATACAAGCGTATATGAAAAGCCCTTTTCCTATACATGAGAATGTTGACGTGTATACAATGATTGTAGCCATCAAGCGACTGCTACATCACTACGGTTATCCGCCCGACATGCTACTGCTGGCCACGGAGACCGTGCTGAAACAAGCAGAACGTATAGCATAAGAAATAACTGACGAATAAAATTTCCGTTATAGAGTGGAACAGAGCAGACGATACGTAGTAGGACTGGGCGAAGTGCTATGGGATGTGCTGCCCGACGGCAGGAAACTGGGAGGCGCGCCTGCCAATTTCGCTTACCACGCAGGCCAGTTTCCCAGCAGTGAGAACACCATCGCCATCAGTGCGCTCGGCAAAGACAAACTGGCTGAGGAGACAATGGAGTCGCTCAGGGCTCACGAACTAAACGCAATAATGCCCAGCGTACCCTACCCGACAGGCACTGTGCAGGTTACTCTCGACGGCCAAGGCATACCAACCTACGATATTAAGGAGAACGTGGCGTGGGACAACATTCCCTACAACGACGAGATACGCCATATTGCCGCCAGTTGCCGTGCTGTCTGTTTCGGTTCACTTGCCCAGCGCAACGTGGTAAGCCGCAACACAATCCACAAGTTTCTCGACGACACGCCAACCGACTGCATGAAAATTTTCGACATCAACCTGCGGCAGCAGTTCTACACAAAAGAGATAATACAGCAGAGCATGCAGCGATGCAACGTACTGAAGATAAACGACGAGGAACTGGTGATAATAGGACAAATGTTCGGCTACACGGAACTTGACATAGAAGACAAGTGCCTGCAATTCCTGAAAAAGTACAACCTCGATATGCTTGTGCTGACATGCGGCACAAACGGCAGTTATGTGTTCTCGCCGAGACAAATGTCGTTCCTGGAAACACCAAAGGTGCACGTGGCCGACACCGTAGGAGCAGGCGACTCATTCACAGGCACGTTCTGCGCAGCAATACTGGGCGGAAAGTCTATACAACAGGCGCACAAACTGGCTGTAGAGGTGAGCGCATTCGTCTGCACGCAGAACGGAGCAATGCCCAAACTGCCCGAACGACTGAAAACACTTTAGCACCATATAGACGCTGCCGTTTTTCATTTCTTCTCTCGCGCGTGCGCACGGGTGCGCGTACGCGCGAATAATAATAAGGTGTAGAGAAAATTATTTCTCTTTTTTTTTGCAGTTATATGATTTAATCGTAAATTTGCACCCGATTTTTGAAAATCTGACAAAATAGTTGATGAAAAACGACAAGATGAAAAATCAGTACCGCATTAACGAGCAGATCCGTGTTCGTGAGGTACGCATCGTGAGCGACTCCGGTTCGTCCGTTGTACCCATACGTCAGGCTCTTGACATGGCGCACGACCAGGGCGTTGACTTGGTAGAGATTTCGCCAAACGCAAACCCACCCGTATGTCGTTTGATTGACTATTCGAAATTCCTCTACCAGCAGAAGAAACGCCAAAAAGAGATTAAGGCAAAGCAGGTGAAGGTTGAAGTAAAAGAGATACGCTTCGGGCCACAGACCGATGAGCACGACTACCAGTTTAAACTCAAGCATGCCAAGGAATTCCTTGAAGACGGCAACAAGGTGCGCGCCTACGTTTTCTTCCGCGGACGCAGCATTCTGTTCAAAGAGCAGGGTGAAGTACTGCTACTGCGGTTTGCCAACGACTTGGAAGACTACGGAAAAGTAGAGTCAATGCCGTCGCTGGAGGGAAAGAAAATGTTCCTATACCTTGCGCCCAAGAAGGCAGGTACGGCAAAGAAGAGCCAGCAGGCACGCGACCGCGAGGCAAGCGAAATTGAGGCACGCGAACAGGCCAAGCAGAACGAGCGGCAGGCCGCAGAAATGCCAGTAGGCGGCGGACTTTTCGCAAATGCCAAGATATCGACTGAGGCTCTCGAGAAACTGAAGGAAAGCAGCGACGAATAAAATCAGGAAAGACGAATAAATCAGGAAAAGATTGGTGCGTAACGCCCGGTATATGCGTTGCCACCGTATAATAAATAACTATCAAAAAAAACAAAAAAATGCCAAAAGTAAAGACAAATTCCGGTGCAAAGAAGAGATTTCGCTTCACCGGTACAGGTAAGATTAAGAGACACCACGCTTACCACAGTCACATTCTGACTAAGAAGACCAAGAAACAAAAGCGTAATCTGGTGCACCAGACACTGGTAGACACCTCAAATGTAAAGCAGGTGCGCGATCTGCTGTGTCTCCGTTAACCCTATTGTCAAACATTTAAAGAAGCAAAACTATGCCAAGATCAGTAAATCACGTTGCATCACGTGCAAAACGTAAAAGAATTCTGAAACTCACACGTGGCTACTATGGTGCCCGTAAAAATGTTTGGACAGTAGCCAAGAACACATACGAGAAGGGTCTTACATACGCATATCGCGACCGTAAGAACAAGAAGCGCACTTTCCGCGCCCTGTGGATACAGCGTATCAATGCCGCTGCACGTCAGGAGGGTCTGAGTTACTCAGCACTGATGGGCAAACTCGCTCAGGCTGGCATCGAGATCAACCGCAAGGTGCTTGCCGACCTGGCTCTCAACGATCCCGCAGCATTCAAGGCCATCGTAGAGAAGGTGAAGTAAAAGCCCCTGCTACAGAGCAAGGAAAAGAAAACAGCATAGGACTGCCAAGATTTACTGTCGGGCAGTCCTGTTTTTTTATTTTACATTCCCAAATGCTCAAATAAATTTGGCATTTACCTTGCTTAATCGTATCTTTGCTGCCAACTAAAACCATAGTCACCGCATGAAGAAACTACTACTTGCCTCTGTCATCCTACTGATGGCAGCAATCTCGATAAAAGCCCAGGACAACACGGCAAAAGCCGACACCGACTCACTGGTAGAGAGTCTGCAAGCCCAACTGCGTGAGATGAAACTGCGCGAAATGATGCTCACCGACCAACTGACGGCATCGGGCGAGGCTGCGCGACAGGACTCCGTTCGCCAGGCAGAGCGGCAGAAACGCATCGACTCGCTGCGGCAGACGACGAGAGGCATACCCGTCGTGATAGAGGGCGACACACTTTTCACGATATTCACTTCGCGCGGCGGAGTGTCGGCCGAAGCACGCGCCATATCGGCCCGCACCACGATAATGGCCATCGGTCACAGCCTGCGCCTCACTACCGACAGCATATACGTTGCTGAGTCTGACTACGCCACCGACGTAATGGGCGGTGAAAACGTTATAATTACGCTGACAGACCTTGACGGAATGTGGAACGGCACCAGTCGTCAGGCCCTCGCCAAACACTATTCCATTCTGATTGCAAACAAGGTGCAACAGATGCACAAAGCCTACGGACTGCAGCAAAAACTGATTGGAATAGCACTACTGCTGCTCATCATCGTAGCACAGGTGTTGCTCTTCAAACTTACCATGCGCCTCTTTGCCCATCTGCGCCGTCTTATAGCAAGCAAATGGATGAAGCAACTGAAGCCGCTCACTCTGAAAGACTACGAATTTCTCAACGTACACCAGCAGGCGCGCATCCTGCTACTGCTCACCAGAGTCGGCCAGATACTGACAATACTACTGCAACTGGCCATCACCATCCCACTGCTCTTCAGCATTTTCCCAGAAACGAAAACCGTGACATGGCGGCTCATAGGCTACGTGTGGAACCCCGCGTGGCAACTGGTGGTAGGCATCGTGGGATACATACCGAAACTGATACAGATTACGATAGTGTTCTACTGTTTCCGCTACCTCGTGCGCTTCATGCGATACATGGCCGGAGAGATAGAAAACGGCAAACTGCGCATCAACGGCTTCTATCCCGAATGGGCAAAGCCCACATTCTATATCATAAGGGTCTTTGCCTATGCTTTCATGATCGTAATGATTTGGCCGCTGCTGCCCTACAGCGACTCCGGCGTGTTCAAGGGAATCTCGGTGTTCCTCGGAGTGATAGTATCGTTCAGTTCGTCAAGCGTGATAAGCAATATGGTGTCGGGAATAGTGATGACATACATGCGCCCGTTCCGCATCGGCGACTTCATACGCTTTGAGGACAACGAGGGAGAAGTGATAGAGAAGACCGTACTCGTTACGCGCATACGCACATTGAAGAATGACATCATCACCATTCCCAATGCCAGCATCCTCCAGGCTAAGACGCTCAACTACACGCTCTCGGCCGAAAACTACGGCATCATCGTTCACACTCAGTTCACCATGGGCTACGATATCAACTGGCGTACGTGCGAGCGGCTGCTTATCGAGGCTGCCCTTGCCACTAAGCATGTCAACAAGCACCCACGTCCTTTCGTGCTTGCGCATGCCCTCGACGACAGTTACCTCACCTACGAAATCAATGCCTATACCCACTATTCGCAAGACCTGCTCAGCGTCTACAGCGAACTTCACAAGAATGTTGTAGACAAATTCAACGAAGCAGGCATAGAAGTGATGGCTCCTCACATCTATGCCCGTCGTGATGGAATACGCCGTCAGGCTCCTGACTACGACGACAAGCGCTGACCTCGCATCGACAGCGAAATTCGTCCACGCCGCAGGTCGACTGCCGTCACTCTTACCATTACCTGCTCGTGCAGTCGCACCACCTGCGTTGGGTCGCTGACATAGCGATCAGCCAGTTGCGAAATGTGAACAAGTCCATCCTGATGGACACCAATGTCAACGAAAGCGCCAAAATTTGTTATGTTGGTCACTATCCCTGGCAGTACCATTCCCTCGTGCAAGTCTTCTATCGTCTGCACGTTGGAATCAAACTCAAACTCCTCTACTTCCTCGCGCGGATCGCGCCCAGGCTTCTTCAGTTCGGCCATTATGTCATTCAGCGTGGGCAGTCCTACACTGTCGCTGACGTAGCGCTTCACGTCAATAGCGTTGCGATGCTCGCTGTTGCTGCCTATCAGTTGCGCTATAGTGCAGTGCTGGTCGCGCGCCATCTGTTCCACGACGGCATAACTCTCCGGATGGACAGCCGAATTGTCAAGAGGATTCTCTGCACCTGGTATTCGCAGGAAGCCGGCACACTGCAGGAATGCCGCAGGCCCGAGCCGTGCCACCTTCAGCAGTTGGCGGCGACTGGCGAACGGCCCGTGCTGAGCGCGATAATCAACGATATTCTGCGCCAGCGTGGGTCCGAGTCCGCTGACATAAGTTAGCAAATGCTTCGACGCTGTGTTCAGATTTACTCCGACCATATTGACACAACTCTCCACCACGTGGTCGAGCGACTGCTTCAGCAGCGTCTGATCCACGTCGTGCTGATACTGCCCCACACCAATGCTCTTCGGGTCAATCTTCACCAGTTCTGCCAGAGGGTCCATCAGGCGTCGACCGATGCTCACGGCGCCACGCACAGTAACGTCTTCGTCGGGAAATTCCTCGCGCGCCACCTTCGAAGCGCTGTATACCGATGCACCATCCTCGCTCACCACAAACACCTGCGGCCTGCCCTTGTCCGGCAGACTGTCGCTGACAAAATCCTTCGTCTCACGACTTGCCGTGCCATTGCCTATGGCTATTGCCTCAATGCCATAGTCGGCTATCATCTGCTGCAGATGCACGGTGGCTTGCATCCTGTGGTTTACCGGCGGATGTGGGAAGACGGCCTCGTGATGCAGCAGGTTGCCCTGCGCGTCAAGACACACCACCTTGCAGCCTGTACGAAATCCTGGGTCGATGCCCATCACGCGCTTCTGGCCGAGTGGCGCCGAGAGAAGCAGTTGCCGCAGGTTCTCTGCAAAGACATTGATTGCCTCACGGTCGGCACGCTCCTTGCTCTGGCTGGAGAATTCCGTCTCTATGGCGGGCTGAAGCAGACGCTTGTAGCCGTCGGCAACGGCATCACCCACCAGGCGGCTGCACTCGCCGTAGCCCCTGACGTAATGATGCTGCAGGCGTTCCACAGCAGTCTGGTCGTCAATATTGATACTCACACGCAAGACGCCCTCCGCCTCGCCACGGCGCATGGCAAGCAACCTGTGACTGGAACAGCGCCGCAAGGGTTCGCTGAAGTCAAAATAGTCGCGGTATTTCTGAGCCTCGTCGCTGTCCTTCTTTGTTTTCACCACGCGCGACGCTATCATGGCCTCGCGGCGGAAGGCTGCACGCACCTGCTGGCGCGAACGCTCGTTTTCGCTCACCTGTTCGGCTATGATGTCCTGCGCTCCCTGCAGAGCCTGTACGACCGTCGTCACATCGCCCGTGACATAGCGCTGTGCCGCACGCTGTGGATTGCTCTCGCGCTGCTGCATCAGCAGAATGGCCAAAGGCTCCAGCCCCTGCTCGCGAGCCACCTGGGCCCTTGTGCGGCGCTTCGGCTTGTAGGGCAGATAGATATCCTCCAGCATAGTGCTCTCCCAGCAGTCGGTGATACGCTGCAGCAGTTCGTCGGTCATGCGCCCCTGCTCACTGATGGTGTTTATCACCGTCTCCTTACGCTTTGCTATCTCCTGCAGCCGCTCATAGCGGTCGCTGATGGCCGTCACTTGGACTTCGTCAAGCCCTCCGGTACGCTCCTTCCGGTATCGTGAGATAAAGGGAATGGTACATCCCTCGCTGAGCAGTTTCAGCGTATTCTCCACTCCTGCCTCGGGCAGATGCATCTCACTCGATATAAGTTTGGTAAATATCTTTATGTTCTCCATACGAAGCCAAAAATACGAAAAAGCAGGGACAGGACAAAATAAAAAACAGAGTTTTTTCTTTTGCATTACGCTCGCTTATTCGTACCTTTGCATGGATTTTTGAAATAAATATCGAAAATGAATATTTCTTATAAATGGTTGAAGGAATACGTTGACTTCGACCTTTCCCCACAACAAGTGTGCGACGCTCTGACATCAACAGGCCTCGAGGTTGATGCACTGGAAGAAGTACAGAGCATAAAAGGCGGACTGAAAGGACTCTTTGTCGGCCAAGTTCTCACATGCGAAAAGCATCCAAACTCCGACCATCTTCATGTTACGACCGTAGACCTCGGCAAAGGTGAGCCGCAGCAGATAGTATGTGGCGCTCCAAATGTTGCCGCCGGCCAGAAAGTCATCGTTGCCGACCTTGGATGCGTGCTCTATGACGGCGACAAGGAATTTCAAATCAAGAAGTCGAAACTTCGCGGCGTTGATTCGCTGGGCATGATATGCGCAGAAGACGAAATCGGCATTGGCACGAGTCACGACGGCATTATCGTGCTGCCCGACGATGCCATAGTAGGAACACCTGCCGCCGAATACTACCATCTGGAAAGCGACTGGCTCATAGAAGTTGACATCACGGCAAACCGTGCCGACGCACTGTCGCACTGGGGCGTGGCGCGCGACCTCTATGCATGGCTCAAGCGCAACGGATATGCCACAGCACTGCACCGCCCCGACATAAGCGGTTTCCACGTAGACAACAACGACCTGCCAATAGAGGTGGAGATACAGCAGAAAGAAGCCTGCAGCCGCTACGCATGCGTCAGCATCACCGGATGCGACGTAAAGGAAAGTCCCGAATGGCTGAAGACACGACTCACCACCGTAGGGCTGCGTCCTATCAACAATATCGTAGACATCACCAACTATGTGATGATGGCGCTCGGCCAGCCTCTGCACACCTTCGATGCCGACATGGTGAAGGGACAGAAGATCGTGGTGCGCACAATGGCAGAAGGCACACCGTTCCAAACTCTGGACGGCATGGAGCACAAACTCTCCGACCGCGACCTTGCCATCTGCAATGCCGAGGAGCCGATGTGTATTGCCGGCGTGTTCGGCGGACGCGGCAGCGGCACCTACTCCACCACTAAAAACGTGGTGCTCGAGGCGGCATACTTCAATCCGACATGGATACGCAAGTCGGCACGCCGCCACGGACTGTCAACCGACGCTTCATTCCGCTTTGAGCGCGGCATAGACCCCAACGGAGTGATCAACGCACTGAAATACGCAGCACTGCTTTGCCGGCAGTTGGCCGGCGGTAAGGTGTCAATGGAGATAAACGACGTATATCCCGAACCAACACGCAATGCTGTGGTCGACCTGCGCTACGACTACGTCGACGCGCTGGTTGGAAAGCACATCCCGACGAGCGAACTGAAGAGCATACTGCTCTCGCTGGAAATGCAGATAGTGCAGGAAAACGAACAGGGACTCACGGTGGAAGTGCCAGCATACCGCGTGGACGTGCAGCGCCCGTGCGACGTAGTGGAGGACATCCTTCGCATCTACGGATATAACAACGTGGAAATTCCAACGCAGTTGAAGTCAAGCCTGGTGATAAAAGGCGACGAAGACATGAAGCACAAGTTGGGAAATCTGACTGCAGAGCAACTCGTGGGAAGCGGTTTCAACGAGATTCTAAACAATTCGCTCACCAAGGGAGCCTACTACGACAACGAGGAAAACCTGGTGAAGATTATGAATCCACTTTCGAGCGACCTCAACGTGATGCGCCGCACTCTGCTCTACGGCGGACTGGAGAGCATCGAGCATAACGCGAAGCGCAAACACCCCAACTGCAGATTTTTCGAGTTTGGCAACATCTACCGCTTTGCCGCCGACAAGCAGAATGACGACAACCCTATGCAGGCATACAGCGAACAGCACAACCTGGCGCTGTGGCTCACGGGAAAACGCGTCAGCGGCTCATGGGCACATGCCGACGAAGAAACGTCGTATGCCGAACTGGCAGCCCACGTGGAGAATATCCTGAGGCGCATCGGTGTGCAGCAGGGCATGATAGTTCGCAAGAAATCGGCCAACACCATATTCAGCGCAGGCATCACTCTGGAAAACCGCGGCGGAAAGGTGCTGGGCGAAATGGGAATAATCACCAAGAAACTGCAGAAGCAATTCGACATCGACACCACAGTTTTCTACGCCGAACTCAACTGGACGGCACTGACGAAATTCGTACAGAAGCAGAAAGTGGAATTCAAGGAGATTGCAAAGTTCCCTGCAGTAAGTCGCGACCTCGCTCTGCTCATCGACAAGAGCGTAGAGTTTGCACAGATAGAAGAGATAGCACGTCAGACAGAGCGCAAACTGCTCAAGCAGGTAGAGTTGTTCGACGTCTACGAAGGCGACAAGTTGCCGGAAGGCAAGAAGAGTTATGCCGTCAACTTCATCCTGCAGGATACAGAGCGCACCATGAGCGACAAGCAGATTGACGCCATCATGCAAAAACTTATCGCTCAGTTGACCGCCAAACTTGGCGCTCAACTTCGCTAATTTTGAATTGTAAAATAGTATAATAGTAAAATTAAACAATGGGAAGAGCATTTGAATATCGCAAAGCAGCGAAACTGAAGAGATGGGGCCACATGGCCAAGACATTTACAAAGATTGGCAAACAGATAGCCATTGCAGTGAAGGCTGGCGGACCAGAGCCCGACATGAACCCTGCCCTCCGCGCCATCATTGCCAATGCCAAGCGCGAGAACATGCCGAAGGACAACATCGAGCGTGCCATCAAGAACGCCATGGGTAAGGACCAGAGCGACTACAAGGAAGTGACCTACGAGGGATATGGCCCTCACGGCATTGCCATCTTTGTCGACACACTGACCGACAACACCACTCGCACCGTTGGCGACGTTCGTTCCGTGTTCAACAAGTTCAACGGAAACCTTGGTACCCAGGGTTCGCTGTCATTCCTCTTCGACCACAAGGCTGTTTTCACCTTTAAAAAGACTGATGGACTTGACATGGACGAGATGATACTCGACCTGATAGACTACGGCGTGGAAGACGAATACGACGAGGACGAGGAGGAAAACTCTATCACTATCTACGGCGACCCACAGTCGTTTGGCGCCATTCAGAAGCATCTGGAGGAAAATGGTTTTGAAGTGACCGGCGCTGAGTTTACGCGCATCCCCAACGATCTGAAGGATGTCACACCAGAGGAGCGCGAGACCATCGACAAGATGGTTGAGAAGTTGGAAGACTTCGACGACGTGCAGACTGTCTACACAAACATGAAACCTGAACTTTAAAAAACATGGCAACGCGACATATCACCTATCAGACACAGGGCACATGCTCAAAAATGATTGATGTCACGTGCGATGCTGACGACCGCATACAACAGGTTTTCTTTCTCGGCGGTTGCAACGGCAACCTGCAAGGCATAGCACAACTCGTGCGCGGACAGAAGATTGACGACGTGATACCACGCATCAACGGAATACGCTGCGGCACGAAAGGCACCAGTTGCCCCGACCAGTTGTGCCGGGCACTGGAAGCGCTGAAGCAACAGCCTCTCGTGGAAGAATAAACGGTCTGCGGTTTAGGAGAGAATCCTATTCATTATAGTCAGAAGGGCGGAAAGTCGACTCAAAGAGTTTTCTGCCCTTCTGACTTTTTGAATAGTATACGTAGCGAAAGAGGTAGTCGGCCTCCTTGTACATCTTAAGTTTTGCAGAGTTGCGCAACTCGCGGAGCAACATCTCGCGCATATCATTGCGTGCCACCAGGGCGGTGTCGTCAAGTTGTCCGCTGAGAGTATAGAAATAGCCTATCGTATGGGTTGCAGCGTCGAATGTCATACTGTCTACTATGACATCCTTGGCAACAGGTGCAGGACAATTTTTGCGTGTATACTCGCGAGCCTCACGCGCACAGCGCTGTTCCAGTGACTCCTGGCAAGCCTCCAGCAACACTGCCACTGAAAAAAGGAGCACTATTCTGCGCATCTGCCTTAATTCTTGTCAAAAATAACTGTGGCTACAGGGCGAAGATAGGGATCGCCACCAGTCGACAACGAATAGCTGTCTTTTTGTTCCGGGTTAAAACTCTTTACCGTAGAACCATCAAGATATAGAAACAAGTCACTTGGATTAAATCTTTTTTCCATATCCATAGTGTGTTCGTCGATTGCCACCTCTATTTCATCACACTTCTCGATAATGACATCCGCCTCCGCTGATGTAGGCAAACGCCAGCCGCTAACTCCCTCAACAGTCATTGTTTCAAGTGCAGCATTGACTGCTACCAACACAGCGTCATTGTCATCCCAGTTTTCTGCATTAACAATACCCCTTTTCTGCTCTGGATGCAAGAGGAGCACCTCGTAACTATCACCCTTGTCTGTAACGGAAATGACATAGCAGTCATTGTAGAAACTGCCAGCCTGAGGAACATCGCTACCAGGCTGTGGCTCAGTCTGCTCTGAGGAAGCGCCATTGGAATCGAAGGTGAAGGCAATGTCCGTTGAGCCATTCCACGATGCACCTGTGATAGTGCCGCTGAGTTGGAGAGTCTGCACTTCCGTGTAGGTACCGCTGATGTTAATGCGATAATTGGCGGCAAGTTCGTTGGGCTTACAGGTATAAGTGAAATTCTTCTTTACACCGGCCACGTCAAGCGTCACGGTGATGGTGGCACCATCGGGAGTGACCAGCAAATACTGAGCATCGGCGAGTTGCCATGTGCTATCGTCGCTCTGCTTGGTCAGACTGACTTCCTGACTTCCGCGACTGACATAGTCGCCACTGAGCGTTATGCCTTGGTACGACGGCGAGAGCGAAACGCTGACAGCCGTTACATCAGCAGGAATTTGGCGAATTACGACACTCGAGAGTTCTATCACCTTGCGCTGGAAACCTATTGTCAGAGTGGTGTTGCCCGGCTTTAAGTCGATGCTGCTCACCGCAGTCATAAGGTCAGTGTGTTTCTGTCCGCTGCGCAACAGTATCTCTGCCGTCTTCACGGCGTCCTCTTCTGCAGGCACGCTGTAGACATCCTCGTCGGCGCCGGCAACAGCAAGTATGTCGTAACTGCCTTGCACCAAATCAACCGAGAGCGCCTCGCCTTCGGCAGAAATGACTTCCTTGGTGACGCACTTGTCTTCGCTGTCGAACACAAAGACTGCAATGGGATAACTGATCTTGCTGTCGCCGTCTGCTCGCGTAGTGATGGAAAGCGAAGCGTCGGTCGCTATCGGGTCTTTGTCGTCTACAGGATTGTCGGGGATGTCGGGCAACTCTGTTAAACTTTTCTCGCAGCCCGCCACAAGCATGGCAAAGGCTGCGAATAAAAATATTTTCTTCATATTGACTTTAGAAATCTTTGGTCATCTCTGCCACTTCTGCGTTAACGTGGTCAATGAATTGCTGCACTGACATTACCGCCTGCTCGCCGCCACCCTGCGGACGCACTGCCACGGTGTTGTCCTGCTGTTCCTTCTCACCGACGATAACCATGTAAGGTATTCGCTTCAGTTCGTTGTCGCGTATCTTACGGCCGAGTTTCTCGTTGCGCAGGTCGATAGTAGGACGAACGCCGCCCTGTTCAAACTGCTTGGCAACCTCGCGTGCATAGTCGTTGTACTTTTCGGAAAGCGGAAGCACAGCGACCTGCTCCGGAGTTAGCCATAATGGGAAATGTCCGCTTGTGTGCTCTATCAGCACAGCAGTGAAACGCTCGAGAGAACCGAAAGGAGCACGGTGTATCATTACCGGTGTCTTTTTCTGGTTGTCTTCGTCGGTATATTCCAACTTGAAACGCTTTGGCAGATTGTAGTCTACCTGAATGGTACCGAGTTGCCAACGACGGCCAATGGCGTCCTTGATCATAAAATCAAGTTTCGGGCCATAGAATGCAGCCTCACCATATTCAACCTTGGCGTTAAGGCCTTTCTCCTGGCATGCTTCGACGATAGCCTTCTCAGCAAGGGCCCAGTCCTCGTCGCTTCCTACATATTTGTCATGGTCGTTAGGATCGCGCAATGAAATCTGGGCCTCAAAATTAAAGCCGAAGGCTGTCAGCACAACACCGATGATATCCATCACGTTGAGGAACTCCTGCTTAACCTGGTCGGCGCGGCAGAAGAGATGGGCATCGTCCTGCGTGAATGAGCGCACGCGCGTCAGGCCGTGGAGTTCGCCCGACTGCTCATAGCGATATACCGTTCCGAACTCTGCTATTCGCAGCGGCAGGTCACGGTAGGAGCGTGGCTTACAAGCAAATATCTCGCAGTGGTGAGGGCAGTTCATCGGCTTAAGCATGTACTCCTCATTTTCTTCTGGCGTATGAATGGGCTGGAAAGAGTCTTTGCCATAGTGATCCCAGTGGCCGCTGGTGACGTAGAGGTTTTTCGAACCGATATGCGGTGTTACGACCTCCTGATATCCGAAGCGTTTCTGTACTCTGCGCAGATGGTCTTGCAGTCGCAAACGTAAATCCGTTCCTTTTGGCAGCCATATCGGAAGGCCCTTGCCCACGTTTTCAGAAAACATAAAGAGTTCCATTTCCTTTCCAATCTTGCGATGGTCGCGTTTCTTGGCTTCCTCGAGCATCACAAGGTATTCGTCGAGCATCTTCTTCTTTGGGAAGGAAATACCATAGAGGCGCTGCATCTGTTCACGAGTGGCATCGCCACGCCAGAAGGCGCCGGCCACAGAGGTAAGTTTGATGGCCTTTATGGCACCTGTGTTTACAAGATGCGGACCACGGCAAAGGTCGGTAAAAGCACCTTGTGTGTATGTGGTAATAGAGCCGTCTTCCAAATCCTGCTCAATATGCTCACACTTGTAAGTCTGTCCGTTGGCGGCAAATGCCTTAAGGGCATCGGCTTTGGCCACTTCCTGACGAACGACAGGCTCTTTGCGACCGGCAAGTTCGCGCATCTTTTCCTCAATGCGCGGGAAGTCGCTCTCCTTAATCGACTCGCCGTCCTTGAGCAGCACGTCATAGAAGAAGCCATTCTCAATAGCAGGGCCAAAGCCGAACTGTATGCCAGGGTACAACTCCTGAAGGGCTTCCGCCAACAAGTGGGCAGACGTGTGCCAGAAGGTGTGCTTGCCTTCTTCGTCATCCCATTTATAGAGAGCAATAGCGGCATCGCTCTGAATGGGGCGGTTCAACTCAACTGTCTCGCCATTCACTGCGCAACTCAATACGTCGCGTGCCAAGGCCGGCGAAATGCTCTCAGCAATCTGAAGTCCGGTAACGCCCTGCTCATACGAGCGAACAGAACCGTCCGGAAATGTAATTTGAATCATATCTACAATATATGTTTGGTTTTAATAAGCGAATGCAAAGGTACTATATTATATAAGAATAGGTGAAAATTAAAAATTAAAAAAAGAGAAAAACTGAAAATTTACAACTAAAATATATAAAATGAGTTGCATTGTCGGCTTTAATTTATACCTTTGCCTACAAATAGTTTCAAAATCATCTTTGCAGTTATGCACCAGAGCGACAGCATTGTTATCATCCCCACCTACAACGAAATCGAGAACATCGAGAAGATTATCCGAGCCATATATTCGCTTGACAAGAGTTTTCACATTCTCATCATCGACGATGGTTCTCCCGACGGCACCGCCGACGTTGTGAAGCGGCTCATGGCAGAAGAATTTGCCGACAGGCTGTTTATTGTGGAGCGCAGTGGCAAGCAGGGACTTGGCACTGCATATATCGCAGGCTTCCGCTGGGCTCTGGAGCGCGACTATCAGTATGTTTTTGAGATGGACGCCGACTTCAGCCACGACCCGGCAGACTTGCCACGGCTGTATGCTGCATGCGCTGAAGAGGGATATGACGTGGCCATCGGCTCACGCTACGTGAGCGGCGTAAATGTAGTGAACTGGCCGATAGGCAGAGTGCTGATGAGTTATTTCGCATCGAAATACGTGAGGCTGGTGACTGGCTTCAAAGTTCAAGACACGACTGCCGGATTCAAGTGCTATCGCCGTAGGGTACTTGAAACTATTGAACTCGACAAGATTAGATTTAAAGGCTATGCTTTTCAGATTGAGATGAAATTCACGGCCTACAAGATTGGCTTTAAAATAAAGGAAGTTCCAGTTGTCTTTGTCAATCGCAGAGAAGGGGTCAGCAAAATGTCGGGAGGCATTTTCGGCGAAGCATTCTTCGGCGTGATTCGATTGCGCTGGGACGGATGGATGCGCCACTATCCCAAAATAGAACCTTAGTTTTACTTTTTCTCCCTGCCACTACTGGTCGGGGTTTTCTACAAAGCCCTGGAATTCCGGTTCCAAAGCAGACATTACGGAGTCGTAGGCTTGGTGCATTGTCGCCTGAACGTTCTGTGGTCCTTGTCCAACAGGATAAATAGGCTGGTGAATGGTGAGAGAAAGCGGATGCCACATTGCAAAATGCCAGTCACGCATCCGAGGCATCACTTGAAACGAGCCGTTGATTGTCAGTGGCACGACAGGCAACTGCAATTCGTCGGCAAGCATGAAAGCACCCTTGCGGAATATTCCCATGTGGCCTGTAAACGTGCGTGCTCCTTCTGGGAAAACCATCACAGAGCAGTTGCCTTTTGAAAGTATCCGGCGCGCACTGTCGTAGGTCTTGCGTATCTTGCTCACTCCACGTTTGTCGACCATTATCTGATGCGACTTGCGGCAGGCATAGCCGACAAAAGGTATCTGCTGTATCTGGTATTTCATCAACCACTTGAAATTTCGCCCGAGAAAGCCATACACCAGAAAGATATCGAACGCTCCCTGATGGTTGGCGACAAATACATACGACTGCCCAGGCTCCAGATTTTCCTTTCCCTCTATTTTTACCGGCAAGAGGAAAACTCTTGTTATTACCCTGGCCCACCATTTTCCCGGCATGTATCCCCAGTAGTGGCCGTTGCCTATTGAGCACCCTATCCCAACTGTCAGCGCTGTTATTATGGTTGCTACTACCGTCACAGGGATTGCTACGAAAACCTGATATATGCGATATAAGAATTTCAACATATTATAGTTTTTTCATGTTTTTTTTGCCTGTCAATTCTCTCTATTTACTCTTTTCTCAGCGTCACCACGACTATTTCACCTGGCAATCCGAAGCGGAAAGGGATAAGTCCGCCAAGCCCTGTTGACACATGAATGGCGCGCTGGCCGTCGTAAGTCATTCCTCCCCACTCGTCGTATATTATTTGAACGGGCGACCATCCGAAAATAGTCATTTGTCCACCGTGAGTATGGCCGCTGAGCGTGAGTTGTGCATGGCTTAGCGGCAGTATCTTCTTGCGCCATGCTGTCGGATCGTGTTGCAACATCAGGATAAAAGCCGTTGAGTCTACTCCGCGCAGCGTTTGCGATACGTCGCCAATCCGCGGCATTCGCTCAGATGCGCCCCAGTTTTCCATTCCTGCAACAACAATAGAGTCGCTGTCGCGCCGCACGATTTTGTGCTCGTTCATAAGCAAGTTCCAGCCAGCCTGGCGCTCCATCCGCTGAGTGAGGCGCACGGCCTTCAACTTGGTGAGCGAGTCGGCACGCTGATAGATGGCATAGTCGTGATTGCCAAGCACGGAGAAAACGCCGTCCCTGGCATTCAGGCGCTTCAACTGCGCCATGTGCTCAGTAAGTTCCCGAGGAGAGAGATTTTGGATATCGCCAGTAAATACTATCATGTCGGCCTTCTGCGCCATAATGCTGTCTACGGCTCTTGCCATAAGCCATTTCCACCTGCCTGTCATAGTTCCCACGTGGGCATCGGAAAACTGCAGCACTCTGTAACCGTCGAAAGATGCCGGCAAATCCTTGCTGCTGAATGTGATATGCCGCACCTGCATCTTGCCAAAACCTATAAATGTGCCGTAGCCCACTATGCCCCATATCACAACGGCTATGGCAATGGCTGCGCGCCGGCATGTCTTCCACGGAAAGAAGATGCGTAGTGGGAGCGACAGCAATACTGGTACCACAATGAGCACCATTACAAAAAAGAAAACTATGGCAAAACGGGCTATCATATTTTAGTTGACAGGTGATAGGTGACAGGTGACAGGTAATATTATATCGTTAGAGATTTGACTGTAGGAATTTTCGCGTTTGCACGACAGTCATTCCACGCCGCGCAGCATAGTCTGACAGTTGGTCCATGCCTATACGCCCCAAGGAGAAGTAGCACGACTGCGGATGAGATATCATCAGACCGCTGACACTTGCGTGTGGCCGCATGGCACCGCTTTCGGTAAGTTGGATGCCTATTTGTTTCATGTCAAGCAGTTCATCGATGACAAAATTCAGACTTGTGTCTGGCAGGGAGGGATAGCCTACGGCAGGCCGGATGCCCTGAAATTTTTCAGCGTGCAGTTCTTCCATGGTTAGTTGCTCCTGCGGTGCATATCCCCAATAACGCGTTCGCACTTCCTGATGCATGCGTTCGGCTGCAGCCTCCGCCAAACGGTCGGCAAGAAGTTGCATCATCATTTTTTTATATTGGTCGTCATCAAAATCCATTTCCATTCCTTGGTCTACGCTTGTAGCAAAGAGCCCTACCATATCTTTTTTGCCAGAAGACAACGGCCTTACGAAATCTGCGAGACACAGCATTTTGCTTCGCTCTTCCTGCTGGCGCAACAGAGGAAGCCGTCTGCCGCCATCCAGTACGATATCGTCGCCATCACTATTGGCTTCCATTATCTGAAACATCGCATTTGCCGCATAACGCCCGTCATATTCTGAGAGCAACTGCTCTGCTTCCTGCTGCAGTTGCATCTGTCGCGTCTTGTCGTGCAGTTGCCATGCATGAAAGAAGTAAGGCCAGTTTATGTAGGCTGCAAGTTCGTGTATCTCGTAGCGAAGAATCATCTGAAATTTATTTCCTGGGCGATGTATTTCTCGTCTACTTTTTTCCCGTCGTAGACTGTATGGCCATTGCACAAAGTGTGTTCAACGCGCCACATAAAGGTATGGCCTTCCATAGGACTCCATCCGCATTTGCTAAGAATGTGTGAACCAGTAAGAGTCCACGTTTCCGGACGAACTATTGTGATATCGGCCTTGTATCCCTTGCGCAGGAAACCGCGCTGACGCACGGAGAAAAGCAGAGCAGGCCGATGGCACATCAATTCGACAAGACGCTCTATTGTCAACACTCCCCTGTCAGCGAGTTCAAGCATTGTGACAAGCGAAAACTGTACCATTGGCATTCCGCTTGCAGCACGCAGGCAGCCACCTTCTTTCTGCGAAAGCAGATGTGGCGCATGGTCTGTGCCTATTGTGGCTATCCTTCCGTCAGTAAGTGCCGACTGGAGTGCATCACGGTCGCGCGTGGATTTTATTGCAGGGTTGCATTTTATGCGTGTACCGAGCGCGTTGTAGTCGCGGTCGCAAAAATACAGATGCGACACTGTTGCCTCTGCCGTGATGAGTGGTTCATGCGGCGAGAAGAGTTCCAGTTCCCGTTCTGTAGAGACATGCGCCACATGCAACTGCTGCCCGTATCGCCTGGCCAGCGACACGGCAAGTTCGGTAGAGCGATAGCATGCCTCACTGCTGCGTATCTCGGGATGATGCGTCACACGGGGATCGTCGCCATACATCGCCACAGCCTTGGCGGTGTTTCTCTTTATGATATCAGTATCTTCGCAGTGAGCCATCAACGGCAGCGGCGACTCGCCGAATATTTTCCCGAGCGCTGCAGCCTTGTCGACAAGCATGTTGCCTGTCGACGAACCCATGAAAAGTTTTATACCGGGAATGCGGTGAGTGTCAAGTCTGCTGAACAGCGATGCATTGTCGTTGGTTGCACCGAAGAAGAAACTGTAGTTGACATGACTTGACGCTGCAGCAATACTGAATTTCTCTTCCAGAGCCTCGAGGGTCGTTGTCTGCGGTATGGTGTTCGGCATGTCGAAGAAACTTGTCACGCCTCCTGCTGCTGCAGCCATGCTCTCTGTGTGGATTGTAGCCTTTTCTGTTAGCCCGGGCTCCCTGAAATGTACGTGACTGTCTATCACGCCTGGCAAGACATAACATCCTGTGGCGTCAATGTGCTCGCAGGCTCCTGTGTCTGCGCCTGCATAATTGCCGTCGGAAATTACTGCTTCAATGATGTCATTGTCTATGACAATTGTACCATTGAAGGTTTTGCCATCATTGACAACTGTTCCTCCCTCAATGACTCGTTTCATCATCCAGCCCGTTCATACGCTGCTCATTCTCCTGAGCAGTCTGGTAATAATCGCGAACATACGGGTCGTTCTTAAACTTGTCTGTAGCCTTCGACATAATGTCCTCTATCTGCGGTGTCAACACAGGATAGCGGAACTGGCTGGTGAAAATCATAAAAACGCCAGGCCCTAAAACATTGTCAAAGTTTGCCTCGATAAACTTTGTAACCAGCCTGTCTTCCTCAAGCGCTATTCTGTCGGCCTCAACATTAAGTTGCGCGTTGATTTCATCTTCGCTAATACCGTCCAGCAGCATCTGGCTTTGCTTATGCGACAATTCGCTCATCTGACTGCTCAGTTGGTTGTGCTTGTCAATAAAACTATAGAGGCTATCATTGAAAGGCGTTCCCTCTACACTTTGCCGCGCGACGTCAATGCGCACATTGATATCACCTTCTTCCAGCACAATAGGCATCAGGCTCTCTTCGCCCATAAAAAGATTGGCCATTTGTATCGTATCCAAGGTGCCGTTGAAGTGGAATTTACCATGCACCACTTCACAGGAGTCAATTACTTTCACATCGCCATCCTTGACTACTTTCAGATATAGTTTATTACCTTCAAAGGCTGTGATGGACGACGAGCCCTGTACGCTGTAAGAGCGTGCACACGAACTGATGAGTGCCACTAAAGCCACAACGGGTAGAAGTTTCTTCATAAAAAATTCGCTTCGTTTCTGCTCTACAAATGTACAACCTTCTCAATAAACGCAGAAAAAATATTTGCGCTATTTAAGACTTTGGCAACGATATTTATACTTTTTTTGCCTCTTAGCCCTCTTTTTCCAATTCGTTAGCAATTCGATGCGTTGTATAAAGTTGCATTATAGCAGCAATAAGAACCAGCACAATCCAGTTATTGCGCACGTACCTTATATATAATAACCAGTCGAGTCCAAGAAAATTCGCATGATTTGCAAACATCAGCAAGGCAGCAATCAGAAAAAGCACGTCGCTCAGTATCACCATGCGGCGCAGTCGGCGTATGGCAATGTTACGACCATTATACGACTGCCTCATCTGCATGGCAGCGAAAAGCAGTGCCCCGGGAGCAAACACATAGGCAGCCCAATTCCTTAAGAACATGCTGGCACCAGCCCCAACCACCATCAGCAGTCCACCCAACAGCAGCAGAGCCACTTCCGTATTACTCAGTTGCCTCATGTCTTTCCGTTTTTTTTTGAGTTTCCACAGCCTCTCCGCTGATAACAAATATATCTTCGTTGTCAGCCTTCATAAAATATCTCTCACGCGCTATCTTACGTATTGCGCGAGGGTCATTGTGGATTTTTTGTATCTGCGCCTGATCGTGGCGATATTGCTGGTTGTAGCGTTCTATCTCCTCGTTGAGTTCCGATATGCGCTGTTTGTTCATATAATGCTTCCACACGCTGTTCTCATCCACAAAACCGATGAGCACAACGGCGATTACCGTCACAACAATATATTTCAGAGCCTTTATGCGCCATATAGCAAGGCATATCTGCTTTATCTTCTTCATATTCCGATTTTCCTGCCTGCAAAGTTACGATTAAGCGAGAGCAAAAACAAAATTTTTTCGCTTTTTTAAACCTATGTACTATAGGCGCCAGTTAAAATTGGCGCTAAAAATGTACCAAGAGAGTAAATCCACTGAGTTTTTCCGTATTTACCAACACAAGAAGAAGTTCGCCGAGAAATATGTCCTTACATTCATCCCGCTAAACTTATGTTAAATTATAGAACTTAATTTTGTTTTGCTCTTGACTTATTCGTACCTTTGCCACTGCATTCAACCTTTACATAAAGTAAGAAGTAAGAAATATGGAAGAGTATATAGTATCAGCCAGAAAATACAGGCCGCTGACTTTCGACAGCGTGGTGGGCCAGCAAGCCCTGACTACAACGCTGAAGAATGCCGTGCGCAGTGGCAAATTGGCCCACGCCTACCTGTTCTGCGGTCCGCGTGGTGTAGGCAAGACCACCTGCGCGCGCATTTTTGCAAAAGCCATCAACTGCATGTCGCCCACAGCCGACGGCGAAGCCTGCGGCACATGCGAAAGTTGCAAGGCTTTCGGAGAGCAGCGTTCCTTCAACATCTTTGAACTCGATGCTGCTTCAAACAACTCAGTGGAGCACATCAAAACCCTGATGGAGCAAACCAGAATACCTCCACAGGTGGGGCGCTACAAAGTTTTCATCATTGACGAGGTGCACATGCTCTCCACGGCTGCATTCAATGCCTTTCTCAAGACTCTCGAAGAGCCCCCTGCCCACGTGATATTCATCCTGGCCACTACAGAGAAGCACAAGATACTGCCCACGATACTCAGCAGATGTCAGATATATGATTTCGAGCGCATGACCGTGCGCGACACTGTTGCCCATCTGAAGACAGTGGCCGACAGCGAAGGCATACAGTATGAGGAGCAGGCCCTGGCTGTTATAGCAGAAAAGGCAGACGGCGGCATGCGCGATGCACTGTCTATTTTCGATCAGGCCGCGTCGTTCAGTCAGGGAAATATCACTTATGCCAAAGTTATTGAAGACCTCAACGTACTGGACTCGGAAAATTATTTCAGTATCGTAGACTTGGCACTGGAAAATAAAGTGAGCGACATAATGCTGCTGCTCAACCAACTTATCAGCAAGGGATTTGACGGCGGACTGCTGATACAAGGGCTTGCCCACCACATTCGCAATGTTCTTATGGCGCGCGATCCACAGACGCTTCCGCTGCTTGAGGTGAGCGACCAGCAGCGCCAGCATTTCCAGGAGCAGGCACAGAAGTGCCAGATACCTTTCCTATATCAGGCACTACGTTTCTGCAACCAGTGCGATGTGCAGTATCGCCAGTCGGGCAACAAGCGCCTGCTGGTAGAACTGACGCTGATAGAGATAGCGCAGATCACGCAGCCCAGCGATGACGCCGCTGCCAGTGGGCGCAAGCCCACACGACTGAAATCCCTGTTTAAGAAACTGATACAAGACCAGCAGTCACAGAATGTAGTTCCGCAGGTGACTCAGACTGCCCGTACTGTATCCTCCCCCACTCCACTTGCTACAGACACACGTACCACTGCTGCACCAGCAGCACCATCTGCTCCACGCCCGACGCTGAAGAGCAGCATCAGTTCGTCATGGAAAAACATCCGTGAACAGGCCAAGCCGCAGAAAATGCAAATCATGCTCGGCGCGCTTGATGAGGGCGACACTACTACTGCTGCAAATGACGAGCAACAGCCATTCAGCCAGAGCGACTTGGAATTTCAATGGCTCTCCATGTGCAACCGCATGCCTCAGAAATACGGCGGCATAGCCAACCGCATGCGCAACATAACTCCGAAGATTACAGAATTCCCTGCCGTGGAAGTCGTCGTCGACAATCAGTTGGCCCTCGACCAGATGCTAAGCATTCAGGCTAACATAGTGAACACCCTGAAATTGCATCTGCGCAACAACGCCATCACGATGCAAATGCGCGTTGCGGAACAGAAAGAGCAGCAACGCATACTGACGCGCCGCGAACAGTATGAAGCCATGGAGCAAAAGAATAAGGCCATACGCATTCTCCGCGAGTCGCTTGACTTGGAACTTGCCTGAGCCACCATCATCAGAATGGATATCCGATGGCAAAGTGGAGCGTCTGATTTTTCCCAAAGCCGTCAACATTGTAGAAACCAGAGCGTCCAGTATCGTAGGGCACGTGCAGTCCGATGCCCCAGTCAAGACGTATCACGAGAAAATCAAGGTCGTAGCGCACACCAATGCCTGTGCCTACGGCCATTTCTTTTAGCATATTCTTAAAACTGAACTTAGAGCCGGAGAAGAACTGGTTCCACTGATCATTGCCGTAGTCCTCGTCGAAATTCCACACATTTCCAGCATCAACAAACACGGCACCATAGAGGCTGCCGAACAGTTGTCTGCGATATTCCAGATTGCAAACAAACTTAATGTCGCCATTCTGCATAAGATACGAATAGGCTTTGTCTGCCACGCCAGAAAAACTGCCAGGGCCTATTCCTCTCACAGGAAAAGCCCTCAGACTATTTGCTCCACCGACATAAAACATCTCCGAATTGGGCACCCAGTCGCTGTTGCCGTAAGCATAGATTACGCCAGCATTGACATGGCCCACGAGTTGTGACATGGCATTAAGTTGCAATGTCTTTGTAAAATCTGTTTCAAGTTTTAGGAATTGCGAGTACGGGTTTTTAAAGAGTTGTTTGTCCTTTGTATCCCATTTCTTGCCTGCCGCCATCATCAGCAGCGAAGTGATATTGCCCGACTCGGCCAGCGTAGTCTCCCACCGCACAGGGTGCAGGGTTCCCTTCGGACTGCTGTAGGTATAGGTATAGCGCATTTCAGGTATGAAATAGTCCTGCATCGTGGCCTTAAGATATGGATTTTGCGTCATCACAGAGTCGAATGCTGCGGTGTGGCTGTTCATAAACTGATATTTCACCGTCAGCGGTGACAGTTCATGGCGGCTCTGTGCCGACGACTGCCATCTGTAAGTCCATTCACCACTTACGATATGCATCTTGTAATATCCTGGCCGGCGCACGACATCAGTCGAAGCCTTTGCAATCGTCGACGGTGTACTGAAAAAGCGCCGTCGGCGCAGCCGTCCGTATTTGTCTCTCCTCGGCCTGCTATTGCCTCCGACGAAAGGTGCTATAAGTCGTGGAAACTCCACTGATGCGTCAACACCATACTCATAATTGCTCATGTTTGAGCCGCTTGTCGTAGCCCATTCATACGAACCATGGACGTTAACATCTATTTTCTCACCTCCCCTGAATGCATTGCGCCTCGTAACACCTATTTTCAGTTCCGGTCCCATGCGTCCTATGGTACGCGCATTGAAGTTTGTCTCGACATACGTGTCCCACGGTTTGTCGAAAGTACAGTCGAGCGTCATGTCAAGCGTGTCGCAGAGTTGCGTTGTGTCACGTGGCGTAAACTTGAAGTCAGTCATTGAGAACAGCCCCATTGCATTCAGTTTGTTGACGCTCTCCAGATAGTTGTCGTAACTGTATAACTGCCGCGGACGTATCTTCAGGTCGGCCATTATAACGCGCGGACGAACGGGAGGACGCTTGCCGCTGTATCTGACAGTGAAATAGCGACGCACGGTAGAGTCGGAATACTGCTCGTTGAACGACTTGCGCATATTGATATTGACGCGGCCTATATACCACTTGTGCTTTGCCGCTTCGGGAGTGTCGTCGGCCAGTTGCAGACGCAGTTGTGCCTTACCCTCAACGGCAAAAGTGTCGGCCAGATAAGACGCATACTCTGGCTGATAATAGTAGTAGCCATTGTTACGCAGCATCGTACTGATGCGCACGCGCTCTGCGTCAAGGTTGGCAACGCTAAAGGCATCGCCCGTATGCACGAGGGCTTCGTCGGCAGATGCTATGATAAGGCTGTCGGCCTCATTGGGATATCCCACGTAGGCTATGCTGTCGAAGGTAAAGAGGTGGCCCAGGTTGACATCATATCCTATCTTTGCCATCTTCGGGTTTTTCTGCGTCACAGCCTTATAGTCCACCTTGCCGTAGAAGTAGCCGTGATTGCGCAGCACGTTCTGGGCCACGGAGGCTCGCAGTTCTGGATTTACCCACGACATGAGCACCGGCTGCTTGCCAAAACTGCTCGTCAGCCACTTTGCAAAGGCCCCGTTTCGCTGCGAATAGTGATTCCAGATAGACAGTCCGACGGAGAAAGGCATGCGATAGTAACTGCTACCGAAGATGGCACCATTGGGGGCAGTGGCAAGGGCAGCCTCAACTTCCTCCTGCGTAAGCACAAAGTTGTCGTTGCGCTCGTAGTTGTCGTAGTTTATCTTGGTCAGTCCTGTAAACAACTGGTCATCGTCAGCAATGCCGTTTGTCATGGAGCATGCTGAGGTGAGCACAACAGATATGAGTATCGCAAGTAGATTACTGTTTTTCATTGACATTGCTTTTAATGGAGTCTCCACGGTTTTCCACGATGCGCGGTGCTGGGGCCGGCATCGCCACCTGCGTGTCTTTCAACCGGAAGATGTCACTGAAGTTCTGCACCGTACGGCGCCACGTCAGTCCACCGCCGTATTTCTGAGTATATCCGTCGAGCCAGTCGTAGGCATTGTTCTGATAGAAAAGTTGCACGTACTTGTTGGCGGTATCGTCAAGGCGGTATTCGAGCGAGACATTGTCGAAGAATGAATTGTTGTTGCCCGGAGATTCACTTCCCGACGTCACTTTTCCGCCAACCACTATTTTCATCCTGTTATTCCAGAAGCGCTTGGCAAATTTGAACGAGTAGTCGGTGTGTGTCTGACCTGTGGCGTCGGTGGTGTTGTCCATGCCGAACGAGAGGTCGAGCGTACGCAGGGCGTTTCCTGTTATCTGGTTTATCTCCGAGTTGAGGAAGGAACTGAGCGCACTGTTCATCGAGAACGAGCCTGTATTTCCGTCGGCAAGATACATGCCTGTGGTGAGCATCGACACAGCCAGTTTGCCACGCTGCTCCGTGCTCATTGCCATAAGTTCGCTATGCAGTTGCATGTCTTCCGGCGCATCGAGCGTAAACTCCAGTCCCATGTCGGCAAGCGTTTTCGTGATCACTACGCCGCAGTCGAACTCGACCGAACGCCCTACTCCACCTGTGTTTGTCACCGTTGCCTTTGTCCGTTCGACGGCAGAGATATTCAGCGTGGGGTTCATCGGTTCGCCCGTGAACTCTATGTACGAGCCATCTTGAATGGTGAAAGTCTTAAGCGGTATCACAGGGAGCGAATATTTCATCTCGCCGTTTGACAGCGTGTACTTGCCCGTGAGTTGCAGGTTGTCGGCAGGATTATACGTCATGCGCAGTGTGCCGCCGCCCATCAGGTCGATATAGTTTGAGTGGTCGGCATTCATGTATGCCATGATATGGGCGCCTTTCGATATATCGACAGTCATATCCATCTTGAAGCCTGTCAGTGCCGGCCTGTTAACGATGGTCTGCGTGGTATCGCTGAAGTCGGTGAAGCGCACGAGTTCGTCAAGTTGGTTGTCGGTGGTAATAGGCGAGTCGCGCAGTATGTAGCCAATGTCGGTAGTTCCGAGCAAGTCCAGTTTGCCGCGCATCACGAGGTTGTCGAGTTGCCCGGACATTGCACCAAAGAAGTTGACGAATGCCTTTCCATAGGCTACGCTCTTGGCATGCTCCTTCGCACCTATTATCTGATAGTTCTGCGCACGCATGCGAAGGTTGACAAGAATACGTTCCAGATTGCTGAAGTCTACGTTGCCCATGATATTGAGCGGCTGGTCGTTGTAGGCGTAGACCGTAAAGTTCTCGAAGAGCAGGTTGCTGCCAATAATGCGCACAGGGTCGTCGTCGAAGCGCAGCGCTACACCATAAGGGATGCTGACGAGATAGGAAGAGTCGAGATAGACCTCGCCATCCACCAGCAACTTGTCGAGAGTGCCTTTTACGCTCAGTTCGCCTTCGCCATATCCTGCAAGTCCGCATATCTGGTCGGGCACAAATCCGTTGACCATGCTAAGCGGAAGCCTTTCCAGTTGCAGGCGTGCATTGATGCGCCCATCGTCGTTGTTGTAGTATGTTCCTTCCAGCAGCCCGACCTCCACGTCGTCTTTCATCAGGCGTGCCTCAATGACGTGTGCGTCATCCTCTTTTTGCAGATAAACCAACTCTGTGCTGACGTTGCCTATAGGACTGCGCTCGTAGGTCATGCCACGTACGCTCATATCGCTAACCATGGATATCTGTCCCTGCGCGTCCTGCACTACGTGGTAGTCGCCATTGAGCAGTCCTGTCATCCTTGGCATGTATGGCATCACTGATGTTATCTCATCCAGATTGAAGCGGTTCAAACTCACCGTTATGTCCTGTAATGCCGTCGGGTCTGTTTCTTCTGAGTAAATGCGTACGCCTGTCCCGTCGTCGGCTATCAGGTTTACCTTTGCCTTTACCTTGTTGTCTGCACCGAGGAAAACGAAGTTGTCGTCGTTAAGAGCAAACTCCTTGTAACCCAGCAGAGGTCTGCTTGGCACGAGGTGTATGTTAAGTCCGCTGTCTACCACTTCTGCCTGCGCTCCAACACGCGCGCCAAGACGGTTGTCGCTGTCGTAGTAGCGCACTCCCACTGTTGCGCCATGTTCCTGCAGCACTCCGTCGAACAGCGCATTGAAGACAAACTGCGGATTGCGCTTGTTGTTGCGCACCTGACCTCCGAAACTGAGCCGCTCGCTGCGCTGTACCAACTGGAAGTTGATGGTGTCAAGCCGCGTGCCGTCGTAGGTGAGCGAGTGGATGTGTCCTTTACCGTTGACACCCGTTGCCGGCGACGTTACGAGCCACATTCCCATGTCCTTGAATGTGATTTTGTTGGCTTTGAGGTATGCTGTAGCAGGATTGTCTTCGTCGCTGCTCATAGTGAGGCTCATCGTAGGTAGCAACTGGCGCAGGCGTGGCTGGTTGATGGTCTTCTGCTCTTTCTGCAGCATCAGTTCTGCAGTTAGCGAGTCTATCTGATTGAGCAGTATCTTGTATCCGCCGCTTGCCGTGAAGTCTATCTTCAGGTTGCCGCTATTTGCCTTAGCCCATGTCGTGTCGCGTGAAGTAAGCATGTTGAGCGTAATTTCGCCAGGCCTTATGGCTTGTGCGCTGTCGCGTATCGTAAGGTCGTTGATAAGTCCCTGAACTCTGTAGAACTCGTCGAGGTCGCTCTCTATGTCCATGTGTGAACACATGCTCACCTCAAGCGGACTGTCCATGGCGCGCAGACGATAGAGGTCGACGCTGCTAAGGTCGGCAGAGAACGTAGCGTCAAGACGCTGCTTGCTCATCAGTGCATCGAAATTGATAAGTCCTCTGAGCAGAGGATTGTCGCTGCTGATGTCGGCATGCGCCCTACCACCCCTGATGTCAGCCACTGCCACGACGTTGTCAATATCTAACTGCCCATATCCCAGATGGTGCAGCCGTGCATTTGCCTGAAGTCTTGTCGACGGCGAGAAGAAGTCGGTGCCGCGCCCGTTTGCCGTGATGTCGGCAGTGACGGTGTAGAGCGAGTCGTGGGGCATGAAGTTGTGCAGATTGAGCCTGTCCACGCTGGCCTTTACGTCATAACTCATTGCCCTGCCATCAAACGTGCCGCGCGCTTTCACCTTTCCAGAGCCTTGGCGCGCCACCACGTCGGCAGCATATCGCTGACCATCGGCCTTTAGCAGTCCCTGCGCGGTGATGCCCCGCGGAATTCTGTAGTTCTTCTGCACATCGCGAGGCAGAAGCGACGTGACAAAGCCAAGATTGTCGGCGGTGGCATTGAAATGTACCTTGGCGCGCAGGCGGTCAAGGTCGGTCAGATTGGCAGCATAGCCCGATGCCGTAGCATGAAAGGCTGAAGGCAAGGAAACGTCGAGTCCTGAGAATTCGACGTGGTCCATATTTCCCTTGACAAAGCCCTTGATGCTCAGCGGCTGATTGGGCCAACTCTGAACAAACTGCTTTGGCATGTCGCCCATAAACATCATCAGGTCTTGCTTGCCCAACTGTGCATTGACACGCAGTCGCATTTTTCCCGGGTCTATTGGCTCCAGCAGCGACAGCGGCATATCGAGTTCTACGTCAACGTCAGAATCGGGAGTAGTCAGACGGAAGCGCGGAAGTTTCAGACAGCCATTCTCCATAGCCACCAGACCCGTCAGATTGCTCACCTCAAGTCCGCTCTTCTCGCGCAACTGCACAGTGCGCATGTATAGCCGCAGGTCGGGAGCGTGATAGTATATGCTGTCAATGCCTATGCGGATGTTGTCGAGCGCGATATGGTTGAAGTCGAGACCTTCCACCTGAGGCTCGAAGTTCTTGCTATAGTTCAGAGAGCCTCCCGTCCAGTCTACAGAGCCTACGCGATACGTCTCCGTCTGTAGACTGATATCGCCATGGCGCGCCCTCAAATTGTCAAACCTCATATCGACGCTCATCGTGTCGCCCGGCATGTGCAGCGCAATGCCGGTGCGCTCCACGACTATACTGTCGATGTCGATCTGCCATGGCAGCGGTTCAGACTTTGTCGTGTCTTCCGGCACTGAGTCGCGCAGCACGATGTCAACGGCAGCGTCCTCAAGGCGAGTACCATTGAGGCTCACCGTTTGGCGGTCAAGGTCTATGCCACGACTGCTGGCGGCAAACCGGCGCAAACTGCCTTTCACCTGTGCAGCCTCTACGAGACTATATGTATTAAAACGGGCATTGCTTACTTCCAACTGGTTGACGATAACCTTGCTGCTCAACAGCGGAAGCAACTGCACGTCGACCACGGCACGCTGAACGTAGGCTATAGTGTCTGCCTGGGCCTCGTTGACTTGCAGCACCTGCAAACCTTCAATTCCCAAATCTATAGGGAACGACAGGTCTACATGGCCGACGCTGATTTGCATCCCTGTCTTTTCTGATGCTATGGCTGCCACTTTCTTTACCGCCCAGTTCTGTATCGGCGGCACGTAGAGCAGTATTGTGAGTATGAGAAAGAGCAATACTGGCGTCAGCATAACCGCCAATATCCATATCAGTGCCTTCTTCATCGTTGCTTTTTCGTGCTTTTGCGCGCAAAGATAGTGTTTTTCCATTATTCTTCTTTGCCGAAAAGGCGAAAAATACGTGTGCCAATGTTATTTTTTGCGTTTTTATTTTTGTACATGCTGTTTGCACGAAAATAAAAACAGTGTTTACGAAAATTAAAACAGCGCTGACAAAAATTAAAACAGCGCTGACAAAAATTAAAACAGTGTTTACGAAAATAAAAA
>FLNZ01005275.1_pt1 | contig 31312 bp, 31 predicted proteins | sample 1140391 | NCBI WGS metagenome assembly FLNZ01 (sample SAMEA3878171, study PRJEB12797) | bioreactor metagenome | biome: Moose rumen | place: Sweden | collected 2011-10 | reverse complement strand
GGGCGTGAAAAAATTTTTCAACTGGGGGATTGGCTGCAATGTGGGCTAGTGATCAGGTGAAGATTGTGGTCAAAGAACCCGAAATCTCGCTTACGTCAATTAGTGTTCAACAGAATAACCTTTCCGTTGTAGAAGGAGAAGACGTTTCTTTTTCAATTTATGCTACATTTAGTGACGGCGTAACTGTTGACTGTAAGAACATGACTGCGGCTCAAAGAGCCAAATACGGAACTCCGACGATAAGTTACGAAAATAATGGTCCTACTTATTTTAGTGTAAACGATTATCTTGTAACCGGACTAAGGAAAGGCGTAAGTGACTTTGAAGTAACCGTCAGTTTCGGCACTATCGGCAATGATACCGAATCTGTTGATGTTACTGTTATTGAACGGAAATTCGTCTTGAAGATAGATAAAAACACCTTTGATTCTGAAGGTGGAAATATGACCGTCACCATCGAGACAAACACCACGGCGAATTGGTATCTTACCAATGATGACGATTATCTCTGGAGTGGTAACAAGACCGGTTCCGGGAATTCCAGTTTCGTTGTTACCGTGCCGAAAGTTGATTCCGGAAACGGTACATTTACATATGGGATTTATGGCCGGCTGGTTGGTAAAGCCGGATTGAGTGACCTTAACCGTACAGTTACGTATACCCAAACCGTTTCAACCGGTTATACCCAGGTCGATGTTTGGATGATTTGTGAATATACCCGTTATATGGGTTCTTATCAATATGTCGCATATGCAAGATCTTCCGAAGATGTTATAGCAGACATTACTGTAACCGATAATCTTGGTAATGAATTCGTCATTGAAGATGGTAACAATGAATCTGAATACATGGCTTTAGGTAGTATTTTACCTTCAGGGTTCTCTCTAAACACTGTGGTTTACTATAGCGTAAGTTGTTCTCCCGAATATGTGACTCAGGGTGGTGTTCGACATCATTACGTACCGGATCATTGATGTTCCATTTGTAAATATATATAGTTAAAGCGGGGGGGCCATCCTTTAAGGAGGCCCCCTGTCTGTAAAAAAAATTCCCCTGCATCCTTTGTGTTCGGATGCAGGGGAATTTTGCTTGGCTTGACTAGATGGGTATGTCGTTGTTTACGACGTCGTATTCCAGAAACTGCTGCCAGATGTCCTCGTCGTCTGTGTAGTCGAGTTTCCCGCACATGTAGATATTACGGAAGAAACTGTAACGTGAAGGGGAGTCGATGTGCCATCTTGATAATTCATAATTGTCAATGTATTCTCCTGTTGTAGGGTCGAAATAACCTGATACACTTCCACACATTACACTTTGTTCAGTATCGTTTGGATAGTATGCGTCATTTTTTTTGTATATTCCTACGCGTCCTTTGTAGTTGTCAAGGTCAAGAAACCTTTTCCAGAGTACTTTTTCGGGGTCACCGCTACCGGAAGCGTTTATGTATTCAGCATTGGGACTATAGTAATTTTTATATTGGTCCCACAATCCTCCAAGGTTATGGCCCATTTCGTGTACGAAAGTATGACTTATAAACTTATATTCCTTTAATGTATTGTGGAAACCTTCGGACCGAGTGTATCCTTCTCCAAGGTATAAATGATCAGTCCATCCAATCGTAAATAAACTACTACAAGGGCTTATTTTCGAATCCCACGGTAAATGTACGCATTGAAATTCAATTACAGTCTGATGTGATTGTTTTTTTGCTATATCTGTTCCCATGTCGAGAATTTTTCCCCATTGTTCCGGGGTGCATGGTAACGTTCCGTTTATGTTTTCGGTGCTCAGTTTGTCGACATGTTCAGTGACGTAAATGTCAAAACAATCCTTGAAGTAGTCGAGCGGTGCCTTGCTGAATAGAGTTTCTATGCAGTTTTCAATCAATTCATAGATTGCTCCGGACTCATAGTCCAGGTCAATGCCCCGGGAGCAGAAGATGATGTTGATTCCTTGTCCCCTGGTGTGCTTTTGCAGGGTGACCCAATTGCCGTCACGGCTGAAATCTTTCGAAGCATATGGAATTTTTTCACAATTGTATTGGAGGTTCAAGGGACCTACTCTACCATGGTCCACCGTTGTGTTGTACAAGTAAGTCCCCTCTATATTCAGGACGACATTTTTCGTCCCTTCGATGTTAATGTACCTTAGCTTCGAAAAGGATTCAATATTATTGAACATGAGCGAATCGACCGGGGTGTGGGATACGTCCAGCCATTCGATGTTCTTGAAGTATTCCAGTCCGTGGATGTTGGTTATTTCCTTATGATTGAGGTTTACCCTGGTCACCTTCAGGGCCTCCTCGAACGAGACCTCGCCGTCGCCGTCGCGGTCCGCGATGGCGTTCATGGCTTTTTTCAGGGCCCAATGGTCGAAGAAGACCTGGCCGTCCTTCCGGACGGGCTGGAGGGTCCCCTGTATGAGGGTGACGGAGGTCTTGCCGTAACGAAGGCTCCGCTCCGCGACGGTCACGTCCGCGGTGACGTCGTCGCCCGTGTTGTTGTCGCTGGAGAAGGCGAACTCTATGACGGACTCCCATCCGCCCGTCTGCTCGTCCTGCGTGCTGGAAAGGATTTCGTACGTGACGGATTCGTTCTCGGAGGAGAGCTCAAGTGCGGGTTCGGCCAGGTTGGTGATGTACCCGACGGTAAGCGTCGTCTTTTCTCCCTTCTCCCCGGAGAGGGTCATGCCGCCCTGCACGGAAGTGAATTCGATGTAATAGCCTTCGGCGTGGATGTTATAGTACGTTTTGTTCACTCCGTCGTCGAGGATGAGGCGGACATGCGCCTCTGACTTGTCCTCGTCCGGAAGGACGACGTGGATGGAGCCTTCCTTCCTGTCTTTGTTGTAATCAAGCTCGAAGCTTCCCTTGTCCGCTTCCGCCGAGATTTCGACGCCTCCCCTGCCCGATGCGGTAAGCTCGAAAGTGATTTCGACGGACTCGCCGGGATAGGCCAGGACGTTCGTCAGGTGGTCGAGGGAAAGGGACAGGTCGTTGTTGTACTGGAGTTTCGTCGTCTTCTTGTCCTTGAACACCAGGATGCAGGCGTCGTGCTTGTCCGACTGGAAGTAGAAGTGCTCGCTCTTGATGGAGACGAGGGCGACTTCCTTTTTCGTGATTTCCGACACGAACGCTTCCGTGAAGCGGAAGGTGGTCACGCCGTCTTTCTCTTCATGCGACATGAGTGTGGCTTTTTCGGCGGCTTCGATGAGGACGTCCTCCTCTTCGGGTGCGACGTACTCGGGCTTCGTGTTCGTGTTCGCTGGGGTTGTCTGCTGCTCGTCGATGGTCTCCTTTTGGCAGGAAGGGACGAGGGCGCAGGAGAGCACGGCGATGATGCATGCCGTAAGGTGGTTGTGGATGGTATTTTTTCCCATGGTACTGATGCGTAATTTATTCAAAATAAAGTGTAATTGCGGAATCAGTTCTATTGTTTATGAAAAACTATGGGCTCACTGCTTATGATCGGCGCAATCATTCGGAAACTATTATCGTCTAACCAAGTATACTCAAGATTATTCTTCGCGTCTCGAATCAGTTTTTTTGCGCGCATAGTTTCAATACTTTGGGGGATACAAATCCGATAATCGATGGAACGATAGTTTCCCGGAGAGAACTCATCTAATGCATCTAGGGATATATGGTAAGACTGAACCTTCGCGTCTTTATAAGAGAATTGAATCTGATTCTTGTCCTTCTCGTAGGTCCCATCAACCACCAGAAGCATTTTGATTACCTGGATAGTCCCGGTCTGTATTTGATAATAGTACGCCCGGAAGTTGCCTTTGTCCATGGTTGAATCGTCTGTGTTTTCTTTTGTCAATCGATAGCACCACTGCATTTCCATTTTCTTCCCGGCGGTGATGGCATTGACAACATCAGATATCCAGTATTCCTTGCGAAGGAAAAGTGGGTCGTTCATCTCCTGAAGTTCAGAAACGATTTGCCTGAACATATATGGAGCCAACTTTCCTTTGATGTCATTACGTTCAATAAAACCGGAAGCGTCCGAGCCGATGATCTGGTCGAGAAGCGTTTCATACTGCGCGGATAGACTGTTTATAAACTCACCGTGGGCGTCGAAATACAAAACAGCACTTGCTTCATTTCTTTCCCGGAATTTTGTTATTCCGACATAATCAACGACAGCTGAATATCCGACGAGACGAGTCTGGTTCGCCTTTGCGTATTCCAACAACCGAGGATTCTCCATTCGCACAGCAGCACGTTCTTCGGGCCACATGGAAGAAGGCTGACTAGAATTGGCGACTTTTAACCTCCGGGCCAAAATGGCCTCGAATTTATCCATCATTGCCCCATAAGAGTAGTCGTTGAAACCATGAACAGATTTAATCTCGGCATCAACATATTGGGAATCGCCGGTTTCATCTTCCGATCGGTAGCCGGAGATAATGGCGTCTTTCGCTGAAGCAGTGATTTTCTTGATGGCTTCATCAATGGACAACTCCTGAGCTTTGGCAGGAACCGTCAAAAGTACCAGTAGAAAGGCACAAGATAACGAGTAGAAGTGTTTCATTTTTACTATTTTAGTCAAGCGGCCCCCTGGTGAGTAAATAATTACAACAAAAGTGTGGAGCCCATTCGTGTCCACCAAGTCAAGGCTCTGGAAAACCCCTAAGTAATGGAAACGGCAGAAACCCCACACTCGGTGGATATGGTGAGCCACAGAATGTGGCACAACATGACCATTACCGAGCGGTGTGTCCTGTCTGTTGCCTACTTGAAAATTTTTCCAGAATTTAGACTTGAGCAACGACGAAAACACTTTCGCGTATTTGCAGCAGCATCAAAACGGCTGACTGACTACTGCAAATATAGCAATTATTGTGGAGTTCCTGCCGAAAAAAAGCAAATCCGTCATCGGGTGGAGCTTTCAACGTCCCAAGGGGGCCACTATGATATGGCCGAACGCCTCGCCATCTGCCGCACCTTTATCGTATTGGCCAACTCATAAAAGAATGTAAGGAGGTCATCATCCATGATTTCCATCATTTTATCGGCAATCCGGTGGCCTTTCTCCCACGCCAAATGGCACCCGAGCGAGGTGGCATTGAGCAGTGTCACCAGTTCTTCCCAGGCCTGCCCCTCTTGATTGGCTTTTTTTCTTGGAAGTAGATCCGTATTGGAAAGATGAAGAACGTAAGTGTGGAAAGTGCTTACATACGGAAGGAACGCCGGCTCGTCGACAAGAAGTGTATCAACCTTATCGACGATGGCCCGGCCACTTTCCTCCCCGAAATTCAAGAAGGCTTGCTTTGTAACCGAGAGAGCATTTACAAGCTCCTCGGTAATAAGCTCTTGCACGGGGATAGAATAATTCTCTTTTTCTTTCTCTTTCATGGCATTTTGAGTTTTAAAAATGTACAAAACAACTAATCCCGATACCACTGGCATCGAGCGCTGTCCGCAGTCGGCATCCCCGGACACGGTCCCGGACCCATGCAAGAAAAGAAACACCAGAAGGGGAGACCCCCGAAAAGTGAAAGACGGCAGGCATCCGTCTTTGGCGCCATGAATGGCGATAACTTCATCCATGGGCAAAGGTAACCCTTTTTTCGATATTTACCAATTATTCTTCTACCAATTATTCTTCCCTACGCGCTAACACACCGTCTGCAGCCGTCACTGCAGAAGCGGTGTGTTGTCCTTGCTGGCGAGAAAGGGTGAACTGTTCACCCTTTCAACCAAAATCAATCGTTATGAGTACAAAGCATCAATCTGCATCTGACACCTCATCGGTCTCAGGGAACAAGAAACCCAAGAAGGGTCTTATCCGGGCAAAGGCCCGGGAGAAAGGTAACACTATCAGGAGCCACATGTTTATCAGTGAGCATGCCGATTCCGTCTCAGAAGCCGACAAAGACGAATCATCGTCATGGGCCCCTTATCGGCCAAGGGCGCCGTCAACAGGATAAATATCAATCAACAACTATCGACAATCATCAACAACTTAGTTTTTAATCCTTAAGATTTAATCAGTTTATCTATGACAACCAATTCTAAACGTCCTTACCGTAGGTTCGGCATCACCCCGGAACCCGAAAATCTGGTCCTTGGGTTCCTGTGGAAAATCATTTTCTTCATGGGCTATAATCCCGGCACTTTCGCAAAAGCTTGCGGGGTAAGTCAGCAGCTCATGCACCACTACCGGACTTCCGATGACTGTTCCCTCTCCACAGTCCAGCACATGCTGGCCAGGGTCGGTATCGCCATCTCCGTCTTCCTCAAAAGCAGGGGGAGTGGAGATGAAGGAAACAGGCCCTTGGTCACGGGGCCGGATTACTCCATCGTCGGTTCGCTCCCGACAAGGAGAGACAGGGCTCCTGAATACATCAGGACCCGTGCAGCTTCCGCCGATAGCAGGCTGTCCTTTTTGGCAAAAGCACTTTCGGGATTATCCGAGCAGGAGATCTGCCTGCGTGTGGGAATGAACCGCGGGAAGTTGATCCGAATCTTCCGACAGGACGATATCCACATTGCAGACCTCTACCAAATCGCCAAGTCGATGGGTTTGGAAGTCGTATGGAAAGTCGTTGAGTTTGATGACTACATCCTCTTGTAAAAGCTTTATCTTTGATGTTTGGGAGGGTGCTTTACCCTCCCAAATACAATTAGTTAGTTATGGCTGACATCATTCATACGTATCTTACAAACCTGCTGAGAGAGAGGGACTTCCGTACGGCGATTAACAGCAAGCTTCCACGGACATTTTTCACAGACGTCATGGACGCAAACTTCTGGAGAATTAGTCCAGGGCTCATGGTGCAAACTAAAAGAATTAACAAAGAGGAAATGTTGCTTCTTCCCAATGTTTACGATTCCTTTGTATCGGATGACATCAGGACGGAGGTTATCGCACTTCGGGAAGATTTGAAGATGAGGAGGAAGCCGTCACTCAAAGCGTGCTCCATGCGCTCTGGGGATTCGGTCTGCCTAATCCAACGGAATAACGGATCTTTGTCCTACCTTCTGATGACTTTCTGGGTGGCGGAGGAGGATGTGCAGAAGGCACGTGCGGCTAAATCTGGAGGCACAGAAATCTCCCCCCTTTGTCAAGTCGACACATCATATAGTAAACTCCGTTACAGCAGGTCCGCCCTTGATAGGGTCTTCTTCACCGCCGATACCCATTTTTCCGAGGAAAGGATACTCCGATATCGACCGAGATTTTCATCCACGACCGAGATGGACGAGTTCCTCATCGGGCGGTGGAACGAGGTGGTCCCCAGAAACGGAATTGTCTTTCATCTGGGAGACTTCAGTGACATGGATATTGACAGTATCAACAGGATAGCTATTCGGCTCAACGGGAAGATTTTCCTGGTTCCTGGGAATCACGATAACAAGATTCAAACCAAGCACTCCACCTATAAGGAGCAAAGTATCATCACCTGCCTTGACCATCAGAAGACTCTCCAATACGGGCCAAACCGCATTATCCTGAATCACTATCCTCTTCTGTGCTATCCACGAGCTTATTCTGGTCGGGTCTGGCAGCTGTTCGGACATGTCCATACTGGATCAGCTGTGCCGGGGAATGATATACCAAGACTACAGTATCTGCTACCGTACCAGTATGATGTCGGGGTCGAGAACAATAACTATTATCCCATATCTCTGAGAGAGATTGTGCGCCGGTTCTCAGCAGTTGAGATCAAAGGGACATATTGATAACATGGGAGGTTTTTCAAAGAAAGCGGTAACTTTGTATGTCCGCGCTGCCTTACAGGCGGACTTGCAACATGAGAAAAATCAAACCGACCGCTGCCCTTCTCCTCGTTCTGATCTTCGCCAACAGCGCCAATCTCCACGCCCAGTGGGTACAGCCCGTCGAGGGTGAACTGAAGACGGGGTTCACTTATCCGCTCGCCAGCGTCGACGGATATCAGAACCTCTTCCACTTCGGGATGATCGGAGCGGAGCTGAGATACAACTTCAGGAACCTGCCGGTGGATGCCGGCGTCGAGATGATCTATAGCTTGGCGTGCCGCCAGTCGCCGATTGATGAGGATGACAAGCTGCCGCTGCGCATATGGACCATCTCGCTGACGGGAGACTATAACTTCAACCGGGGAGAACCCTTCTCCTGGTTCGTCGGATCCGGCATCGGCCCGGCACAGAGACTGAAAACCTCACCTTTCTTCGGGTTCTACAAAGACGTCCCTGTCGTCGGATCCGTCTTCTCGCCCCGGGTGGGCATCGAGCTGTGGAACCAGCTGCGCATCATACTGTGCGCACACATCTCCTCAAGGGACTTCAACACCATCGAGATTGAAGTCGGCTATGCCATCGGCGGCCGACCGAAAAAAGAAAAACAACTCCTTCAGGACAAGAACGACCCGTTCTACGACGCAGACTTCGACTAGGGCGCCTCCATCATATGAGCCGTGTTTCAGATTTTTTGCTATCAGGACCAGACAATGAGGTTGTAATGAGCATTGAAGAGGCCATAGTGTATTTGCTCTCCACATCCGGGTGCGGGATGACGGCGGACCGGCTGGTGTATGAGATTAACTCGCGACGGTTGTGTCCCAGGAGGGATGGGCAGCCGGTGAATGTGGGCCAGGTGTGGGCGGCGTTTTTCCGGCATCCGGAGATGTTTTGCAGGGATGGGAAATTGATTAGGTTGATGGTGTGAGAAGCCGGGGTTAATCTCTTGAGATTAAGATTGAAGGATGATTTTAAGGATTGGTGCGGAAAAAATGCTAACTTTGTAAGATAAGCAGACAGCAATAATCCGTAGAGACGAAAGAATCCGATGGCTTTAACCATTGAATTCGTAGTGCGTTTGCGGAGGTGCTATGAGTGTGATAATTAGTTATTATTTATATGGGTACTGCAGAACTGTCCAAGAGGACAACTGTAAACATTCAGGAAAAGGCAAACCTTATCTGGGCTATTGCTGATAAACTTGTAGGTACATATAAACCCCACGAGTACGGAAACGTTATCCTCCCGATGTGTGTCATCAAGCGCTTTAGTGACACGCTTGCCGACACGAAAGAGAAGGTTCTGGAGATGAACACCACACTCGACAAGCGCGGGCTGATGGTTAAAGATGGCTTCCTGAAGTCTGCTTCCGGTTATGATTTCTATAATACCTCAAAGTTTTCATTTGAGGGCCTTCTTTCAGATGCCGACAATATAGCTGAGAACTTCCGAAGCTATCTCAGCCACTTCTCCACAAATGTGATTGACATCATTGAGAAGTTCGATTTTGACAAGGAAGTCACAAAGATGGATCACAACGGGATCCTGTACAATGTCATTGCCGAGTTCTGCACCAAGAAGGCATATATGGGGGCAGATGAGATTAGCGCTGTTGACATGGGATATATTTTCGAGGAGCTTGTTCGCAAATTCTCTGAGTCCTACGATGAACAGGCTGGTGCTCACTTCACCGCCAGAGACATCATTTACTTGATGGCTGATATCCTTGTCGCTCCTCAGCGCAAGCAGATTGCAGAAGATGGGATTACAGCATCCATCTATGATATGGCAATGGGCACTTCTCAGATGCTGGACTGCCTTTCCGAGAAGTTGCTTGAATTGGATCCAGATGCACAGCTTACAGAGTTTGGGCAGGAACTCAACGAGCAGACTTTTGCTATTGCCAAGGCCAACATGCTCATCAAAGGAGGCAATGCAGAGAACATGAAACATGGCAACACGCTCTCCGATGATAAGTTTGACGGATATAAGTTCGACTACATTATCTCCAATCCTCCATTTGGAATAGAATGGAAGAACGAGAAAAAAGCAGTGGAGGATGAGAACAAGAAGGGCGAAGCCGGACGTTTTGGTCCCGGTCTTCCTTCCATCGGAGATTCCCAGCAGCTGTTTATGCTGAATGGCATTGCTAAGTTGAAAGATACTGGACGTATGGCTATTATCCAGAATGGATCCCCGTTGTTCAAGGGCGATGCCGGGAGTGGCGAGTCCAGCATCCGGGGATATCTTTTGGAGAACGACTGGCTGGAGGCAATCATCCAGATTCCCAATGACATGTTCTACAATACCGGGATTGCCACGTATATCTGGATTGTTACCAAGAACAAGTCTGTGAAACGTACCGGGAAGGTGCAGCTCATCGATGCTTCCAAGTGTGGCTTAAAACGCAGAAAGCCCATCGGCAATAAGAGGAACGAATTCACCGACGAGTGCCTATATCTCATAGGGCAGGCATACGACGCTTTCCATGATGGAACATGGACCGATTCTGGGAATGGCATTGAGGTGGAGGTCAAGATTAAAGATAATGAGGATTTCAAGTACAGTAAAGTAGTCGTTGAGCAGCCGCTGACGGATGATTCCGGCAAGCCGATTCTGAAGAAGGGCAAGCCGCAGGCCGACTCTGCAAAACGTGACACCGAGAGTATTCCGTGGAAAGAGGATGTGGATGAATACATGAAGAAGAATGTCTATCCTTATGCTCCGGATGCTTGGATTGATGAGAAGAAGACGAAAATTGGGTATGAGATTCCGTTCACAAGGGAGTTCTATAAATATGTCGCTCCCCGAAAGAGCGAAGAGATCTTTGCATCACTGCAAGAACTCGATAAGCAGGAGGCTGAGTTAATGGCTAAAATCATGGGACGATGAAAATAGGAGAAGATATAAAACCCATGGATTTCGTACAGGGCGCTATTGAAGGCATCGTGTCCCAAATCCCTTGTATCGGGGCCTTTGCACAAGCAGTAGAATGTGTAAAAGGAAATATTCTGCAGCGCCGCTACATAAAGTGGAAAGAACTGGTCGAAGAGCGTCTGGTAACTCTTGAAGAAGATGCCCGAAAAAATCTGGGCGACAATGATTCGTTTGCCACAACTCTATTGAAGGCGACAGAACTTGCTGCTCAAACAAATACGATTAAGAGCGTATATCTTGCTAATGCAGTTAAATATGCAGCATCGTACCAGATAGATGAAGATAGCCTCATCTTGATGTTAAATGATATTGGGAAATATACCACCTCTCACTTTAAGGTACTGGTTTATTTGCAAAACCCGGCTAAGTACAAGACTGGAGTCTATTTTACGGGTTCAATTATGACCTATTTCGAGGCAACATATCCAGACTTCGAAAGAAATCGGGAAGAATTGATTCTGAACGATTTATATCGCGATGGGCTGGTTAATACCAATAGTGATAGCATGGTATCCAGCAGTGGAATGGAATCAAAGAGGACTACCGATCTCGGAGACTTATTCATAGCTTTTTTCGGCATAAAAAAGGAGGATTATGAGTAGAGTGATGAAAAATAGCGGGATTCCGTGGATTGGGGAGATTCCACGGAATTGGAAGGTGCTCCGAACAAAAAATGTTTTCTCGATAGGGAAAGATATCGTTGGTGCGCAATCTTCAAATACACAGCTGCTTTCTCTAACCACAAAAGGAATCAAAGCCATACCGGTCGGCAGCACAAGTGGTAAGGTCCCTGATTCTTATGACACTTATCAAGTTGTCCATAAGAATGATTTGGTTATGTGCCTATTTGACTTGGATTGTTCTGCCGTTTTTTCAGGACTAAGCAGCATTGACGGTATGATTTCACCTGCTTATAAGGTGTTGTCCATTCGGGGTGGTTTCTCGCCAAGATTTTACGACTACTGGTATGCCTATATTTTTGATGGGAGAAAGTATAAATTCCTTTCCAAGAATATAAGGTATTCATTAACTTACGACGAGTTTGCCTCGCTGGGAATAGTTGCCCCCTCTTTTTCTGAACAAGAGGCTATAGCAACTTTCCTTGATAAAAAATGCGGCGAGATTGATGAAATGATCTCTTTGCAAGAAAGAATTGTGTCTGGTCTTATTGAATACAGGGACGCATTAATTTATGAGACAATCGTTGAAGGAGCATTAGATCACCCTAAAAGACGAGACAGTATCATTCCAGGGATAGATAAAATTCCTACGGGGTGGATAGAGATTAAGCTTAAACATCTATGTTCCTTCCATAACGGAGATAGAAGTGAGAGCTACCCGTCAGGTGATGATTTCGTCGTAACGGGCGTACCCTTTTATGGCGCCGACTCATTAAATGGTTTTTATGTAGATATAAATAAGGCAAGGTATATTACTGAAGAAAAGTATAATTCGCTAGGAGGATTAAAAATAATTGCGGGCGACATCCTGTACACCTTGAGGGGCTCGACTATTGGGAAAAATGCAATGGCGATTCGGTCAGTCGGCACTACAGCTTCTTCTCTGATGGCAATTCGCGTGAAATCTTCTTTAGTAGATAATCGAATGCTATTATATATTTTGAATTCACCCATAGAACATTTTCAAAGAGATGTATGTATTAACGGATCCACTGCCCCAAATCTCTCAGCCGTTAATGTTGGGGAATTCATTATCCCCGTTCCTCCAATTGAAGAACAACATGCAATTGTGGGTTATCTTGACGAGAAATGCTCCATTATCAATTCACTAATAAAAGCAAAGCAAATAAAGATTGATGCTCTTAGGGAATACAAGAAATCCATCATCTACGAATACGTCACCGGAAAGAAAGAAGTCCCTTATGGAGAATAACAATACCGCCATCATCGCCAAGGACTATCGGCTCTCCGATATCTTGAGCAACAAGAAATACACCGTCGATTACTTCCAGCGGGAGTACAAATGGGAAACCATCCACATCGAGCAGCTGGTATTTGACTTGGTAAATGCTTTTATGGAGAATTACCATGTGGGCGATGCCATCCGGGATGTCGCCCATTACAGCACCTACTACATGGGGTCCATAGTCCTTAGCGAGAAGAACGGCAAGAATAGTATCATTGATGGCCAGCAGCGCATCACATCTCTGACTCTGTTGCTGATTTATTTGTATCATGCCACAAACAAGACGATGGAGTCCCAGATTGCTCCGATGATCTATTCAGACAGTTATGGTGAGTTGTCTTTCAATATCGATGTTCCCGAAAGGCGCGAATGTCTTCAGGCCCTTTATGAAACCGGAGATTATGTGGTAAAACCCACAGATGATGAAAGCACCAAGAATATGGTGCTGCGCTATACGGACATCTGCAATTGCTTTCCCACAGACGAAATCAAAGACGATGTCCTCAAGGCATTTGTATATTGGGTTAAGGACAATCTGGTGCTGGTGAAGATTACAGCTCTCTCAGAGGAGAATGCATATACCATATTTGAAACCATGAATGACCGAGGCGTACCCCTTACCGCCTCCGACATGCTCAAGGGATTTATCCTCTCCAAATTCCACCGGGACGAGAACAGGAATACCGTCAATGCCCAGTGGAAGAAAGATATGCTCCGTTTGGATGAGTTTGATTCCAACAAAGGTGCCGAGAATCAGTTCTTCCAAGCATGGCTCCGTTCGCAGTTTGCCGTGACCATCCGTCAAGCCAAAGTAAACTCCGTCAATCAGGATTTTGAGAACATTGGTACCAGGTATCACAACTGGTTTAAGGATAACTATGACAAGGGTCTCCTTGCGGATGCCATTGCCGGAGATATTGAGGGTTTCATTGACCGGAATTACAGATTCTACTTTGAGCAGTTCATCAAGGTCAAGGAGGCGGAGAAGACATTCAGAAAGGATCTGGAGCACGTTTATTACCATCAATTCTGGCGTATCGCTCCCTCACTTTATTACCCTCTCTACCTAGCTCCGCTTACATTAAATGATGACGAGGAAACCTGCAATAAGAAGATTGACATCGTTGCCCATTTCTTGGATAACTTTACTGTCCGTCGTTCTTCTAATTACCGTCTGTTCTCGGCTTCTTCGCTAAGATACACTATGTGTAACTTGGCTCGAATCATCAGAGGCAAAGACATTGACGACCTCAGGGCTACGCTCATTCAGGAAACCGAGGTTATTGATGATTTTGATGTGGCGCTGCCGAACTTCCGTCTGCATGGTATGAACAGGCCTTTCATCAAATACTTCCTTGCCAGAATTACCGCATTCATTGAGGATGGCAGCGGCATGGGTAACCACTTTGTAGACTACATGCTCAATCCGGGCCGTAAGCCGTTCGAGGTGGAACACGTCTGGAGTGACCACTTTGAATGGCACACCGATGAGTTCCAGCAGACTGAAGAGTTTAATCAGTACCGGAACTCCATCGGTGATCTTATTCTGCTTCCCAATGGCGTCAATCAGTCCTACAATGACCTCCCGGTAGACCAGAAGCTGCCACACTACATTAAGGAGAACCTGATGGCGCAGTCATTCTGCGCTCCCACTTACGAGAAGAATCCCGGATTCATCTCTTTCTACAAAGCCAACAACCTCCCGTTCCGTTCCTTCACGGAATTCAAGAAGGCTGACATTCAGGAGCGCTGTAAGCTGTATGCAGCTATTGCCAGCTTGGTGTGGAATAAAAACTTGGAATAAAAACGTAAAACGATAAAATTCAGTCATTATGGTATTAGTTACTATCATTACCCTTGTTTCTGCTATTCTTCAGATTATTTTATTCTTCAAGGTTTGGAGCATGTGCAATGATGTGAAGAGAATGGCTTCTCACTTCTGTGGCGAAGAGGATCCCAATGCAGGTACCGTCGAAGATTATAAGGCGCGAATCGCCGCTGGTGACAAAAGTATAGAAAAAGACGCAAGAAAGCGGATGCTCGAAGACCTTAAGGCTATTACAAAAAAAGCCCAGGGGTTGGTCGAAGAGGACTATGAACGAATTCATGGGTCTACCCCCAGCAAAGACATAGCAATGGTGAAGGAAAAGTACCAAAAGATCTACTCTAAACTTGGGGTTGCATTCCCGGCAGAAATTGCGAAAGTCAAAACCATCGAAGATCTGTGGGAACTGTTTGACTAAAGCTTATCTCCTTATGGAAACAAAGGAAAAAAACTTTGAGAATGACATAGAGGCATATCTCCTTTCGGAAGGAGGATATGTCAAGGGCAATCAGGCCACCTACGATAAGAGTAAGGCCATTGATATGCCCGTTCTGGTTTCATTCATTGAAAAAACGCAGCCCAAGATGTGGAAGCGCTATCAGAATGTCTACGGAGACAAGGCTGAGAAGCAGCTGTACAACATCTTTCAGCAGAACGTGGATGCCAGTGGACTTATCCATGTGCTTCGCTATGGAGTAATGGATAGGGGAATGCAGATAAAGTTTGCCTACTTCGCTCCTGCATCTGCCTATAATGAAGATCTGGTTGAAAAATACAAATCCAACATCCTCACCGAGACCCGGCAGTTCCATTATTCGGATCTGACGCCAAAGAAATCCATCGACATCGTTCTCTCTCTGAATGGCATTCCGGTAGTGTCGTTGGAACTCAAGAACCAGCTCACTGGGCAGGACATAGGTAATTCCAAACATCAGTACATGTACGACCGGGATCAGAAAGAGTTCTTGTTCCATTTCAATAACCGAATTCTGGTCTATTTCGGAGTTGACCTTTACAATGTGGTAATGACCACAGAACTTCGCGGCCCGGATACATTCTTCCTTCCTTTCGACCAAGGCAGCAACGGTGCTGGTAATGTGGGCGACGGTGGCAACCCGGAGAATCCGGATGGTTACGCTACATCCTATCTCTGGGAGAAAGTGCTGCGAAGGGATATGCTGTTATCTATCTTGCAGCGTTATATCAGCAAAGAGGTCAAGGAGACCGTCTCGCTCCAGAAAGGGAAACAGGTAAAAAAGAAGACTACTCGCATCATCTTCCCTCGATATCATCAGCTTGATGTGGTTGAGAAGCTTGTTGCAGATACGAAAGCAAGCTCCAATGGCAAGAATTACCTGATTCAGCACTCGGCAGGGTCTGGTAAGTCAAATTCCATCGCATGGCTTACGTACCGTCTGGCAGCATTGCACGATATGGAAGACAAGGACATGTTCCAGTCCGTCTTTGTCGTTACTGACAGGCGCGTCCTCAACAAGCAACTACAGGACACAATTCTTGGCTTCGAACACCTTGAGGGTCAAATTGTAACGGTTACAGACAAGGACAACTCGTCTGTCCTTAAAGATGCCATCAACGACAAGAGGCGTATTATCATCACGACCCTTCATCGGTTCCCGCTTATCTACAAAGAGCTTGACAACCATAAAGGCAAGAAGTTCGCCATCATTGTGGATGAGGCCCATAGCTCCCAGTCCGGAAAGAGTGCCGAGAAGCTGAAAGCTGCACTGGCCGACACCGATGAGTCCCTCCGCGAGATGGCTGAGATTGAAGGAAAAAGCGAGGAGGAGATCAAGGACGAGATGGACATTCTAACCGAGACGCTCCTGACTCAGGGCCAGCACAAAAACGAGTATTTCTATGCGTTTACTGCCACACCGAAGCCCAAAACGCTACAGACCTTTGGCGTGGAGTGTGGCATAGGCGAAGACGGATTGCCGGAATACGATGCCTTCCACCATTATTCAATGCGTCAAGCCATAGACGAGGGCTTTATTCTGGATGTGCTGAAGTTCTACACTACCGTTGAAACCTCCTACGAGATTGCCAAGACCGTATCCGAGAATCCAGAATACGAGGAGCCACCGGCAACGAAAGCAATCAAAGCATATCACGATAGCCATCAATATGTGATTGAAAAAGCCGTCGAACTTATCGTAGAAAAGTTCCGCGAGGTTACATTGACAAAAATCAATGGACTGGCCAAGGCTATGGTGGTATCTGCTTCGCGTGCTCATGCCGTCAGGTACTATCTGGCCATGAAGGAATACTGCCGCAAGAAGGGTTACGATGATGTTCGTCCGTTGGTCGCATTCTCTGGAACAGTAACGTATCAGGGCAAGGATTATACGGAGACGCAGTTAAACTCATCTGGCGACTACAAGATTTCCGAGGCTGCACTGCCTTTGTATTTCGGCAGCGAGCTATTTAATATCCTCATTGTTGCAGAAAAGTATCAGACCGGATTTGATGAGCCTCTGCTTCACACCATGTTTGTCCTCAAGGGACTCAAGGGAGTGAAGGCCGTTCAGACTCTTTCCCGCTTGAATCGTAGTTGCAAGAATAAGATAGATACTTATGTTCTGGATTTCAGCAACACTGCTGAAAGTATCAAGGCGTCGTTTAAACCATTCTATGAGGATACCCTTCTGGGGGCTCCGGTGGATGTGAATGTGGTTTACAAGTACCTGAATGAGCTTCAGCTGTACCACCTCTGGAGTCAAGAGCAAGTGGATGCGCTCTTCGAAGTATACAAGACCGAGCAGGGCAATACTTCTCTTGGGAAGCTTTCCAGCCTTCTGAAGCCAGTCCTCGAAGATTTCAAGAGTCTGGCTGAAGATGATCAGTTTAAAGTGCGCTTTCTTGTCCGGGCCTTCATTCGCTTCTATGCATACATGGCCCAGATTGTACGTACTTTCGACAAAGAGCTATTCAAGACATATATATTCTGCGAGTTTTTGTTCAGGGTGCTCCCTAAAAATGCACATGAGAAGGTTGATCTTGATAATAAGCTATCTCTGGAACACCACGTATTCAATGTACAACCCAGCGGTAGCATTGAATTGAAGCCTACGAAAGAGGAGAAAACACTCAAGGGCGAAAAAGGTGGTACCGGCAATAAGGTGGAAGAGAAGCGAGATCTGCTCGACAATATTATCGACAAGATCAATATCATGTACGCAGGCAACTTCACTGAGGCCGACCGCGTCATTATTGAGACTATCTACGATAAGTTCAAGACTAAGAGCAAGAGCCTGAAGAAGCAGGCTAAGAACTCCGATGTGAACATGTTCTCCCAGAATATCTTCCCGGAAGTGTTCTCCAAGATTGCTCAGCAGTGCTACATGGAGCAGATGGATTCTTTTGCAAAGTTGTTCGAGGATCAATCCTTCTACAACCGGGTGATGGAGGAGATGGCCAAAGCCATGTACTTTAACTTTAAGAATGGACAAGAATAGCTCATGGAAACATACCCAAACCTTGTTGCAGATAAACATCTCCATTTAAAGTAAGCCTCCCGGAAAACCTCAGGGAGGTCTTTCGGGAGGTTGGCAGGCGGTCCGTCCAGGAGACGCTGTCTTCCGGCAACCCTTCCGGGATGGATTGTTGCCGCGCCTTCGTCAGGAACTGGTGCCGGAGCCTGTCTGGGGACAGATCTCCAGAAGCGGATTGATAAAGGCTCCGAACGGGTCCTGTCGGTTCTTCCAATAGCGGATGGTGAAAAGAACGTTCGATTTGCCAAGCAGCAGGTAATCGGAGTATAGCCCCATTATGGCCGCCTCCATCGCGGGGGTGGGGCGGGATTCAGACAGGCGGATCCTCCTGAGAGAGAAGCGGGACGCCCCTAGGGCCCTTGACAGGGTCTCTTCCCGTATCCCTTCCTGCTGGAAAGCCGTGAGGATGTCGGCGGGGCTCATTGCGGACGATTCTTTCACGGCCGCCCTCATTTCCTCCGAAGAATAGTCTCCGCGGAGACGGACATGGACGTAGAGGGACGCCCCGGCAAGGAGAACGGCAAGAAGAAGGATTGCGCTGAATATCCATAGAAGGGGCCTGTCGATCCCGGATCTCTTTTGTTGTTCCGCAGCCCTTTTGTGCCGGACCGCAAGCCTTTCGAAATAGACCCTTCCCTCATGGCACTCCGGACATTCGCAGGGAGAGAGGTTGCTTTCGTCGATCTCGACCTGGATGGGCCGTGTGACAAGGTAATCGCATTTCTCGCAGCGGCCGAGAAGGTTGATGTACATCTGGTCTTTCATATGTGTTCCGCTCCTGTGGTGTTAAAAGAAGACAAGGGCGCCTTTCAGGATGGCGGGAAGGCTCGCCTTACCCGCTTTGAGCAGGGCCGGACCGTGCTTGACCGCCAGTGAGAGAACCCTCCCGGAGATTTTTTGGACGGGGCTTTGGGTACAGCGCCTGGGAGCGCGTTCGCCCTTGTAGAACTGCTCGTCGCAGTCCAGACAAAGGTAATCTCCCATGGGGAGTACGGTCGTGTTGGTAGAACCGCAGTAAGGGCAGCGTATCATTGGGCTTTCTCCTTTTTGTTCCGTTTGCGGTTCTTGTAGATGGTGACTCCGGCTGTTACCGCACCGACCCCGGCAATCCCGAGCCCAACCGGGCCGAGAGCAGCCAGAATGGCGGATCCCGCTGCTATGCCGCCGCCTCCAGCGGCGAGACTGCCCCCGCCCAACCAGGCGAGAAATGCCGAAGTTTCCGCTGCACCGGTCAGAGCAGCTCCAGGCCCTGCGGAGAAGATGGCCCAGAGGGCGGTTTCGCCACCAAGAGCGACAGCGGTTCCGGTAGCGGTAGTGGCGGTGCCAGCGCCAATCATGGCTTTTTCTTTCTTTGTCATAGCTGTTTTGTGATTTGGTTTTCGTTTTCCAGAGATGAAATGAAGGATTTGAGGATAAGCAGGGCGGGCTCGACGCACCCGTCCTCGAACATACGTGCGCACTGGCGGATAACCTTGGCTGCGCTTCGCAGGGCGGCGGTGTCATTCTTTCTCTCGATGGTCCCGTCTGGGCGTTCGGAGAACTTGGAGTAGAGATAGAAGCGGTGATCGGGAAGGACGGAACGCTGGCCATCCCTGTCAATGATGCACATGTGGATGGAAGCACCGGTCTTCAGGTGGCCGTCTTCCATGAGATGCTTCGGGAACTCGCACCTCTCGTGGACGGTGGCGTGCCTCAGGACAACCGTTTCCTGATTGGGAAAAAGGAAAGTGTAGACCCTACCATCGTAAGAGAGAACGGTTGCCTCGATGTACTGTTTCGTGTAGCCGGTCATACTGTGGTATTACTTCTTTGAGGAAAGGAGATTGAGGATGGACACGATGATTGCGACAACGGCGATAGCCTTGTCGAGCGGCATCGGCTTAGGAGCCGGAGGAAAAATGGCGTTTTGCATGTTTGCTATCATTAAAATTAACATTAGTGAGGGCGACGTTCTCTTGGCCTTCGAGACCTTCCCCGGAACGTTCACTGAGAGCGGATCGGAGCTGTCTCCCTCAAAACTGACCGCAATGTACGGGATTTCTTTCAGGAAGGACGTGACCGAAAGAGGCTATTTTGATGTGTCGCAGAGATTTCTTAATTTTGCGTACAAAGCGTACTAATTAGCACTGAAAATGAGTGTAAGCGATAAACTAGCAGGCCAATATCTGGACGCCCTCCTTGCTAACCGGCTTATCTTTGAAACCCGGCATGAGTTCGAAGAGTACGCTAAGTACGACCTGAGCAATAACAACCAACTCTCCGGCATGTCTCCCAGGAGCGTCCGCGAGCTTTTTGCACGACTGGAGGACGATTTCCTGAGTTCTACAGGCCGTTACAGTGACTTTGAGCTTTTCTTCCCCACCTACGAAAGAGCCAGCGCATTCTTTGAGAATAACATGGAAGGGAAGACCATATTGAAGGACCCTGACTGCGCACTCAAAATGGGCCGTTCCCTTTTCTATACGCATGAGCCTACGGGCGAGAAAAAGCTGGATGCGGTTCTGAACATTCTCTATGATTTCGAACTTGAAGATTTCAGGACACCATATGTCGATCCGGTGATGGTAATTGCTCTGACCCTGGGCGTTCTTCCCAGGAAGCGGCAACGGGCGGCATCATCCGACCCTGATTACAGGAAAGAGGGGCAAAGAGTGCTCGATTTTGTCCATAGGATGATTTCTCTTAATAATCGATATGAAGAGAATCCCGTGTTGGTAGATATTGAAAGGGACCTTTATGATAAATCGATTCATAAGACTCGTGTCCTCTTTCTGGAATGGCTGAGCCGTTCCCTCTTTCATGTTGATGAAGTAACAAGACCTGAGGGATTCGATGAAGTGATGCGATACCTCCCAATCGATGGGTATTGGCAAAACTGGAACGATAATGGGCGCACTGATAAGGATATCTATTTCCATATCGAGTTCAAGGGAATGACATACAACTTCACGGAACTCGCCGTCAATGGAACGCAGGTGATGAAAACTACCTACCATGCGGAGCTGTTCCGGGACGGAGAAGACCTGGTCTTTTATCTTTTACATCCAAAGGGTGGTTATGAGAACCTAAAAGGTGAGCCGGTCGGAAAAAGCAACCATGTATGGTTGAATTGTATGCCGGAGAGAAATGCAGAAACCCCGAGTGAACTATCGTTTGCCTACCGTAGTGGAGCGAAAAATTTCGGTGTGCGATTGAATACGCTACGGAAGGTGGATGACTCTACCGAAATATGGTTGGAAGAGATTCTGTCCACACGGGTTGTCTTAGATAAATACGAAGAGTATTTATGTGTCTACGTCGGAGATATTTATGCTGTGACAAAGGCGCATATCTATCTGGAAGACCCGGACAAAGAAGGATGGTTCTACAAGGTGCCGAGGGAAATCGACGACAGGCTATATGATATTACCGTAGACAGCATGGCGGGGATGATACGTGTAGGACACGAAGAGCGATACTGGATAGGGTTTGAACCCTGTGCAATGACAATCCCTCCGGACCGTTTTGAAGAGCTGGGGATTGAGCACGTGGACGGTATCATCTAATGGTGCGTTATACCAACGCAGTGCCTCTCTATCACCTTGCTTTCTCGGACCACCTCGAAGCAGTCCATACCGTTCTCCAGTTTGTTCCTGTGAAAGCGCAGTGATGGATCACTCTTGATGCGATTCTTTGCTGCCGATAATGCTTTCTCTCCATCTGGATAGTGAACAACGAGTACGTCCGGTTCCGTCTCTTTCCATCTGCGGCCCCGCTCCGGAGGATGTATCCGTGAATCCAGTCGATCAGTCTTGACAGGAACGCGATGATAAACCCGACGAGGCAGGCGCAGGCGATGCTGAAAACGAGGAAGAACGCCGTATCGTGAAAGGCGAATCCGGCTATTCCCCGCACGGACGAGCACACGATGAGGACCCTCAGCAAGTCGGTCCGGGTCTCCCTGTTCTCTTTCTCTTCCATGCTCAGTAGGGGAGTTTGTCAAGGTGCCTGCGGACAGTCTGAAGGATACGTTCGCAGTTGTCGCGGTCATTCGCGGCGACGAGCATCGAAGGCTTGAAGGGAGATGGCGCCTCCCCGTTGAAGTCGCACACGTGCCCGCCCGCTTCGCTGAGGATGAGGCTCGCCGCCGCGTAGTCCCAGGGCATCAGCCGGAATTCAAAATACAGCTCGGCAAACCCGGCGGCCATCAGGCACAGCTCCACGGCGGCGGAGCCCGTCCTGCGTACATCGTTGCACTCCTGGTAGAGGTCATAGATGATATCGCTGCAATGGCGCGACCATTCCTTATGGTATGTGCTCAGGGCGGTGAACAGAAGTCCCTGTTCGAAAGGACGGTCGGACACGTGGATGGGCTTCCCGTTGCAGAAGGCCCCCTTGCCCTTCTCGGCCGTGTAGAGCTCAGCTCGCCAGGGACTGTAGACCACCCCCAGGACAGGCTTCCCCTGTTCGATAAGGGCCACGCTGATGCAGCAGTTCTCGTTCCCGCGGGCGTAGTTGGCCGTCCCGTCGATGGGGTCGATGACCCAGACGGCCTCATGTCCGGAGATGTCCTCCAGGTCCTCTTCCTCGCAGAGGAACCCCACCTCGGGGAAGTGCTGTCGCAGCCGCTCCGTCAGGAAGTGCTGGACGGCCACATCGGACGATGTGACGATATTCTCCCTCGCGCCCTTGTCGTGGACTTCGAAGCCGCCCGTTCGGTCCATTAGCGTGGAGGCCGCCCGGACGATGTCACTGATAAGATCTAATTGAATTTCCATGTTCATTCCGATTCATTCTGACGCAGGATGGCCTCCACGCCGATGGAGCGGCCGTCGGCCGACTGGAGCTCCGGGCGGTCCCGGTTCACCAGGCAGTCGAACTCCTGCCCCAGGACCGAAGCCAGGGTTATCTGCGCGTACTGTTCAAAAAAACAGGTTCCGAAAGGACGATTTGCCATAAGCTATTGGTATTTCTAAAATTGGTACTTCTCCCTCAGGGCGGCCTTCGTCTCTTCGTCCTGGTTGGTGAAGAAGTTCTTCCAACCGGGGCAGAAGTTGATGTGCCAGCGCCAGAAGCGTCCGAGGGCACTCTTGGGGTTCTTGTCGTAGTGTGCGCGGAACTTGCAGTTCTCGCAGTGGTAGGATGATTGCGGTGCCATAGGGCTCGTTTGTATGATTGTTCAGAGGTTTTTGCCAAGGAAAGAAAGCATCCTCCCGTTCACCTGTCGGGATTCCGGGAGATTGGGGCTCACTACATTGTGTACATGTCCGACCTTCTTGTCGCCCGACTCGATATCGATAAAGTCCACTTCCCGGCCGAGGGCATCGCAGTCCGCTTTCAGAAGCAGGGACTGGGAGCGGAGAAAGTCGTTCGTGCAGGTGGAGACGAAAAGGGGCCCTGTGTAGCTAGGGAGGAAGGTCCTCGGGGAGACGGACTCCATCCACTCCTTGTCTTCGTACCGTGGCCCGATGAACCACTCGATGGCGGACCTCGAGAACCCCTCCGGGTTGGCGAAGGTCGCGAAGTCGTAGGCCGGACAGTTAAGGAGGACTCCCTTCGGGGAGAACGCCCTAGGCCGGATAGGCATGGAAGGGTTCCCGGACCCTTCTGCCAGGTAGAGCGCCAGATGTCCTCCTGCGGAGTCGCCGGTGAGGAACATGCGGCCCTTGTCGAGGCCCAGCACCTCGGCATTCCCGCTGAGGTAATCCAGCGCGGCGGCGCAGTCCGAAAGGCCTGCCGACACATCCAGGGTTCCGTCATTCAGGCGGTACTCCAGCAGCACCACATCATAGCCCTCCTTGAGGAAGAGGGATGCGAACTTCCGGTTGTTCTCCCTCTTGCCCGCTACATAGAATCCTCCGTGGATGTCAATCACGACAGCTCCCTTCCGGAAGGCCTTGTCGGCATAGTAGATGTCCAGGACCTGTGCGGGAGTGCCGTTCTCGACATAGGGGATACCGACCTTCTTCTCGCAGGAGTCCGCGTAGAAGAGTTCCGTTGAGACCTTGTTGCTTCCCGAGACGATCATCTCCAGCATGGGTTTGGTGACCTTGATGCCGCTACAGCCAAGGAGAAGGGACAAGGCCGACAGGATGAGAGCGATGCGTTTCATTTTTTCTTCACAAGCAGCTCGGGTTTATCGGTCGCTATTACATCGACCCCCAGGCGGATGGCCTTCTTGTTGGCAGCCGTCTTGTCGTCGAGGCCGAGGATGAGGGCGAGGACCTTCACATCGCGGTCATGGCAGCGCTGAACGACCTTCCTGTCAATCTCGTCAATCCACATGACGGCGATATCCGGATGGATCTCGTCCAGCACCTTGTCAAGGTCCTCGGGGTTGCGCACGTAGGCCTGTAGCGTATGAATCCAGGGGAACATCGCCCGGAAACGCTTGGTGTCCTCATCGGAAGAGAAGGTGAAGTAGGTCCGCTCCAGCATCCCGTAGGAATCGATGAGTTCCACCAGCTCCCGGAAGTCTCCTGTACGGTAATCAACCGTGAGTTTGAGACCTGTCGGGGCCGCTTTGGCAAGGAGCTCGGAAAAGCGGGGGAGCTTCTGCCCTTTCCACTTGTCCCCGAACCAGCTGCCGGCATCGAGGCGGTCAAGGTCGCGGGAGTACCATTCCCGGATAGGGCCCCTTCCGTCGGTCGTGCGGTTCAGGAGGGAATCGTGCAAGAGATAGAAGACGCTGTCCTTGGAGAGGACTACATCGCACTCCATGACGTCGATCCCGAGCTTGATGCAGGAGTCGGCCGATGCCAGGGTGTTCTCCGGAGCGATGAAGTTCGCTCCCCGGTGGCCGCTGATCTGCGGATATGGAACGCTTTCCCGGCAGGAGAAGACAAGGGGGACGAGAAGGATGGCTATAAGGACAGGAAGTCTTTTCATGGCTGGCCCTCCAGGATTTGTTTGGCGGCATTCTTCGTATCGACCTTCTCGATGATGCGGGTAAAGATGCCTTCCTCGTTGAAGATGAACGTCCGGCGGAGGGTCCCGAGGACGGTCTTCCCGTACATCTTCTTCTCCCCGATGGTCCCGAAGGCCTCGTGCATCTGCCTTGTGGTGTCCGAAAGGAGGGTGAAGGGGAGGGCGTGCTTCTGGGCAAACCCCTGGTGGGACTTCTCGCTGTCCTTGCTCACCCCGACGACGTTATATCCGGCAACTTTCAGCGCCTCGTAGTTGTCCCGGATGGAACAAGCCTCTGCCGTGCAGCCCGAGGTGTTGTCCTTCGGGTAGAAATAGATGATGGTCTTCCTTCCGATGAAATCTTCGGACTTCACCGTGTTGCCGCTCTTGTCCTTGACCTCGAAAGAGGGCATCTTGTCTCCGATCTTCAGCATATCAAATGGTTTCCAGGTATTCTATTTTCTTTCCGTTCTTCTTGGCATATTCAATCTCGCCGCGAGTACTCTCGCCGATGTACCCGCCGACATTGATTACATAGATGGAATCCGCCATGTCAATCTTGCGCTTGTGCATGTCGTCGAGCATCTGCTTGGTGCCCTCGGTCCAGACCTCGTTGTCCCCGGAGTGTCCGAAAAGGCCTACGCTGATGACGATGTTCCCTTCCATGGTGAGACGCTTTTGGGCTTCCAGGAATTGCTCCTTGAAGCGGGTGCTGCCGCATAGGGTTATGATTGGGTACTTGCCTGCCATCTTTATCCTGATCTATGAAGGTTGAGTGGATGCATCTTGCTGGGCCGCGGAATAGGGCGATACGGCCAGGGAACCTAGAAGCAGCAGGTAGATGTCATAAGTCGAATCTCGGATTTGGGCTACGTTTTCTACGTTTGAGAGGTTGTCCTTATGGAAATACCCGTTCCTTTCCTCCTTTATCCATTGTGCGAGCTGTTTGTTGAGCAATCGAATGGTTCTATTGCTCAGCCTGCTGTCGAACACGGAACGCTTTTCGAATGAGCCGATATAATGCTGCATGTTGCCGAGGGTCGCCTTGGCGAAGTCCTCGGAAGCAATTTGTACGCTGGTCCCGTTCAAGATATCGATGGAGTCTTCCCCCGCCATGTCCCTGAGGCAGAAGGATAGAAGCTGTTCGATGGATTTCAGATAACCCGACACGATGTAGGTCTTGTCCAGGTTGTCCTTCCGCATCTGTTTGTGAAACAGCCATTCCGATGTGAAATAGGATCTTGCGAAATCATCATCGGAGAGAAGGACCTGATACCTTTTCTGAAAATTGGAAAAGATAATCTGGAAGTGGTGATAGGGAACATCCAGGTTGTACTGTTTGGTTAACAGTTCTTTTTCGCACAGCGGCACGAACTGCTCCTTGTTGAAGTCCGAGCAGACCTCGGCCAGGTCGAACCATTGGTAACGGGAGGCGGCGCCCTCTATTTGCTTGAATGCCGCTCTCATCTCGGTCCATATATCTTCCCCATATTCGTCCGTCACGAAATCTTCAATCAGATGGAATAGTGGAGGGCCGGGGCAATAGTCATTCGCTCTCTGAACCAGGTTTTCCCCCCGGGAGTCCTTTTCGACTAGGACAACGAATGTGTTGGCGGAGCTTGCCTTGGAGACCCCATTGAACCAGTCCACCTTGGGGAAGCAGGCGAACTGTTCGAAGGGAATGAAATGGATGTACTCTTTTGTTCGATTAAGAAAGACGCATCTCACCCTTCTGTCATGCTGGGTCTTTGCGTCTATGCCCTTATCACGGTACAGTGCAACAAAAAGGGCCGAGATGGCCTTGTTGAAAAGGGCGTCAGTATGGCGAACGAACTTTTGCGCTTTTTTGAGCAGCAGGATATTGTTGTAGTTGACGATGCCTGTGGGGGCGTCCTCCACCAGGTCGATGATGCTGTCGTTATATGAGCGCGAAATCCTTTCGCAAAAGTCTTCGACAAAAAGACGAATATGCTCGTTGGTTATCTGATGGTCGTCCATAAGTTTGTCACATTGTTAAATAAATGAGGATACCCTATATCCTGTCAACCTAAAAGTTTCTGGAAACGAACTCATGTACTTTCCTGTTAAAATCCAATTTTATTTGGATTTTAGCTGGAATTGAATTGAATCTGCCATGTTGTGAGCCGATAGATGTACATCGCCAACACCCTCACTTTGTCACTATTCTTCGACTGGTTTCCAACCAACCTGCTTCATGTACTCCCGTGACCAAATTGCCTTATTTGGCTTTCGCCATTTCCTTTAGCAGTGTCTTCTCCACAAGTTTCTTCGATACGCCCCGGACCGCACCATAGCCATTGTAAAGGTTTGCAACATCATTGACTTCCTTACCAGTCCAGACGGCAGTTCCATCAACTCTTTTGATGGTTGCAGTCAAAAAGTAAGTGTCGGATGCGAAGGATTTGGCCGTACGTTTTGAATAGCCGGTGACGGAGAGGACGAAATCGGCATTATCCTTCACAGCAACAATCTTCCAGGGAGTCAGTTCCTCAATGTATTCCCGTAGGAACTGGTCCTTTTCATCAAAGGTGCCGGTCTGGTCCTCAAACTCGATGAAGACATTGTTCCCGTCGGCCGTCAATTCTGCAAGAGTGGCGGTGGAAGAGACGCCATGGTTGGCCGATTCCTCCAGATAAGCGTATTCGGTCCCATTTTCAAAAACAATTTTTACAATCTTATCGGCCGCCATCTTGAAAGTCGGTCCCTCCAGATTGTCAAAACGCTTATACGAAATGCCGACATCATTTATTTCCAGCACCTTGGCCTCAATGGTCTTACTGTCCCTGGTGTGAATGACATCCTGGGCTGTAGCTGTGTAAAGACTCGCACAGAGCAGAATCAGCAGTGTGTTCAGGGCATATAAACGGATAGTCTTCATATCGGAACGTGTTTATAATCATTGAATAGCAGCAGCCGGAATTACAACGCGGATGGAGATGGATTCATAGTCGTCTTTGCTGCTGCGTCTGCGGTAAATTTCGCCCTCATAGTAGTCGAATTCGCGGATAACGTGATACTTACCTTTTGCCGGTCCGGTAGGGTTCACCTGAATGGTGTTGGTCTCATAGTAAGAGTCAAAATAATCTCCACACCAGTTCTTTTCGTCTTGGAGGAAGTCCAAAAGGTCCTTTCCGCTACCTGCGGCCATATACTCCCATTCTGCTTCAGTGGGGAAACGAACGGGGAGCGCGGTCATATCAGCAAGTTTTTTGACAATGCCTTCCGCAATACTCCATCTGAAAGCTATAGAATTTTCATCGGCCTTATAGTAGAAGGGGACTTTCTTTCCCGTTATGGCCGATACAACTGCATTGGAAAGAGATCTTTTGCTCACGTAGAAACTATTCACCCGGACCTGATGGACAGGCTCTGATTTCATCTCCAGACTGTGTCGGCCGTCATAGCCCATCATGAAATCACCGCCATGAATCAAGACCATCTCAAACTGCTCTTCGCCTACGTTCATGGTGATGGTTTCTGGAACATTCAAGTTCTCCTCGAAAAGGTCTTCCTCCTCCGTTTGTGGCTGGTGAGTATTCACGGCGTCCGCCTGTACTGACGCCACCTTCTCCATATCAATACGGCTCTCAATGCCCGAAATACGGATAACAAGGTGAGAAGTAGGGTCTAACTCAACCAGTTCCCCAGAGAGCACAGTCCCGTTCTTCAGCACAACGCGGGTCACTTTCTCCTGGGCGTTGGCCAAAGAAACAGACAACAATGCCAACACTAAGATGCAGATGAGTTTCTTCATAAGATTATGCATTTGCTTCACACAAAGGTAACCAGAATGGCCGATAAATCCAAAAACGTAGTTGCCCACGAGGAGGCCCTGAGGTAAACTTCCGAGGAAAAGAAAAAGGTGATTCTGCAGGGGTATGAAGCCGGCAACAGTCTCACGGTACACGACCATTTTGTGGAGCCCTACGGACTCACAACCGATTTATTTATTCACCGGAGTTCCTGGAATATGTAAAGGAATACGCGAATCACAATATAGAAAACCTGTAAATTCTGCACATCACATTCTCAAACAAAAGCCTTAAGCAAATCGTCCTGCATTACATATTCAGTGCCCGGTGAGCGGTTAGTCCGATGGGTATTTTACGAAAGGAATAATACTTTTTTACGAAAGTATCGGTAACCTTTTCGTAAAATTCGGGAAGGCTATCCTGGTCCAGAATCCAGTACTCATCAGGGCCTGTACTCCGGCCAGAGAGAGAGGGCATCGGCCGGAGGGAGGTCGGCCATCGGCTGGCGGCATCCCCGAACTTAATCGAGAGCATCATAAACGGAGAGTATCTCTTCCTGGCGGATACCGAGGTACCGTTTGGTGATGGAGACGGACGAGTGCCCGAAGACATCGCAAAGAAGGAGAAGCGCCTGTTCGCCCTGGCCTTTATCACATTCCTGGAGCCAGATACGCCGGCCGAAGGTCTTACGGAGAGTATGGGAGGAGAACACCTTTGCGGACTTTACGCGATAGCGAACCTTCACGGATTTAAGCATCTTGTCAACGGCCTGTCGGGAGAGAGGCGTTTCCTTTCCGCTGGCGACGAACACGTAAGCGTCAATGGGTGGGCTGCCCATTTTCTTCCGGCAGTTCGCGGCGAAACGCTGTAGGTTGGTGTTGATTCGGAGAGTGCGCTGCTTGCCGGTCTTCTTCTCTTTCAGGGTGAACTCGTTCGACAGGAGGTCGGCCCATCTGAGGCGGAGAAGGTCGGAGATGCGGAGTCCTAGGTAACAACCTGAGGCAACAAGGAGGGCGTCACGGTATTCCCCGTCCTCGTACATGCGGTCAATGAGTTGCATGGCCTCATTCCAGTCCATCGCGTCAGCCGCTTTGTGTCCACAGTGTATAGTTTTTGTCATTATGTTTGATTTAAATGGTTTTGTCAAATACGTCCGTGTGGGTCATTGCGATATCTATTTTAAATCAATCAATTACGGGTTGTCATAATAGCAATTATGTCAACAAGCCTTTTCTGTCACCATTTCGTGTTTACCATGTAAGTCCGGAGAAAGTCCGACGTATAATCGGACTTAATTCGGCCTTCCAGGCCAATTGGCTCGGGAAAGTCCGAAAGTCTCAAAAGTCTCAAAGGTATTATTCCCCGGATTTTTTATTGTAGAAAACATAATCCAGTACCTCGCGGTTCCGTTTATCAACGATAGCCCTCCACTTTGTGCGAAGGTATGTTGATGTTACGTCTACGGTATGGTGGCCCAAAGCTGCAGCAATCTCCTCTTTGCTGATTCCCAGTTCTTGCTGCGCAATTGTCGCCCAAGAGGTTCTGGCTGACCCGAGGCAAATATCCTCCAAGACGGCTTCTCCAGAACTAATTTTACCCGGCCTGCGTATTTTGCCGATCTTGCGCAGCGTTTTACTTACGCGGTTGAAGTAGGTCTTATAATTAGGACACCTCTCCAGTATGTCGAGTAATTTCTCCTTGCCTTTGTATTTTTCTATTATCTTCAATGCCTCCGGCTCCAGTTTAATAGAATAGGACTTTTTCGTTTTTTTACGGATATAATCAAGGCGACCGCGGTGCGGTTTCTCAGCCATGGCGAGGTCGACAGGGTTGATACCAATCAGGCAAAACATTAATTTGAACATGTCTACTGCCTCCTGTTGCCCTCCGGGATAGCAGGGCGCAGAAAACAGATTCCTGAGCTCAGCTGCAGTATAGGATTTGTCTTTGCCGAGTTCCTGATGTATTTTGTATTTTCTGAATGGGTAGTGAGTGGTAAGTCCCGTATCAATTGCCTCATTGAACACAGCACGGATATCCCGTAAATGACGGCTTGTGCTGTTGGTCTTCATCTTCAGGTGCGTTGAGCAGTAGGCTTCGAAGCCGTTAAGCCATGATTGATCTATATCGAGGAAACTGAGCTTTTCAAAACAGGCCCCTTTATAATTGCAGTAGTCCTTAATTCTATTATAGGTGTCTATGTAGAGTTGACGGGTCCCGGGATTATCCTTAGATGCAATGACGCTTTGAAAGAAAATGGGTAAGTTCTTCTTTTTGTCTTCCTGTTCCTTTCTTTTTTCGACCAGGTCTGAATCGAATTCAGCAAAGACCATATCTACGACTTCCTTGGTTGTTTTACCAGCGAGGGCGCCGGCACAGGTTTGGTTCAAAATGAATCTGTCGATATCGGCTTTTTTCATGTTCAATGCGGCATTCAAGAGCTTTGCATCAGGATGCTTGATTACTGAGCCGTTTTCCCACTGCTCGGGCAGAAGCTTTATGCCCGTTGATTTATAAAACTTGCTTCTTCTCCGGGAGAGGACCATTCTAACTTGCCCCTTGCCATCCTTGTCAAGCCGACGGGCATCAAAATAGTAGTGCGTTTGTACCATATCAAGTAGTTTTTGTTCACTTATTGTTCACCTATTGTTCACCTAATGCGCACAAATATACTATAAAAACACTATAAAAGCAATACATTTTATATAGTTTATTTTCAGGG
>FLNZ01004077.1_pt1 | contig 31336 bp, 28 predicted proteins | sample 1140391 | NCBI WGS metagenome assembly FLNZ01 (sample SAMEA3878171, study PRJEB12797) | bioreactor metagenome | biome: Moose rumen | place: Sweden | collected 2011-10 | reverse complement strand
GCAACAAATGGAATAAGAGCCCCCCTCTATCCCCCCGAAGGGGGGAAGAGAAAAAAGATGTAATTATCGCTAACAATCATCATTTCAATAACTTTCCTCCCCATTCGGGGGAGTTAGAGGTGTCCATTGCGTGACAACCTCGTGACAACCTTTGACAACCTCCAACAGGTTGCACGCCCTTTGCTACAGCGGGTTTTGACAACCTTACAACCTTTTTGAGGAAAAACTATGATAGGAGTTTTTTTATGGTAGGGGGGACTGAGTCGTTACTTTTACAGTGATTTACGCCTCATATCTTTGAATTACAATTAACAAAATTACAAAAAAAATATTGATAAATAGTTTTTTCATCAATATGTCACATATTTTTTAAAATTTTTCTATATTTGCAAGGAAGAACCGGTTTAGGGTTTAGAGTTTAGTGTTTAGAGTTTAGTGTTTAGAGTTTAGAGTTTAGTGTTTAGTGTTTAGTGTAATAAATTATCCATTTTGTATTTTTCACTTTTTAATTGAATATCTATGGGATTTTTTGGAAAATTATGGGATGCCGTCAGGGGCGGTAACAAAGAACAATTAGAAGAGCTTCGTAAAGAAGCAGTAGAGAACATCGCAGAGGCTGCCGAGAAGGCCGGCGACATGGCCAAGAGCCTCTCCGAGAAAGCCGCTGAGGCCAAGAAAGACTTCACTGAGAAATACGGTGATCAGATTGATGCCGCCAAGGAAAAGATCGACAATGCCAAGAAGGCTGCCGAGGATTTCGTCAAGGATGTGAGGGAGAAATTCGACGACGAGAAAGGAGCCGTACAAGAGACTGTTTCTGAGGTGAGGGAAGAAGTGGCTGAAGCAACAGAGAAGACCCCTGAGGAGTAACTAAATCTGTCCCGCCTCCACCATTCGCACCACACGCTCGGTGAGGCGGTCTGTCTTCTCCGGATCATATTTCTTCATCAGACTTGCCCCATACAGCCATGCGAACGCTTGGTAGATACTTGCCCGGGCAGGTCCTAAAAAGGCGTTAATCAGCTCATACGACGAGCTGTGACATTCCCTATATATCAGTTTGATGAGCAGTTTACCCTGTGAATAACTCAATTTCTTCATTCGTGGGGTATATTGTTCTTTGATACCTTTCTCCACCCTTTTCAGATGTTCCTGTCTGGCTTTGTCGTTAGGCAGCGTCTCTAAGTATTCGCCTGTCTCAATGATAATCTGGTTCACCTCCTTGGCTATCGGCAAAACTTTCTTCACATTATACACCAGGCGGTTGTAGGCTTGCCGCTGTCGCTCGTTCTTAAACTGGTTGGCGGGGTACACGAAAACATTGTTCATCTCCACATATTGGATGCTGTCTCCTTCAAAGAGCGTCTTGCTCACCCTCACCTTCGGAACGAAGGTAGGGTTATCCATATCCACATGCCGATCCTCTGGATGTATTACCTCCGTCGTCACCGTCTGTGCCGGCAGTGTCACAGCACTCACCAACAAACAACCTAACACCAATCCTTGTCTTAAACGATCTTTCACGCCTGCAAATGTAAAGGATATTTTCCTTATATTATCATTTTCACAAGGTTATTTAGCAATTATTACCTATCTTTGCAGAACATTTCATCTTTAAACGACAGACTATGAAACAAACATCTATTGTCACACTGTTATCTATATGGCTTTATACCAGTCCCTGTCAAGCACAGTCCTGGGAACCCCTGCTCTTCCAACTCTACGACACAGAGGAAATTGAAGAGCAACACTGGGAGGATCTATATGAGACACTTGCTGATCTCGCCCAACACCCTATAAATATAAATAATGTCACTACCGAGCAACTGAGAAGAATTCCTTTTCTTACCGACAGCGAGATTGAAGACATCGAAGAATATCTCTACCGCTATGGCCCTTTCACGTCCCTGGGAGAATTAGCGATGATTCCATCAATCAGCTATCTCAAACGGAAACTCTTAACTTTCTTTCTTGTCCCAGGGGCCTCTCTTAAACACTCTGACAAACTGAAGACAAAGGATATCCTGCGATATGGAAAACATCAGATTCTCCTTTCGGGTAAGATTCCTTTATACGAAAGGGAGGGAGACCGGAAGGGATACATGGGGTATCCTTATAAACATCAATCACGTTATCAGTTTCAATACTCAGATCGCATCAAGGCAGGACTGGTGGGTGCACAAGACGCAGGGGAACCTTTTTTTGCCGGAAAGAACCGTTTAGGATATGACCATTACGCTTCATATCTGCAAATCAATAAGATAGGCCCCATGCTAAGTCTGATCATCGGAAATTATAAGGTGAATATCGGTTCCGGACTCGTCATAAACAATGGTATGTCGTTTGGGAAGTCAACGCTATTGTCTGGTTTGGACATCCATCGGTCTGCTATCCGTCCACACGCATCTTCTTCGGCTGCCAGTTATCTTCAAGGAACAGCCATCACCTTACAGCTGTCATCGCAGACATCCCTTGATGTCTTTCTGTCTTCTCAACATCGGGATGCCACCTTGGACAAACAGTCAAAGGAGATTCATACCATTCTCTCCTCAGGATACCACCGCACGCAAACTGAAATGAGTAAAAAGGGCAATATCAAGGAACAAGTAGCAGGTGTCCATGGTGTCTGTCATTACTCTCACGGATATATTGGACTGGCCGGACTCTATACAAGGCTAAGCAAACCTTTTCTCCGCGACACAAACAATATCTACCGACGGTATTACCCACAAGGAAAACAGTTCTTTCACGTCACTACCGAGTATCAATATCTCAACCGACGATTTGCCATGACCGGTGAGACTGCCGTATCGCAAACAGGGGCGATGGCAACCCTTAACAAAATCAACTGTTCTCTGTCACATTCTTGTGACATCACCATGCTACAGCGTTTCTACGGCAAAAAATACAACGCTCTACTCAGTAACGCCTTCAGTGAGAGTGGAAGGGTGCAGAATGAAAGTGGTGTGTACATAGGCTTACAGTATCATCCGTCACGACAAGTATCCATATCTTACTACACCGACTATGCTTATTTCCCTTGGCCTCGCTATCAGGTGTCAGCTGCCTCTCATACCTGGGATCACCAGTTGTCAGCAAACTATTCATGTGGAAACTGGTCCTTTCAAATGCGTTATCGGGTAAAGCAAAAGGAAAAAGATGATGAAAACCATGAACTGAAGGAAGTGTACGAACAAAAAGGGAGGGTATGTGCGCTATATCAACAGCATTCTTGGAGTAATCAAACCAACATCCAGATATCACACGTAAAGGATAACGACACTCATGAAGGATTTCTTATCAGCAACCATACTCTAATCCAGCCCTGCTCACGCTGGAGACTCTTTCTGCAGTTTACTTATTTCCATACCGATGATTATCAAAGCAGACTATATCAGTATGAACAAGGTCCCCTTTATGGTTCCTCCTTTATTATGTGTGCCGGCAGAGGAATACGTTATAGTGTGTTGTTACGATATGAACCCTCCAAACGATGGATGATCTGTGCGAAACACGGAACAACCAACTATTTTGACAGAGATACCATTGGTAGCGGTTATCAGCTGATCCATCACTCATCTGTCACTGACCTGGAAGTGCAACTGAGAATCAAATGGTAGTCTCCCTTACTCCTCCATCACGAAAGGTATAGTGTGTTTCCGGGCATATCGTTTCCAGAAGCGATGACGGTAGCGGAGGGTGAGGTAAACAGTCTCTTCCACATCAAATCCGCGAGAGAGGGCATAGTGTTTGGCAAGAAGTTCCGTGAAATGCCTTGGCCCCCAAAACCGACAGATATTCCGGCAGCCACTACGCTGACTGACAGGGCCGAAACGCATGCGGTTGATATCGACCAGCACAAAATGGAAATTTCCCAGGTCTTCCTGACGCCAAAGGATATTACCGGGAGTGTAGTCGAGGTGCAGCACCTGCTGCTCATGGAGATAGGCGGTGAACGTTCCAAGCTCCTCGGCCAACAGTTCATAACCAGAGGTCATCGTACCCACCTCATAGAGGGTGCACATATCCTCACACTGCACACTAACGAAATAGCTGTAGCCCAGAAGTCCACAACGACGCTCCTCGAGATAGGCTACGGGTGTGGGGGTATCAATACCGGCGGCCACCAGTCGCTCTGGATAGATATAGGCACGGAGGCCTTTAGGTTTACGGAGGCCAAGGCTATACACAAAGTTGTTTGGGAACCGAGGGATCCGGTAACGCTTGACATTGAGGCGGGTACCATCAGGAGCGGTCAGCACCTTGATGGTGTTACGCGACTGGTAAATCGTCTCTCCCTCAGCATCGAAACGCTGGGGCAGCAGACACAGATAATCACGCAGATATTCAAAGTGAGGATGGATAAAGGTCTTCATCATGCTATACGGGTTAATGAGATTTGAGAAGGCCTTCACGCACACGACGGTCGTACTCCTCGTGAGTACGTTTCCAACGATCATGGCTCCACAAATAACAGGTGGGGTCACGGCGGATGCTCTCCTCCAGCAAGGTGAAGAAACGACGTGTCAGGGCATGCTCTTCACACTTGTCAGGCTCACGGGTGAGAAGACGGAAAGTACAGACGTATTGTCCGCGGCGCAGGCGTTTCATATCCACATAGAAAACAGCGTTGTTCATCTTTCGGATGATACGCTCGGCACCTGTGAACACAGGAGTGTCGTGGTGGAGGAAATCTAACCACAGGTGAATATTCTCCCACTTGGGACCTTGGTCGGCGATATAACCGAAGAGGCTCATGCGTCCTTCTTGTTTGTAACGGAGAAGATGCCGCAGGATGTCTTTCTTAGGGATGCCGGTGCCGCCATGCGTCTGTCGAAGGGTAAGGAAGAGGCGGTCGAAGGCTTTGTTACGGAGTGGGTGATAGATAAGTCCCATCACCGCCTCCGGATGTCGCTGCATCGCCAGACTGGTGGCAGAGAGATATTCCCAGTTGGCATAATGTCCCAAGAAGGCGGCACACGGCTGACCTTCGTCGAAACACTGCTCCACCTCTTCTGCCTGGAGGAACTCTATATGTTTCAGGAGATTGTCTGACGAGATACTGAGCAGTTTGATGGTCTCAAAGAAATAATCCAAGAACCAATGGTAGAACCCTTTCTCGATAGTGATGATCTCAGGAAGGGACTTCTCGGGGAAAGCGCCCGTAAGGTTGTGTCGCACAATCTTCCTACGGTAACGCACCATATAATAGACAATGGGATAGAGGAAATCGGACAGAAGGTACATCACCCTATATGGCAACAGCGACAAGGTGTAAAAGAGGGCATAGAGAATATGATAGCCTATCTGTCTCATCAGCTTTGCATCTCATGAAGTTTCTTGTAATAGCCATCTTGCCGCAGCAATGCCTCATGGGTGCCACGCTCCACGATCATGCCCTCATGAAGGACGCAGATCTCGTCAGAGTTCTTGATGGTGCTCAGACGATGGGCGATGGCCACGGTGGTACGCGTCTTCATCAGTCGTTCGAGAGCATCCTGCACCAGACGCTCACTCTCCGTGTCAAGGGCAGAGGTAGCCTCGTCAAGGATGAGAATAGGAGGATTCTTCAGTATAGCACGCGCAATGCTGATACGTTGGCGCTGACCACCTGACAAACGACCGCCACGGTCACCGATATTGGTGTCGTACTGATTCTCCGATGCCATGATAAAGTCATGGGCATTGGCGATCTTGGCAGCGTTCTCCACCTCCTCCTGCGTGGCATCCTCCACACCGAAAGAGATATTATTGAAGAAGGTGTCGTTGAAAAGAATCGCCTCTTGGTTGACATTACCGATAAGCTGTCGCAGATCGTGAATACCCAAGTCCTTGACATTGATGCCGTCGATAAGCACTTCCCCCTCCTGTACATCATAATAACGGGGGATGAGGTCGACGAGGGTAGACTTTCCACCGCCACTCTGTCCTACCAACGCTATTGTCTTACCCTTCTCTATGATAAGGTTGATGTCTCTGAGCACCCATTGCTCAGCATATTTGAAGGAAACATGGCGGAACTCTATCTGATGTTCGAAGCTGGAGATATTCTTAGGATGCTCCGGATCCTTGATATTATTCTCTGCCTTAAGAATCTTATCCACACGCTCCATCGACGCCAAGCCCTTGGGGATGTTGTAGCTGGCTTTGGAGAATTCTTTCAGGGGGTTGATGATACTGTATAGGATTACGAGGTAATAGATGAATGTTGGGCCGGTGATGGAAGCGTTGTTGAGCACCTGGATGCCACCAAACCACAATACGATGACAATCATTACCGTGCCAAGGAACTCACTCATGGGGTGTGCCATCTGCTGACGGATATTCACACGCATGATATTGTTACGGTAGTCGGTGTTCACTCGGTCGAAACGGCGGTTCATCTTATCCTCGGCATTGAACGCCTTGATGATACGGAGCCCCCCGAGTGTCTCTTCCACCATACTCATCGTATCACTCCACAACGACTGTGCCTTGATACTTTTCTGCTTGAGTTTACGCCCCACAAATCCCATGAACCATCCAAAGAGGGGCACAAAGAAGATAGTGAAGAGGGTGAGACGCCAAGAGATGATGAGAAGGGTGGTGAAATAGGCGATGATAAGAATGGGGTTTTTGAAGAGCATGTCGAGAGAAGCCATGATAGAGTTCTCTATCTCCTGTACGTCACCGCTCATACGGGCGATGATGTCTCCCTTACGTTCCTCACTGAAGAATCCTAACGGCAGGGCCGTAATCTTCCGATACAACTGGTTGCGGATGTCACGCACCACGCCTGTACGGATAGGGATGATAGTGGCTGACGAGAGGAAATAGGCACCTGTCTTGAGGAAGGTCATAAAGGCCAGAACCATACCGATGATGAGCAGGGTCGTGGTGGCTCCCCAGTCGATGACAAGATCCTGCACTATACAGTCGACGTTGTTACCGACCACCTCAGTGATATTCTTCAGGTTCATCTCATCCCACGGAATCCATTCAGCCTGCCGCATGCCGGAATCGGTCTGGAACAGGATATTCAGCAGGGGGATGATGGTGGCAAAGGAGAAGATGTTCAATATCGCGGAGAGGATATTGAACAATACTGTCAGCATCAGGTATTTTTTATATGGCGGGATGAAACGCCGCAACACAAATAGGAATTCTCGCATGAACTGTGAATTGATTATGGCGATATGACGATAAGATAATTTTATAATTTTATGACATGGCGAATTGTTAAACGGGAATGCAACGCTCGTAGGTTCCTGTAGGAGCGAGCTCCCTGAACTCTTTCGCTTATTCGTTCTTCACCTCTCCGAGGAGGGTTGCTGAAGTGCTGCCGGTGATGCGCACAGACACCGTCTCCCCGACATGACATCCCTGTTTGTTGAACACCACCATCTTATTTTGTTCGGTGCGGCCGCAGAGCTGTTCACGACTACGTTTACTGAATCCCTCTATCAGCACTTCGAAGACTTTCCCCACCTCCTTCTTATTCTGTTCGGCAGAGATACTTGTCTGTAGTTCGATGAGCTCAGTCAAGCGGCGCAGCTTCACGGCTTCCTCCACATTATCGGGCAGGTGCTTAGAGGCATAGGTACCCGGGCGCTCACTGTATTTGAACATAAAGGCACTGTCGTATTCTACCTCTTGCATCAGAGAGAGTGACTGTTGGTGATCCTCTTCCGTCTCACTGTGATAGCCCACGAAGATATCGGTGGTGATGGCACAATCGGGAACGATCGTACGGATGGCGTTGATACGGTTCATATACCACTCACGGGTGTATTTGCGGTTCATCAGATGCAGGATGCGGTCGCTGCCGCTCTGCACCGGCAGATGGATATGCTTGCAAACATTGGGCATCTCTGCGATCACCTGTAATGTGGCATCGCTCATGTCCTTGGGATGAGAGGTGGTGAAACGCACCCGCATTCGGGGCGCCGCCTCAGCGACACGTCGCAGCAATACAGGGAAGTCGATCGCCTCACCGTCATGCTCAAAACGGTAGGAGTTGACATTCTGTCCAAGCAGTGTCACCTCTTTGAACCCCCGTGACTGTAGGTCGCTCACCTCAGCGAGGATACTATCTAAATCCCTGCTGCGCTCCCTGCCACGGGTATAGGGCACGATGCAGTAATGACAGAAATTATTACAGCCACGCATGATACTCACATAGCCGCTGATCTTCGCGCCATGGAGACGTTGTGGAAGAATATCCCTGTACGTCTCCGTGGTGGACAGTTCGATATTGATGGCCTTATGTCCATTCTCAGCCTGTGCGATGAGGTCGGGCAGTGACAGATAGCTGTCTGGACCAGCTACCAGATCTACATGATGGTGGGTAAGCAGATCGTCTCTCACGCGCTCTGCCATACATCCCAGTACTCCAATGATACGGTGGTTCCCTTTCTTCTGAGCGGCGTGGAGCACCTCCAACCGGTGGAAGATCTTCTGCTCGGCGTTGTCGCGCACTGAACAGGTATTGAGGAAGACGGCATCGGCTTCTTCGAGGCGCTCGCACACCTCATAGCCAGCCATCTTCATCACAGAGGCTACCACCTCGCTGTCGGCAACATTCATCTGACAGCCATATGTCTCAATATATAATTTCTTCATTTATGAGTCGACAAAACAGATATATAACTTACGCCATGCCCTCTCACTGCACCAGCGCTTCTATCGGATTACGGTTGCCCTTGATATTTGTCACGAAGGCCTTCGCGCTGCCGAAGCGTAGGAAGAGGTCAAGACGCACAGGGATATGGTTGCTGTCGTCGGTGACATAGAACCGAACGATCTCCTTGTATTTCCCTTTCTCCAACTCCATATATGACAGTTCCAGACAGCGGTATCTCACACCATTATCACCTTTGATAGTTGACTTGCCTCGGTATTTCAGCACTGCGTCATCAATGCTGTTACCATCGGCGATAGGAATCTTAACCACATGTCCTTTCTGCCATCCTTCCGGGTTGAAGCTGCGGGCACGCAGGAAGATATTCAGCATGTCATAGACGCAGTCGTCGCGGGTATTGGTGATGATCTTCGAGGTACCGTCCTTAAACATACGGCGTTGTCGGAGAAATGTCTTTCCCCCTTTATAGTCGAACCAAACCTCATCCACGGTATAGCGTTTCCCCTCACGTGCCCCCTTACGGAAATACAGCGGTTCCATGTCAAGTGAGCTGTAACAGAGGAGAGTGTCTCGCAGAACGAACATCTCATCCACCTTGTTGTTTCCTCGGGTGGTGAGACTGGCACGGTAAGCATCCTTGCCATTGTATTTACTCTGCACGGTATGCATGGTGGCAGAGCCCGCCTTCACCCACACAAACTTCCAGTTGTAGTAGAGGTTATAGGAGAGAAACTCTCCCCCCTTGAAGGCGTTATTTGTGAAGGTACACTGTGCTGCTGCCGGCAAACTGATGAATGTCAGCAGCAAGATAGCCATCTGATATCTGAATAATCTCATCTTATTAAAATGTTTGTCCTTTGATATATTCCAAACCTAACTTACGGGCACGCTCGGCATTACGACTCTTGATGGTACGTTTCTTGTCTTGCTTGGTTTTGACCAGTGCGCCAGGCTTCTGCTTGAAGACCACCCGTGATGAGGGATCCCATGTAAGGGTAAGGTCCCATTTCGCCTTACACTCAATCTTCTCGGGATAGTAGTACACCTGCTCAGGCTGCAGGTTCAGATCATAGTCACCCGTATCCCACTTGCCGTTGTCGTTGTCATCCTGTAGCACACGTAGGTAATAGGTATCAGGTTTCACATAGAAGAACTCCGCCGTGCCGTTACTGGTCCTCACCTCTTTGACGAGTTTGTCGGATTTACTGAGCAGTTGTGCCACGAGGTGTTTCTCCTTCATACCGGTGAAGGTGAAGAGGATTGTGCTGTAATCATCATTGGAGCGCACCTTAAAGCCCGACTTATAAGATTTTGACACCCTGCCATAGATATCCCGGAAGGCGGCGGAGTCTATTTCCAAACTATATTCCACGTCGGGTCGCCACTCGCCGTAAATCTCATAAGCGCGTGGAACACTCTCCACCTCTCGCATCTCATAGAGTGCCCGGTACCATAGGGTGTCGTGCTTAGCATAGAGATGGATCATTGACGTATCGGGCTTCTCTATAGGGCAAGGCAATATGACACGCGGGTTCTTGTCAGGATCCAACTGCGATGGCACATCGAATTTTGGTTCCAGCATCTTCGGCGGCATGATAGAGTCGAAGGGCTGTCCCCGTTTCTCAAGGCGTGTTTGTTTCTTTTTCCAGTCATCGTATTCCTTCTTCTCTCTCTTCTGTCGTTTCTCCAAAGGATCTTTCGAGAGGATTTGCAGCGTGTCGGTGACGGTCTGAAGCACGCCTAAGGTGTCGGTGAGATGGTGTATAATCTCCACGTTGAGTGTATCCTGGTTGATGAGCAGTGAGTCGCAGAGCCAGTAGGTGATAGTATCTCTCTTCTCGGAGGCCTCGATGACAAAGGCGCTGTCAGAAACAAAATTGAGTCCTTTGAGTATCGGCAGGTCAGTGTCGCCATAGCTATAGAAGAGCGAAAACTGCTCAGCCGTTTTCCTTTCCGCCTTGAGGAAGAAACGGTCTGTCTGTATAGCGGTGAAGGCAAGGAGTGTCACCTCGTCGGGAAGGAAATGGGTGTATGGCACCCGCGTGATAGAGTCAATACGGAGGGAATCACGCCAGATAGTATCCTGACGGATGTCGGGTTTCCAAGTAGGTTCTATCACCTCATGGGAAAAGGCGATCATCTCACTTTTCTGGTTATAGAGATAGTTGCCGTCGGCATCCTGAAGGGCATAGATACGGTATTTCCCCGGTGCCACGCCTTTGATGATGAAATGTCCGTTGCCATCGGTACGCCCCACACGCAGCATCGGTTCACTACGGAAGATGGTATCACTCTCATTGGCATACAGTCCCACCAGGATACCTTTTACCGGTTCCAGATTCTCTGCTTCAAGCACATAGCCTGCCACCTCCAGTGTGTCGATATGATCCCCTGTGGAGAAGCTATAGGTATAGTTTCCCAAAGGGTTATCCTCGTTATTGTCGGTGATAGCATCTGAGAAATCAATGGTATAGGTGGTATTGGGTTTCAGAGAATCGAGCAACTCGATAGCAATCTTTTTACCGGCGGCCTTGACCTCAGGCACTTCTATCTGAGGTGGTGATATCACCACCTTCTCGGTAGGGTTGTCGATCTTGATATATTCATCGAAGTAGATATTGACCTTCTGCGTTTTCACGTTGACACCCTGGTCTTGCGGGTTGGCACCGATGACACGAGGAGGTGTCTCGTCATACCATCCCCCATCAGGCTGTCCCATCTTAGCACAGGAGACGAAGGTGAGGAGTATCGCACATACCAAGCCCAGACGGTGGTGTCTTATCAACATCGTCTGCATCTGCTGTCCTGCGCATCTATTCCTCTTTCTCATACATTCAGTTTAAGCATCTCCTCTATATGTTCCCTGCAGTTACTCAGCCGCGGAATCTTATGCTGTCCGCCTAATTTACCTTTGGCCTTCAGCCAGTCGTTAAACAGGTTTGGACGGGCTTTGATAAGTTCCAGGGGCTGCAGGGTGATGTTTTTATAACGCTTGGCCTCATAGTCACTGTTCTCCTCCTGCAGTTTGCGGTCAAGGATCCTTGCGAACTCTTCCAGATCGGCAGGTTCCTTGGAGAACTCCACGAGCCATTGGTGACGGCATTTGGCATGGTTGTCCATGAACACCGGAGCTGCCGTGTATTCGAGCACCTCCGCATCGGTCTGTTCACAAGCATACTCCATACCTTTCTCAGCATTATCCACGATCAATTCCTCGCCAAAGGCATTGATAAAATGTTTCGTCCTTCCTGAGATCACAAACTTATATGGATCCTTGGAGGTAAAACGTATGGTATCACCGATGATATAACGCCACAGACCGCAGGGAGTAGAGATTACCATCGCATAATTCTTCCCTATCTCAACGCCGCAGAGCGGTACGACATGTAGATGATTAGGATTGGTGAGAGTGCCGTCGGAAATATCTTCCAAGGGGATGAACTCGTAGAATACCCCGTAGTCGAGCATCAGGAGCATCGCGGCGTCAGTCGGGTCATTCTGTAATCCGAAGAATCCCTCACTGGCGTTATACGTCTCCATATAATGCATGTTCTCCGACGGGATCAGTTCATTATACTGATGGTGATATGGGGTGAAGGCCACGCCGCCATGGAAGAAGACTTCCAGGTTGGGCCACACTTCCAACAGGTTCTCCTTACCTGAAAGCTCCAGGACACGGGATAATACGGAAAGCATCCAGGAAGGAACGCCACTGAGATTGGTTACATTCTCCTGAAGGGTCTCGTGGGCGATGCGGTCACGCTTAATCTCGAAATCGCTCAACAAGGCGGTAGCTTTCTTGGGCACCCGTACGAGGTTAACAAACGGATTGATATTCTCAATGAGAATTGCACTGAGATCGCCTACCAAGGAGCGTGGCAGGTTATAGTTGGGAGCATGGCTCCCCCCTAAGATCAGCGCCTTGCCGTCAAAGAGGCGGCTCTCAGGATGGTTCTGCAGGTAAAGGGCTACCGAATCGAACCCACCCTTGTAGTGCATCTTCTTCAGTCCTTCGGCAGAAACGGGGATAAACTTACTCTTGTCGTTAGTAGTACCGGAGGATTTTGCATACCATTTTACCTGTCCTTGCCATAGTACGTCTTTCTCTCCGTGGCGCATCCTATCAACATAACTCTTCACCTCCTCGTAGGTAGTTACAGGAACGGCTTTGGCGAAATCATCATAGCCGTGAAATGAAGAGAACCCGTATTCTTTGCCATATACCGTATCTTTGGCATGTTCCAAAAGATATTGAAGCGACTGTTGCTGGATTGCCTCAGCGCTGTTGTTATAATGCTCCAGTTGCTTACACCTGGGCATAAAGATATTGCGTACGACTCGTGTAAGACTCATCTATTCTTTCCAGTATTATATATCATTGTTATAAAGTGAAGGGCAGGACCATGCAGATAATGGTATCTGTCACACTCTATAAATTTATGCAAAGATACTGATATTCTTTTGAATAGATGAATAATTCACTAATTTTAAGAAAAACAACGCCTAAAAGATGACTTAGGCCGTTTATTATGGAGGATTTCGATGGTCAGCTCTCCTTTTCCTTCTCGACAAAGGCGGCGGCTTCCGCGGCGGCGATAATCTCCTCACGGGATAATTCCTGAGGGTTGACTGTGATGTCAGATAGGTCGAACTCATCCGTCACCGTCTCTTCTTTCTTTTTGTCGTTTATCTTGGAGACCTCCTTTAAGGATTTCCTCTTTTCCTTGTCAGCATTCTTCTTTTCTGATAGGGTCTTCTGCTGATTGCCTGCCTTTTTCATCTCAGAACGAACCGACACTTCTTCTGATTTCTCCATAACGAAAAAGTCCTCTTTCTGAACTGTGTCGGGAACCATTTCGACCGGTGTCTCCTCCATCTTCGTACGGCTGGCCTTGGCAGCAAAAACGGCATCTATAAACTGCGGATTCTTACGCAGGCGCTGCAAGGTCAGCTTGCTGGCTTGCTGTTGACTCTCTTTCTTACTGTAGCCCGTGCCGGTCTCACTCTCAAGACCTTCTATCATCACCTGATAGGTGAACACCGGACTCCCATTGTCATCGTTCTTCTGCTCTAACAACCGGTATTCCAGTTTCACCCGGTTCTTCTGGCTCCACTCCAAGAGCTTCGACTTAAAGTTCACCTCCTTATAGGCTACCTTGTCGATATTTATCAGCTCGTTGAGAACCCTCTTCTCCACGAAACACATGCATGCGTTGTAGCCACGATCCAAATAGATTGCACCGATGAGAGCCTCAAAGGCATTACCTCCCACATAACTATTATGTGACGAGTTGTGCCCACTGCTTAATATCAGGTCATTGATGCCCATCTCCCGTGCCAGTTTGTTGAGTGTCTCACGCTGCACAATCTTACTGCGGGTATTCGTCAGGAATCCCTCCCGCTTCCCTTCAAAATGCCTATAGACGATATCCCCGACGACAGCCCCTAAGATAGCATCGCCCAAAAACTCCAACCGCTCATTGTTGACAGGGCGCCCCTTGGCATTTCGTCTGCCGATACTCTTGTGCATCAGCGCCTGTTTGAAATAAGCGATATGGTGAGGATAGAATCCCACAATACTCCGTATAGAAAAATAAAGCTCCTTATCTTTTCGGAAAGGGAGCTTTACAAGATCAAGGATATCTCTAATCAACATATTTCTTGAATATTACACAGGCATTGTGTCCTCCAAAGCCAAATGTGTTGCTCATGGCGGCACGTACGGTGCGTTTCTGTGCCTTGTTAAAGGTGAAATTCAGATTGTAGTCAATCTCCTCATCCTTGTCATCCTCATCATGATTAATGGTAGGTGGTACGATATCATTCTTAATCGCAAGAACACTTACCATGGCCTCCACGGCGCCGGCAGCTCCCAACAGGTGACCGGTCATTGACTTCGTGGAGCTGATATTCAATTTGTAGGCGGCATCACCGAACACCTCCTTGATAGCCTTTGCCTCTGAGATATCACCGACATGAGTGGACGTGCCGTGCACATTGATATAGTCAATATCCTCTGGCTTCAATCCGGCATCACTGAGAGCAGCCTTCATCACCAACTTCGCTCCCAGACCCTCGGGGTGGCTGGCAGTGATATGATAAGCATCGGCACTCTCGCCCTCACCTACCATCTCTGCATAGATCTTAGCACCACGGGCCTTGGCATGTTCCAGCTCTTCAAGGACAAGACAGCCGGCACCCTCTGCCATTACGAAACCGTCGCGACTGGCACTAAAAGGACGTGAGGCGCGCTCTGGATCATCATTTCGTGTGGACAATGCCTTCATGGCATTGAAACCTCCCACGCCACACATACAGATAGCACTCTCGGCACCACCCCCTAAGATAATGTTCGCCTTACCCAGACGGATCAGGTTGAAGGCATCTGCCAAGGCATTGCTTGAAGACGCACAGGCACTCGTCGTGGTATAGTTTGGACCATGGAATCCGAAGTGTATGGAGATATGTCCTGATGCGATATCTGCTATCATTTTGGGGATGAAGAAAGGACTGAACTTAGGACCTTGTTCCTCGTTCTTGCCATAATACTTCACTTCGTCCTCAAAGGTACGTATACCTCCGATACCAACGCCATAAATAACACCTATACGATCCTTGTCTTCCTTCTCCAAATCCAACCCGGCGTCTTTTACGCCCTGAATGGCACTGATCAGCGCCAACTGGGTATAGCGGTCTATCTTACGAGACTCCTTGCGGTCTAAATATTCGTTGACATCAAGTCCTTTTATCTCACAAGCAAAATGGGTCTTGCACAAGGAGCTGTCAAACTGTGTAATAGGAGCCGCACCACTGACACCGGCAAGAAGATTACTCCAAGTCTCCTCCGGAGTTAAGCCCACAGGTGTTACGGCACCAAGCCCTGTTACAACTACTCTTTTTAACTCCATTATAATATTGATAAGTAAAAATGATGAGTGTTAGGAAACAACATGGCTCCATTAGAATCCTAATGGACGTATCCTAGCACCCATCATCAGAAAATCTATTATGCGTTCTCCTCAATATACTTGATAGCGTCGCCAACAGTTGTGATAGTCTCAGCCTTATCGTCTGGAATAGAGATATTAAACTCTTTCTCAAACTCCATGATCAGTTCAACGGTATCCAAAGAATCCGCACCAAGATCGTTAGTGAAACTTGCCTCTGGCTTTACCTCTGATTCATCAACACCGAGTTTATCAACGATGATCGCCTTAACTTTAGCTTCGATTTCTGACATAATTGTAACTTTTAAATGTTAATAAATAATCTTCTTACTTAAAAATTTCGGGTGCAAAGGAACAAATTAAAATTCGATTATGCAAATATTTTTGAAAAAAAAGCATCATCGTATGCACAACACCCCCTTAATTGTGCAAAAAAGGACATCCTTTTGGATATTTATTAAAAATAATTGCGGAACGAAACTTTTTTCTTTTTGAATTCTTCCTGTTTTGGTCATCACTCTTCACATAAAAAGTTTGGTGGTTCAAAAAAAATTATTTAGTTTTGCAGCATTAAGAAAAAGAATTATGTCATTTACAAAACAGAGTAATATCATTTTCAGTCAGGCTATTGACGATTATCACATGAAGGATAGCGTTGACACACCTATTAATAATCCTTATGCCAGGGAATCTGTTGAGAACCGATTGTATCTGAAATGCTGGATTGACACCGTACAGTGGCATTTGGAGGATATCATCCGTGATCCACATATCGATCCACTGGAAGCACTGGGGTTAAAACGGCGTATTGACCGCAGTAATCAAGATCGCACTGATTTGGTGGAGCAGATTGACAGTTATTTCCGTCAGAAGTATTCAAATGTGCAGGTACTTCCCGACGCACGTATCAACACAGAGAGTCCTGCGTGGGCCATCGACCGTCTGAGCATCTTGGCGCTGAAGATCTACCACATGAAAGAGCAGGCAGAGCGCGAGGATGCTTCTGAGGAGCATCGTGAGAAATGCCGGCAGAAGTTACGTGTACTGTTGGAGCAACAGGTGGATCTGAGCACGGCCATTGATCAGCTGTTGGAAGATATCGGAGCCGGACGGAAATACATGAAGGTGTATCGTCAGATGAAGATGTACAACGACCCTTCCACCAACCCTGTCCTTTACGCTAAGAAATAAGCATGCACAAGGAACATGTTCTGATTATCCGCTTCTCCGCATTAGGTGACGTGGCGATGTGCGTACCGGTGGTATACTCTCTGGCACGACAATATCCCGACGTGCGGTTCACCATGTTGAGCCGTGCTTTCGCACGTCCTCTCTTTGAGGGTCTTGCCGAGAATCTGGGATTCATGGAAGCCGACTTAAAAACGGAATATCGGGGAATCAAAGGGATGAACGCCTTATACCGTCGCCTGACAGCCAAGCATTTCACTGCCATTGCTGATCTGCATCACGTCCTGCGCTCCGACTACCTACGTACCCGTTTTAATCTTGGCAGGTATCAGGTAGAGCATATCGACAAGCACCGGAAGGGAAGGAACCAGCTAACACGTGGCAACAACAAGATATTGGTGCAGCAGTCCACCGCTTTTCAGAATTATACCGATGTGTTTGCCAAGTTGGGATATCCCGTGAAAATCGATTTTCATTCCGTTTTTCCGCCAGAGGGTGGTAACCTGTCCTTACTGCCGGAGGAATTCCGGGAGAAGCCCGCCAGTCAGTATTGGATTGGCATCGCTCCCTTTGCCGCCCATGAGGGGAAGATTTATCCTTTGGCACTGATGCGACAGGTTATTCAACAGTTGCTTGACCATCATCCACACGCACGGATCTTCTTCTTTGGTGGAGGAAAAAAGGAGTTTGCCGTCTTCGATGAATGGGCGGAGGCATTCCCGCAAGGCACCAACGCCTCTCGCCTGTTGGGTGGTTTGCGCCAGGAGATGATCCTGATGAGTCATTTGGATGTGATGGTATCGATGGATAGTGGTAACATGCACTTGGCATCACTCACGGGTATTCCCGTGGTGAGCGTATGGGGAGCTACCCATCCCTACGCCGGTTTCGCCGGGTGGGGGCAGGGTACGGATAAGTTTGTTCAGCTGGACTTACCTTGTCGCCCGTGCAGTATCTATGGCAACAAGCCCTGTATGCGGGGGGATTTCGCCTGTATGCGGAATATCTCTCCCGAGATGATCGTGGAGAAAGTAGAGCATCTTTTCAACCAATTATAATATTCACTAAAAAGAAGACATTATGAAAAAGTATGTTTGTGACACTTGTGGCTGGGTTTACGACCCAGAAGTAGGCGATCCTGAAAACGGCATTGAGCCCGGAACAGCATTTGAGGATCTTCCGGAAGATTTCGTTTGCCCATTATGTGGCGTTGGCAAAGAGGACTTCTCTGAGGAGGAATAAGAGTCTGTCTTTTCAAGCCATTATAAGAGACGTCACTGTGTGGCGTCTTTTTTGTGCCCTTTCCCCGTTGCCACGCCTCATGTTATGACGTCACACATATTTGGTCTTTTGTTGAGAGAAATCGGCTTTTTATTGATGATTTTTGTAAGAAACCATAGAGAATCATACTTTTGCGATGTCATTAATAAAGAGCTTATGTATCAACAAATCACATCCTTCCGTCCTATCACACTCGAAGAGATGAGCGATATACGACTCATGAACAGAATCGACACGAAGTTCGTCACTACGTTGCCGGCACTGCGTCTGCTGTTGTCGATGGCACAGGAAGAATATAGGATACAAGAGATTAACGGTGACAGGAACCTCCCTTACCATACGGTCTATTATGACACCCCGGAGAGATCCCTGTTTTACATGCATCAGACAGGACATGTCAATCGTCAGAAAGTGAGGATTCGGGAATATGAGAGCAGCAACCTGCAGTTCTTGGAGGTAAAGACAAAAAACAATCACGGGCGCACCAAGAAGAAGCGCATCCGCATCTATACCGACGACTTGGTGACTACCGATATCCACGAAGAGGAAAAAGAGAAGTTTCTGTCACAACGTGTCAACTTCAATACCAGCCGTCTCGAACCTGCCATGGATAATCACTTCAGCAGGATTACATTGGTGAACAATGCCAAGACCGAGCGGCTGACCATAGACACCGATATGCACTTCCACAACCTGCGCAGCGGGAATGACTGGCACGAAGAGAGCCTTGTCGTCATAGAACTCAAGCGCGATGGTCTCTGTCCATCACCTGTCCTGTTGATACTCAACCGTCTGAGAGTCTTCCCACATGGTTTCAGCAAATACTGTATGGGGGCCGCCAGAACTGATGACACCCTGCAGGTTAACCGCTTCAAGCCTAAATTACGGGATATACAGAGAATCATAAACACTACAAGATAACATTAAAAGATAGACAATGATGGATCTGCTGAGTAATATTATTTCTACAGACTTTGCCCATATGTTGGTAAGGTTTCTGATAAGTGTTGTGGTGAGTTGGATTATCATCGACCGACTCTATTATGTAAAAAGCAAGAGACGTGATTTCTATTTCACGTTCATGCTTATCTCTATTGCCATTTTCTTCCTTGTCTATTTCATGATTTACGTGTTGGACGACATGAAAGGAAAGACAAGTATGGGTATCGGAATCGGACTGTTCGGCATCTTCAGTATCATGCGTTACCGCACGGATGCCATGCCGGTGCGTGAGATGACCTACCTCTTTGTACTTATCGCCTTGGCGGTGGTCAATGCGCTGGCTGCCAATATCCCTTTGGCGGAACTGGTGATTACAAACCTATTGATAATGGCCTCCATCTGGGTTTGTGAGATGAGGTTGAAGATCCAGGCTGTGAAAATGATACAATATGATCGTATTGACCTGATCAAGCCCGAGCGTCGTGAGGAACTCATCGCCGATCTGGAAGAGCGTTTAGGGCTGAAGATATCCAAGGTAGAAGTGGGAGGTGTCGATATGCTGCGTGACATGACCGTCATCAAAGTATATTACGATAGTGAAGGCAAGGATCCAAGTTCTGTCGATGGCATGGTGAAAGTGCCAAAAGCAGGTATTATGTTGTAATAAAATGCAGGATTTTTAAGTAGAAGAAGTATGAGAAAGATAATCATTATGCTACTCACATTGGCTGTCACACTACCAATAGCAGCGCAGGATGACACAGACACAGGGATGTGGATGAGCGTAGGAGCTCAGAAGAAGTTCAACAAGCAGTGGAGCATGACGGGTGAGGCAGAATATCGTCTGCGTGATGGTTTCGGTGCCTCTGACCGATGGACGGTGGGTATGAGTACCGCTTACAAACCCTATAAATGGTTGAGGTTCAACGCCGGGTACAAACTCATGCGTGACAACAATGAGGAGGAGTACAGCTATCATAAGGATGGCACCGTGAATAAGTTCACACCTTCCTATTGGAACACCAAACATCGTGTATATGCCTCTGTCACAGGTTCTCTCAGAAGCAACAACTGGAAACTGGCGCTTCGTGAGCGTTGGCAATACACCCTGAAGAAAGAGACGACCGTACAGCGTTGGGATGAGGATGATGAGGAGTGGACTGAGAAGATTAAGAATGGTGGCGCCCGTCATGTGCTCCGCTCTCGTCTGCAGCTATCCTACGATATAAGATCCCTCAACTTGGAGCCTTTCATGAGTACGGAGTGGTATAACGCCAAGGGTGGATTACAAAAGATCCGTTATACGGTGGGTGCCGACTGGCAGGTGGCCAAGCACCACAACCTGAATCTCTTCTACCGTTATATCGACGGAAAAGATGAAGATAACACCAACCGGCATGTCGTCGGTGTGGGATATACCTACAAGTTTTGACCGTATGAGAGGCTCAAAGCCTCTCATACGCTTGTGGAAGGAACCTGTCCACCCAGTCGAAGAAATGTTCCATGGCCTCTTCGCCTGACTTCTTCCCGCGGAGTTTCTCTACAGCCTCCTTTCCCTTGGCCATCACCTCCTCTTCTATCGGCATGATACGCTGTAGGAGACCTGTCTGCTGCTTGTTGATGAGTGCGGAGAGGTTGATATAGTTATGCCCATTACTCTCTTTCACGCAAAACAGTCTCTCCTTTAATACCAAGCTCCTGTCACACAACCATGAACAGTTGTTTTCCCCTGGTCTCAGGACTGCAGGGATCTTCCCTGATGGAAGGATTGCCAGAGGCATTGCCACCGTTGTCAGGGGATAGCCGGCTATCATCCAGCACACGGTATGCGCCGCCGGCTCACCCTTTCTCACACCCTGTATCAACAAGGTAGCCGTGGAGGTATATCGGGGGATAAAGTCCAGAAAGGGATACATCTGAGTTTCCGATCCTGTTTCCGGCATCACTTCATAAAGGTTGATATGAGTAAGTCCGTGGGTAAGGTGGCGTGAGATATGCGTCACCAGGTAGTCATAACGGATATTACCGTTTCTCTCCGCTGTCTCCATGAATGTCGTGATAGCAGCATAGCGTTCAGCACCTTTATGCAGAGTCTCCGCGCCGGTCATGCCGAAGTTAGTACGCGTCAGATACCCTTTGGGTGCCACCTGAGGGTCATTTGCGTCAAATTTCACATAATGCTCATTACCCGTCTCATAATAGGCACATCCTCCTTCCGCATCCATCACACCGAAGTTGGAGTTAAGGTCTCTCGGTATGGGCAAGGTGTCGAGCAGAGACTCAAAATCCTTTAGCGTCGCACATATCTCCAAGGCTCGCTTCATCAGTGCCCCGTCACCGTTGGAGTCGGCACCTTCAGGGCCGTTGAGGTTATATGCCGCCGTGTTGATAATGGCGAATCCCGTCTCGTTATGTCCGCCCCATACATTCTTCTTTCCCAGGTCCCTCGCATTCACCAGTCCCATATACCGGTAGCGTTCTCCTTGTATCAGTATCGGCAGGTTCCTCATACCGGTAGAGGCGTCACGGTGTTTGAAAATCATGGGCCGACCATCCGGTGTAATCTTTCCGGAGACGATCACCGAAGTACAGGCATTGCCTGTCAGGGTACCGAGGGCCGTACACACCACAAGAAACAAGATTACTATTCTCTTCATCACTCTATTCTATTTCAGGTTATTATTCATGACCTCCTCGTTAATCCATACTGCGATGGTTTTCATTCGCAGATAATCCTCACTCATATACATAAAGCCCCCAAAGGGATTATCGTCTCCCCAGGAGTTCTTACACAGGTAATAACGTTTCCCGTCATCTCTCTCTGCTATACCTACTATTTCCATACAGTGGTCATCTGTCGTTTCAAACGCCTCGAACGCCTTCTGTCGTAAGGCAGGAGACACACTTTCCCCCCACTCCGCAGATCCCTTTTTGAAGGAGAAACCCTGTTCAGAGATATCACCTTCCCAACATACAGGATGTCCACCTGTCAGCGCTTTGTCGATGATGTTGATGAGGGTATCCAACGGAAGGTTGAGGAAGGCGTTGTCGTTCCGGTTGTCGGGCACTTCCAACACAAAGGTCTCATTGTATGGATGATGCACGAAACTCGTCAGTGCCACATACTCATCTTCCCGGCACATGCTGCGCGCAAACTCCTGCGGGGTATATATCGCTCCATACATAAAGACATTCTGCAGGCGGCCGTGGATATCGCGGTCAAGCATATCACTGACACGTTGTGTCAAGTGTTGCAAACCGTCTTTTCTGGCAATCGCATCATCAGCCAACTTCCGGAGCTTGCGCATCAGCACACCGTAGTTGGCATCACTGTGGAAGGAGTCGTAGTGGGTAAGTCCATATTGCTGCAACATCAGCAGGGCATCCGAACAAGTGCCACGGCCATTCCATGCCTCCCCTCCCCGTGAGAGATAATAATGCCGCAGACGGTCCTCTATCACCGCTCGGCAAAGGAAATCCGCGGAGAGGTTGACAGAGTCTCCCAGCTCGATATGCTCACTCTCAATCGTTGCCAGCATCGCATAAATCCAACAGAAATCACCTGCTGTCTGATTCTTCACCGGCGTGGTCTTCACCCTACACAGCATCGTCATCCCATCGGGAGTATCAAGATTCTCTGTAGTACGGTCTCTCCGTTGCCCACATGCAGCCAGCAATACCATGAGCATTAGCCCAGCCAGTATCTTTTCTCTTCTCATAATCTCAGCAAAAGTAATCATATCCTTGTGAATATCCAAATTATTTTGTAATTTTGCATGGCTAATTAATACAATTAATAAAAAATGATGATATCATGACAAAAAACTGGAAATCATGCTTCTTATCAACACTGACAGGAACTCTGCTTCTGCTCTTTCCCATAACGATACAGGCACAAGACGTCCATGATAATACCTACCTGCCGCTCGACGCTATGCCTGATGCCGGTATCTACCTGCCGCCACCACCTGGTGAGCAGAGTAACCTGTTCCTGACCGACAGTTGTCAGTATGAGTGGGGCAAGTCCATCCGCAACACGCCACGAGGGGCACAGGCAAGGGCCGATGCGGATATCTCCCTCAGATACTTCGCAAAGATCTTCTCCGAGCCTTTCGGGGTGACGATCTCCAAGGAGTCCACACCTTATATATATAGCCTGCTGGGGAAGAGTATTGTCACGATACGCCTGGGGGCTACCAAAGCAAAGAAAAAATACATGAGGATTCGTCCGTATGTTCATTTCAATGAGCCTACGCTCGTTCCGGAAGATGAGGAAGAGCTCCGCACGGAAGGCTCTTATCCCTCGGGGCATACTATCCGCGGGTGGGGTGCCGCCTTGGTCTTGGCAAGTATCAACCCTGCCCGTCAGAATGAGATTCTCTTGAGGGGTTATGAATATGGTCAGAGCCGTGTCATCGCCGGTTTCCATTATCAGAGTGATGTCGATGCCGCACGGATGGCGGCGAGCGCCTGCTTTGCCCGGTTACAGAACGACCGGCTGTATCGCAAGCAGATGAAACGCGCCCAACGGGAGTTTAAGAAAGCGATGCGTAGGAACCATTAAGAATATTTCTGCTATGTTCGACCCATCATTGTCAGCTTACGAGATCATGGCACCTGTAGGGAGCCGTGAGTCTCTGGCCGCCGCCATTCAGGCCGGTGCCGACTCTGTGTATTTCGGCATCGGACAACTGAATATGCGCTCTCACTCTGCGAATAAGTTCACCATCGACGACCTGAAGGAGATTGCCGCTACGTGTAAGGAGAAAGGTATCAAGACCTATCTCACCGTCAACACGATCATCTACGGGGAGGATATCCCTATGATGAGACAGATTGTTGATGCGGCAAAAGAGGCCGGCATCAGTGCCGTTATCGCCTCTGACGTGGCGGTGATGACCTACTGTCAGCAGGTTCAGCAGGAGGTGCACCTATCCACCCAACTGAATATCTCCAATATCGAGGCACTCCGTTTCTATGCTCAGTTTGCCGATGTGGTGGTGCTGGCACGTGAGCTGAACATAAGTCAGGTGGCAGAGATCTACCGCCAGATACAAGAGGAGCATATCTGCGGACCATCAGGCGAGCTCATCCGTATCGAGATGTTCTGTCACGGTGCCCTTTGCATGGCTGTCTCTGGCAAGTGTTACCTGTCGCTGAACAACACCGGTCGCAGTGCCAACCGTGGTGAGTGCATGCAGTTGTGCCGGCGTGGGTATGTGGTCACTGATCTTGAGACGGGCACCGAGCTGGCTATCGACAACAAGTATATCATGAGTCCCAAGGACTTGAAGACCATCCGATTCATCGACAAGATGATGGAGAGTGGTGTGCGGGTCTTCAAGATTGAGGGCAGGGCACGAGGTCCGGAGTATGTATATACGGTGGTAAGGTGTTACAAGGAGGCCGTCGCGGCAGTCCTCAATGGCACTTTCACCGAAGAGAAGAAAAAGGAGTGGGATGAGCGGCTGGCACGTGTCTTCAACCGCGGCTTTTGGGATGGTTATTATCAGGGGCAGACGCTCGGTGAGTGGAACGAGGAATATGGCTCTTCGGCTACCGAGCGCAAGGTGTATGTCGGCAAGGGCATGAAATACTTCTCAAAGTTGGGTGTGGCGGAGTTTGCGGTGGAAGCCTGTGAGTTCGAGCCGGGCGACAACCTGCTGATTACCGGTCCCACCACGGGTGTTATCTATGTCACCCCCACGGAGATTCACGGTGATAACGGCCCTGTTGACAAGGCGATGAAGGGCATGCGTGTCTCTATCGCCGTTCCCAGGAAGGTGCGTCCCAGCGATAAACTGTTCAAACTGGTAGCAGTCAACAATTCCTAACCTTCCATTCTCTATTTTCAATTTTTCATTTTCCATTTTCAATTTTCCATTTTTCCATATGGCAACAATCAACGAACTGCAAGATGAGGTGATCGAGGAGTTTTCCGACTTCACCGACTGGATGGATAAATATCAGCTGCTCATCGACTTAGGTAATGAGCAGGAACCATTAGATGCGAAATACAAGATCGAGAGTAACCTGATCGATGGCTGTCAGAGCAGGGTGTGGCTGCAGGCCGACTATACCGACGGAAAGGTCTTCTTCTCCGCCGAGAGCGATGCCCTGATCGTAAAAGGTATCGTGGCCCTGCTGATAAGGGTGCTCAGCGGGCATTCCCCACAGGAGATCCTGGATGCCGACCTCTATTTCATTGACAAGATAGGGTTGCGCGACCATCTCTCCCCCACCCGCTCCAACGGTCTGTTGGCGATGGTGAAGCAGATGAGGATGTATGCGCTGGCATATAAGATGAGACAGTAAGTGCCGTGAGAAAGCTACGTACCATAGAGATGAACCGTATCTCGGTGGAGGATTTCAAGGCGGCCGAGAAACTACCGCTCATCATCGTGCTCGATGATGTGCGGTCGATGTATAATATCGGTAGTGTGTTCCGCACCTCCGACGCCTTCCGTGTGGAGACCGTCTGTCTGTGTGGCATCACCGGAACGCCTCCACACCCTGAGATTCACAAGACCGCCTTAGGGGGTGAGGACAGTGTTGACTGGAAATATTTCCCCACAGCCTTGGAGGCAGTCAGGGAACTGAAAGACAACGGCTACCATGTCTTTGCCATTGAGCAGTGCGAGGGATCGACACTCCTACAGCAGTTATCCTTAGCCGCCCCTTCTGACTCCCATCAGGGCTATGCCGTAGTCTTTGGCAACGAGGTGAAGGGCGTTCATCAGGAGGTCATCGACGAGTGTCACGGCTGTCTGGAGATCCCGCAGTTTGGCACCAAGCACTCCATGAACGTCAGCGTCACCGCCGGCATCGTCATTTGGGAATTCGCTAAGAAACTGTTGTTGTAGAAAGTTGACGAGTGTGGCGATCCTGCCATATAAAGATACTTGTATGAAGAAATATTCTGTCTGTCTCCTTTCCCTTATTTTTCTGTGCTGTTGCCTCGGTGAGACAGCGCAACACCGACAATTAATCCTGGCAGAAAGCATCATAGAGGAACATCCCGATTCCGCCTTCCACATATTACAATCGTTACCACAGCCGAAGAATGTCCGTAATGAGGATCAGGCACGCTATGCCCTGCTTCTCAACGAGGCAGCCTTCAAGTTGTACAAGCCCATAACCGAGGATTCCCTCCTGCTGCAAAGTATTACCTATTATAATAAGGTGAATGACGACCGTCATCTTTCCATCGCACAGTATTATTGGGGCGTTATCTGTTATGAGAAAGGAAAGAAAGAAGAGGCAGCCCGTGCCCTCAAGCAGGCGGAACAGTTGGCAGAAAAGTTAGACGATAACCTGTTAAGCAACAAGGTGTATGAGAGTCTGCACATGATCAACAACGACACACACAACTATGCTGTGAGTCTTGACTATGGCAGAAAGTTTCTTGACAGCTCACGAAAGCAGAACGACTCCTCCCTTGTCTCAAGGGCATACGAGCATATTTCAAGCAGCTATCTCCGTTTAGGACAATACGACAGTTCACGTATCTATCAGGAGAAATGTCTTCCGCTGATGAGATACCTCACTGTAAACGACAAGGCATTTGTATGCGCCAACTATGCCAGCGACCTGATCGGCATCCGGAAGTATGATGAGGCAATGGTATGGCTTAAGCGGGCTCTTGCCTACAAGCCGGCTGCCAATCAGTATGTCATGATGGGAAAGGTTTTCCTCCACAAGAGAGATACCTCACGTGCGGAACAATACTTGAACCAGGCATTGACCTTCCACGACACACGGTTTACCATCAAGGCATCCCGCCTGTTGTCGGATATCTATAAGCAGCGGCATGACTATGCCCTGGCACACCGTTACCTGTTGATGGCAGACAGTCTTCAGGCACAGGAAGACTCCATGGTATTGACGGCACAGATGGCCAAGGTACAGACAGACTATGACAAGAAGACGATTCTTGATAAGTTGTCGAGCAAATCCTTATATATAATGATCTTGTGCATCTTGCTGTTCCTAATGATAACGGCTGTTGTATTTGTCTTATGGAGACAGAAAAAGCACGACAAAGGAATCGAGGAACTGCTACATCAGATTGAACAGAAAAAGAGCAGGATTGAGGAACTTGAGCACGAGAAAACCCATTCCATCAAAGAACGGGAGCAAGAGATCTCACAACTCTACCGTCAGATTGAGCAACTGCAGCAAAAGAGGACCGACAGACTGGGGCGTGGTAAGACCATCTATGACCAGATACTCAGGAGGGAGAAGTTGCACAACTTCACAAAACAGAAAGAACAAGACTTTATCGACTATTATGCCTTTGCCTTCAACGAGCGGTTCCATCAGGTCACGGAAGGTTACAGTCATCTGCAACTACGTCTCCTCACCTTCCTTGTCCTTCAAGACATGGCACTCACCGACAAGGAGATCATGCAGGTGCTTAGTATTGCCGCCGGCACTATTCGCACCTACCGTCACCGAATAGGAAAAGTGGAATAATGCCTTTTTCATAGAAAGATATGTATAAAACATCTCCAAAGCGTTTCATTTTGCACCTCAACAAACGGTCAAAACAAGACTTAACATACTGAATACTATTGCATTATAGGAATTTTAACAATGAAACGCCCCAAGAAAAAACTGATCAAATTATTTGCATCAATTGTTGGTTCCAATTATATTTGTGATAAAAATCACCATTATGAAAAGAACCAGCCTATATCTTTTTTTGCTTATTACAGCATTTGTATACCAACCTGATTTATGCTTTGCCGACGGAGAACCAGGAGAAACCGAGCCAGAAGACAACAACATCGTTATAACAGTTAATGACGAGGAAGGAGATGAAGAAGGAGATGAGAATGATGACAAGACTGAAAACTATCCCCACAGAGCTCCCTCACAAGGAAGCGGTATCAGTGGAACATATTATTCTTCAAGCAGTACGCTGCTCTTGTCGATATCCTCTTCGGTAACCGACATTACGAGAATTACTATTCGCATCAATAATCAAACAGTTATTAATGATTTGAGTCCTATCCTATCATTATGCTCTTATTTCTTAGGTACGTTCAATGGCGGTTTATGCACTGTAACCGTATATACAGCCAGTGGGAGGACCTACCAAGGAACCTTTATTACAATATAAAGAAACAAATGAAGAGAATAGGTATTTGTCTGCTCCTGCTGATTAGAATCTGTTCCGCTTCCAATGCTCAGCATCCCGGTGGAATACCTTTACCTGTATTGTGGTTTGTTTCGGAGGCCAACCAATCTACTGGGTGTAATTTGAACGGTCACCCCCTTACCGACACTCGTCCTGCCGGGTGGTATTCGATTGCTGACAGTCTGGTGTGTACTGTTGAGCGCTGTACACTTTTTGCTGTGGTACAGTCTTCTACAGATAACACACCATCCCAGCCGCGAGTCCTCACATACCAGTCCACCTTACACAGACCACATTCTCTCCTCTTGGATGATCAGCATGAGCAGGCTTCCAATCTCTCTTTTCTGGTTGGTCATAGCCCCGAATTGATCCTCTACGACCGTATCCTCTCACCCTTGGAGTGCCGCAGGGTGGAGAGCTACCTTGCCATCAAATACGGCATCACCCTGAAAGGTTCCTATTACGCCAGTGACGGACGTATGCTTTGGGATGCCGATGCACTTAGAGACTATCACCACCGTATCACTGCTTTGGGATGGGATGACGGTAATCGACTTCTCCAATATACATCGGTTACTGCAGACAAAGACTCACTTTTTCTTTCTGTCTGCTGTCAAGATACAACAGGTCTGACCAGCGGCAGCTACCTGATTGTCGGTGACAACTATGGAATGCTGACGACCTCAGTCGATGAAGAATCCCCTTGGCATGTGTGTGGCCGTCAATGGGCAGTGTCCGCCATTAGCGATACCCTATCCATAGAAACATCCCGACAGATATACGCAGGCAACCGTATCTGTCTGACCTTCCAACCTTCAGACAACTGTGAGTTCCTGAAGGTGGATACCCGACGAATATTCCTGTTGATCGACAACAATGGTACGCACAATGGTAAAGGAAAAGAAACCAGACGAATACCCTGTTCTGAGCGGATCGACGGAACCCTTTCCTTTGAGGATATCACATGGAGTGAAGGTTCAAATGACAGGATACGGCTGGCATGGTACGACGGAAACCTGAACGATCTTCTTTCCGGGAAGGCTGCCGCAAGGCAGGACAACCGTGGCGGCAAGAGCACAGATCAGGCTACTGATATCGGTGCCAGCATGAACGCCAGCAGGCTGAGCGTCCTGCAGGAAGGTAATACCAACAGCTATACCGCCCGTCTGACCACTACGACACGCTGCGATGCTACGCTGGCGGTCTTCAACAGCAGCGGTCAGAAGATCCTGGAGAGATCCTTTGTTTCTGGCAAAGACCGGACACTCTCCTTCACCCTGCCCGGCAGCGGCATCTATATCGTGAAAGCCGTCATGCCCGAGGAAGAACTCTCACAGAAGGTTACCCGTAAGTAAATCCACCATCAGACAGACAAGACCATTATATTTAAGAAGGTATCATGAGACATGTCAGACTACTGCTCTCGCTCCTGCTGCTTACCGCCCTCACACCCTTCACCCTGAAGGCACAGTATAACGGCACATACCCCACGGATCTGACATCCGTGACCAGGAAGCTGAACACCTCCTCATACGCCACGACATCGTTTCAATACGACACGCACGGCAACGTGACCCGCAAGACCATGCCCGACAGTAACCTGTGGTACGACTATACCTATGATACGGCGGTGGGTATGTACGTCACGGGTATCAGCGATGCCTTCGGACTGTCGAGCAGTGCCGTGTATGACTATCGCTATGGCGTCGCCACACAAGTAACTGATGCCAATGGGGCCTATACTAACACAATAATTGACAATATAGGACGTTTAAAGAGTATAAGACTTCCCAATGACAACCAGAACTCCCAGTCTATGGAAATCTCCTACACGCCCATGATCGGCTGTGCACCGGCCCGCACCACAACTACCTATAACCTGAGACAGACCGTTTCGGGCAACAGTCTCGGCACGACTACTGACACCAGACAGGCAGTGACGTTCGCCGACGGATTCGGGCGTGTCGTTCAGACCAGGGAACAGCGCATACTGAACGGCTCTTCATCACCTTCCGTGGTTGCGACCGGCCGCAACGACTATGATGCTTTCGGCCGTATCGTGAAGAGCTACTATCCCACCGCAGTCAACGGACTGAACAGTTTCACCCATGCCCAGTCTTCCGATAAAGGTATCGAAAGGGAATATGACCCTCTTGACCGTCTGTTGAGCGAGGCATACCCAGACGGCAATAGTATGGAGAATTCCTATTCAGCCGCTAACCATCTGTTGGAAACGACAATCACCGACCCGAACGGGCACTCCCGGAAGGTCAGGACCGACGGCAGCGGCAAAACGATGAGTACCGTACGGTATGACGACAATAACACGGCCATAACTACCTCCTTCGCCTACGACGGCATCGGACGCCTGACGGATGTATGCGATGCAGGTGGCAACCATACCCTGTCTGAGTATGACATGGGTGATCGCCGCTCCTCTGTCACCCATCCCGCCACAGGCACCACCACCTTCACGTATGACGTGATGGGCAACATGACCGGGAAGACAACAGCAGCGAACGAGCATATCTCATACACCTACGACCGCGGACGGCTCACCAACATCACCTATCCGAACCATCCGGCGAACAACGTCGCCTTTTACTATGGCGACAACAGTGAGCAGGACGGCAGGAAGGGGCGGCTGGCTTTCCGTGAGGATGCCTCCGGCGGTATCGAGTATGAGTATGACAACATGGGCAATGTCAAGGCGACGCTCCGTACGCTCATCATCCCCGGACATGGACAGGCCACGTTCCGTACGCAGTGGGTCTATGACAACTTCGGCAAGCTCCTGAGGATGACCTATCCTGACAATGACGTGGTGACCTACCGGTACAACACCTGCGGCGACCTGACAAAAATCTTCAAGGGTGTCTATGAGAACAACTCTCCGAGGACATACGTCTCATCCGTCAACTATGATGTCTTCGGACGGCGTACCGCCGTCAACTACGGAAATGGCACGCAGAGCACCTACACCTACGACACTGACCGCCAGTGGCTTACGGGGGTCTCTGTTACCAAGGCAAACACCTCCCTCATGAACCGCAGCTACCAGTATGATGATGTGGGTAATGTCACAGGTATCTCGGACATCAATAATCTGTCGCACGACTATGAGTACGACACTCTCGACCGCCTGATAGCGGCTGATGGTTCATACGGACTAAATTCAGCTTCGGACCACACCACATATCATACGGAGACGGCATA